>Ga0190367_1002014_pt1 | contig 10926 bp, 9 predicted proteins | sample 4872181011_MG_FD_171838 | JGI IMG/M metagenome (GOLD analysis project Ga0190367, IMG submission 171838) | Hydrothermal vent microbial mat bacterial communities from Southern Trench, Guaymas Basin, Mexico - 4872-18-10-11_MG | ecosystem: Environmental > Aquatic > Marine > Hydrothermal vents >... | reverse complement strand
GGAGGATGGTGGGCTACGTACCCCAACACGAGAGGATATCCAGGAGCATACCGCTTCCCGTAAGGGAGGTCGTGCTCATGGGCAGGCTCGTCAAGAGACCTCCGCCGAGGACGCCTAGACCTGAAGACTTCGAGGCGGTTGAGGAGGCCCTCAGATGCGTCGGAATGGAGGGTTTTGAGGAAAGCCCTTTCAGCAGCCTCTCAGGAGGACAGCAGCAGAGGGTTCTCGTGGCGAGGGCGCTGGCGTCCAACCCAAGGCTCCTGATGCTCGACGAGGGTCTTGCATCCGTGGACGTGGATGGGAGGCTTGAGATAATGGAGCACTTGATAAGGTGCCACAAGGTCAGGGGGATGAACATCATAATCGTGACGCACGACCTCGGCCTGATAAGGCGGTACTGCGACATGGCCCTTCTGCTGAACAGGAGGGTCTACGCATTCGGACAGCCCTCCGACGTCCTCCAGCCCGAGACTTTGAGGAAGACGTACGGCCCGTCGCTGGCGATAGCCGACCACTGGTGAGGCCTCATGCTCCCGCTCTTCCTTCTCAGGGCAGCCGTCTCTATGGGTCTGCTTTCGATGATAGCCGGAACCGCAGGCCTCTACACGGAGATGAGAGGCCTGTCCTTCCTGGTGGCCGCCTCAGCCCACGCAGCCCTCGGAGGAGCCGCCCTCGGGGTTTTCCTGAGCCTCCGTGGAGTCCCGCTCCCACCTGAGGTCTTCGCCCTCCTCTTCTCGGTCTTGGTCGCCGTGCTCGCCGGCCTGGTGGGTGGGAGGGCTTTGGAGGCTGCGAGGATGGAGACCGCTGTGGGGGTTGCCTTCGCCCTCTCGATGTGCTCCGCATCGCTGTTCCTGTACTACATACCGCCGGCCATGCAGCCTCTGGTATGGTCCTACATAGTCGGAGACCCGCTCCTCGTGACGGGCAGGGAGCTCCTCATGCTCTCCTCAACCACATCGGCCACGGTCATACTCTTCGCCGTGTTCAGGAGGGAGTTCACGTACGTCTGCTTCGACCCTGAGGGAGCCGCAGCCCACGGCCTGAGGACGAGGCTGTACAACACGGTGATGCTCGTCCTCGTCGCCGCCTCCGTCTCGCTCGCTTGCAAGGTCGTGGGGGCCATACTCATGTACGTCGTGATGATAATGCCCGCAGCCGCCTCCTCGAGGCTTTCGAGGAGCCTAAGCTCCATGACCCTCCTCACAGCTTTCTCAGCCCTCTCCTTCCAGCTGCTCGGACTGGCGTCCTCAGCCCTGCTCGACGCCCCGGCGGCCGCTGTGGCAGGCGTGCTGTGCTCCGTCTTCTACGCTCTCTCGCTTAAGTTCGGTAGGTCTGGCTAGACTCTCGTGAAGCTCTCGACCGTCTCTGAGTCCAGCCTCTTGGCGAGGGCTACCACGAGCCTGACTGCGTTTTCGACGTCTTCGAGGCTCAGGACTCCGACGTGGCTGTGTATGTGCCTCGTGGGTACGCCTATCACGACGGTTGGACATCCGGCTCCGTGTAGGTGTATCTGGCCTGCGTCTGTACCCCCTGTGGCGCAGTGGCTGAGCTGGAGCGGTATACCCTCCTCCTCCGCCACCTGGATTACGAGCTCCTTGAAGGGCTGGTTCGGTATCATCGTCCTGTCGAAAGTGACGAGGGTGGGTCCCTTACCCATCTTCGACGGCGCCTTCTTCGGCTCTATGCCCGGCACGTCTCCCGCTATGTCCACTTCGAGCACTATGGCTGCGTCGGGCTCGACGACGTGGGATATCGTCCTGGCACCCCTGAGGCCGACTTCCTCCTGGACCGTGGCGGCTCCGTACAGCGTGTTCGGATGGTCTATACCCTGCTCCTTTATCCGTCTCAGGGCTTCCATGAATATGAAAGCACCAATCCTGTCGTCGAACGCCTTGCCCATCGCCACCTTACCGTCCCTGAGGACCATGAACGGCGACCAGGGAACGGCGGGGTCTCCAATCCTTACCCCCAGCTCCTCGACCTCCTCCTTCGACGTGGCTCCGACGTCTATGTACATGTCCTCCTTCTTGACGACCTTCCTACGCTCCTCCTCCGGAAGCAGGTGGGGAGGCTTGGCCGCTATGACCCCCATCACGTCTCCCTTCCGTGTCCTTATGACCACCCTCTGACCCAGCAGAACCTGGTCCCACCACCCGCCGAGCGGTGCGAACGTCAGGAAGCCTGTCTTCTCGTCCACGCCCGTTATTACGAAGCCGACTTCGTCTATGTGGCCGGCCAGCAGCACCTTGGGTTTCTCGGAGGAGCCTTTCACGGCGAACGTAAGCGAGCCGAGGCGGTCTGTCAGGATTTCGTCGGCGTATGGAGTCATGTATTCCTTTATTATCTTGGAGACCTCCCTCTCGAACCCCGGTGGTCCGAAGGCCTCGCACATCTCCTTCAACACGTTCAAAGCCTTCTGGTCGAACATCCTGGACACCATACAATGTCCACGGGAACATATTTAGGCCATACGGCCTAACCCCTTGTTGGTAGGTTTGGTCAGGGTCATCGCAGACCTCCACATACACAGCAAGTACAGCAGAGCCACGAGCATGCGCATGGAGATAGGTGAGATAACCAGGTTCTCCGAGATAAAGGGCCTAAACCTTGTGGGAACAGGCGACTTTACGCATCCCGCATGGTTCGAGGAGCTCCGGAGGGACCTCGTCGAGGCTCCTGAGGGGTCTGGCATATACGCTCCAGCCCGCATGCCGACCTCCAGGGTCAGGTTCATGGTGACGGGTGAAATCTCGACCGTGTTCGAGTGGGAGGGTAAGACGCGGAAGATACATCATCTGCTCCTCATCCCGGACTTGGAGGTGGCTGACCAGGTGAGGGAGGTTCTGTCCAGGTTTGGGGACCTATCCGTGGACGGGAGGCCGACGCTGAACGCCCCGGCGCCTGAGGTTGTGGAGGCTATAATGGAGGTTTCCAGCGACGTGGCGGTCATACCTGCCCACGTCTGGACGCCTTGGTTCAGCCTGTTCGGAGCGTTCAGCGGGTTCGACAGGGTTGAGGACTGCTACCAGGACATGACGAAGCACATATTCGCCCTCGAGACAGGCCTCTCCTCGGATCCCCCGATGAACTGGAGGCTGAGCAGCCTCGACAGGTACGCACTTGTGTCGAACAGCGACAGCCACTCCCCGTGGCCTTGGAGGATAGGCAGGGAGGCGAACGTGTTCGAGCTGCGTGAGGTCTCATACCGTGAGGTTGTGGAGGCCATAAGGCTTCGGGACGGGAGGTTCAGGATGACGATAGAGGTCAACCCAGCATACGGTAAGTACCACTGGACGGGCCACAGGAAGTGCGGAGTCTCGATGCCCCCGAGCGAGGCCATCAAGCTCGGGAACGTGTGTCCGGTGTGCCGTAGGAGGCTGACCAAGGGTGTGGAGCAGAGGGTTGAGGAGCTGGCTGACAGGCCTATGGGGTTCAGACCTGAGGGAGCCGTGGACTACGTCCACCTCCTACCCCTCTCGGAGATAATATCCGCGGTCACGGGTTCGAGGAGCCTGGCCAGCGGACGTGTGTGGGAGACCTACATGAAGCTCATCAAAGAGTTCGGAGACGAGTTCACCGTCCTGTTGGACGCACCGAAGGACGACATAGCCAGGGTCGCCGGGGAGAGGATAGCCGAGGCCGTAATAAGGGTCAGGGAGGGGAGGGTTAAGGTCGTGCCGGGGTACGACGGAGTCTACGGTCAGATACTGATATTCGAGGAGCCTGTGCCAGAGAGGGAGGGACAGACGACCCTCAGCGACTTCTTCTAGACGAGCCTCCACTCCACGCCGAGCTCGTCCAGCAGTCCGGCCACCATACGCCGTCTACGGCCCTTGAGACTCTTCTCCACGAAAGCCAGCTCGACGCCGTCCACCGTCCTCTCCACCATCTGGGACACGAGCTCCAAGTCCAGGAGGTCTACGGAGTACTTCGAGCACACGTGACCGAAAGCGTATTCCGTCTCCATCTTGGAGAACGTCGGGGCGTAGTGTCCTCCCCCAAACCCGACCACAGCGGGAACCCTGGAGGCTTCCACGTCTCTGAGAGCCTCGACGACCGCCTCGGCCAGACATCGGTAGGCCCTCGGGTCGCTCCACTGCTCCTCGGAGCTCCCAACCTCCGCGAAGAACATGGGCGTCCTGTACGAAGTCGGCGGGTGGTGGGTCGCCTCCAGCGAGACCCTGTAGCCCTCCGGAGCTCCCTCCAGAAGCCTCAGGAAGACCCCCCTCATCGCATTCGCCGGAACCCTCTGCAGCTGCCTGGCCTCTCCACCGTAGACGGCCTCGCCGAAGTTCCCCGTGGCGTGGACGGTTAGGCACGGTATCGCCTTAGCGGACTCGTGTCTGTAAACCACAGCCAGGTAGTCCACGCCCGCTCTCTCAGCCAGCCCATCCAGGTCAGGCCTCTCCGGAGGTTCGGGGACGAGGGGTTCTTCGACCACTATGACGGGCACGCCGTGGACTTCGAAAAGCCTGTCCGATGCCCCCTCGGCCTCCTCGGCCAGGGCCTTCAGGACGTTTCGGCTTAGCGGGTCGGCCTTAGAGACGAGTATCCCGCCTCGCATTCGTTATGGGTTGTGTGGAAAGTTTGATAAGCGTTCCCTCCAGCCCTATCATGGTGTCGAGTTTTGGGCAGGGTCAAGCGAGGGGCCACCTGCAGCGTCAAGGGATGTGAACGGGAGGCCGTTAGGTCGCTTTCGCTGGACAAGGTTAAGGCTGCTGGGCTGGATGTGGAAGGGGTTAGGAGGGCATACCTGTGTGAGGAACACTACAAGGAGTATAAGAAGAGGACGAAGAAGCAGCGTAAGGCTGAGCTTTGGAGGTTTAAGGCGTTAACCCGAGCCTAAACGTTTAAGCCCCACCGTGGGGACTGAATCCATGGGCGATGAACCCTACTCCCGGCTCTGACGGGAGTGATGAAAACATACCCGGGTGAGCCGCCCAGGGGCTGTGAGGAGCACCGGATAACCTGAACCCTCAGGGATGTTGAGCGGAGTGAGCTCTGAGCCCCAAACTTCTATCCTCTAAACCTCGGCCTCCTCGACACGAGCATCGGAAGCGGCAGGGGCTTGAACGGTTTTCCCTTAGTCTTCTCCCTGATTTCGGCTACGAGCTCCTCCACCGTCATGTCCCTAACCTCTCCGAGCTCCCTGACCCTGACCGCAAGGACGCCGGTCTCCTGCTCCCTCTTTCCGTAGACGACTATGTACGGTATCCACTCCCTCTCCCCGTCCCTAACCCTCTTCTGAACCGTCTCATCCCTGTCGTCCACGTCCGCCCTGACCATGCCGTCCCTAAGCTTCTCAGCCACCGAGACGGCTCCGTCTATGTACGGCTCTGAGACGGGTATCACCCTGACCTGGGTGGGGGACAGCCAGAGCGGAAGCATGGGCGTCTCCCCGTTCTTCATCCTCATGTGCGCCTTCTCCAGGAGCGCGTACATGCACCTCTCTATGGCTCCACTCGGAGAACAGTGCAGTATTATTGGGTGTCGTCTCTCCCCGTTCTCGTCCACGTAGGTTATGCCGTACCTCTCAGCGTTCTCCACGTCTATCTGGTCCGTGGATAGGGCCGAGGCTTTGCCAAGGCTGTCCACGAAGTTGAACTCCCACTTGAGGACGAAGTAGAAGAACCTTTCATCCCACATCTCCACGAGCGAGGGCCTGCCGAACTCCCTGACCAGGTCCCAGAGTATGTCGCCGTGGTCTCTGTAGAAGTCCCTCGTGACCCTTATGCCCAGCTCGTAGTCCCCGGGCTCCAACCCGATTTCGCCGAGAACCCTCCTCGAGAGCTTGAAACGTCTCATCAGCTCCTCCCTCGCCTGGTCCAAGTCTCTGCAGAGGGCGTGGCAGTCGGGCATCGTGAAAGCCCTTAGCCTCCTCAACCCGACGAGCTCTCCTCGGAGCTCCCTCCTGAAGCTGTACCTCGTAAGCTCGTATATCCTGACGGGTAGGGCCCTGTAGGATATCGTGGCGTCGCTGAGGATGAGGAACTGTCCGAAGCATGCTGCGAACCTCAGGAAGAAGGTCTTTCCCTCGGAGTCTATCGTGTACTGCCTGGCTGGGAACCTGTTGAAGTAGCTCGACAGCGACGGGTGGGTTATGTCGTACATGACGGGTGTCTCGACCTCCATCGCCCCGTACTCGACGACCCTCCTCGTCACGAGCTCCTCTATCAGAGACTTGATGAGCCTGCCCTTCGGGTAGTACCTCAGGTTTCCGGGGTCCGAGGCGGGCTCGTAGTCTGCGATTTCAAGCCTCCTCATCAACTTGGTGTGGGGGGGTTCCTCCCTGACAACCCTGACCTTCTTCATCTCGTACTCCGCAAAAAGCCTCAGCGTCTCCCAGCCTGTGAAGTCGAACTCGTCCACGGGCACGAGTTCTCTCTCCGGCGTGGCGATGTACCAGTAGGACTTGATCTTCTCCTCAGCCTTCAGGGCCTTCGGAACTTCGCTGGGAGAAGGTTTGCCGGGGGGCTTAACTATCCTGTTTGGCGCTCGTCCACCCCTTGCACCTCGAATAAGCCATGACATCAGGGTGGATTTAAGCCTTCTCCTCCAGACGGGCCTCCTCGACTACGAGGTACCCGGAATCCCCCAGCCAGACTGTCCTCGACCTGACTATCGCTATCCGCCTCCTGTACACGGGGGCGTCCAACACAAGCGTCTCGTATTCGCCCCCCTCGCCGCAAGGGTTTACCCCGTACCTCCTGCTGAGGTCCAGGAGCTCCTTCAGAGCCTCCTGGTCGAGCCTTCTCCCCAGCCACTCAGGGCCCAAGCCGAGGGCTGCTACGGCCGTGAACACAACCTCCATGCCCGAGCCAAGCATCTCGTGGAGGAGCTCTTCCTGGTCCATGCCCCAGAGCGGTGTCACATGTCTGATTCCGAGCTCTGAGCAGACCCTGTCCACACGGCTCTTCTGGTACCTCGAGGCTACGGCTCCCGAGACGAGGGCATCCACGTCCAGCTCTGAGAGAACTCTCTTGAGATCCTCGACCTCCCTCTCAGCCACGCCCGAGGTCTCCCTGTAGACGAGCGGTATACCGACGGCCTCCGACACCAGAGGCGTAAGGTGGACGTTCACCCAGTGGAACATCCAGCTGTCCCTCCTCCTCGGAGCCATGGAGATGAGCCACTCGACCCTTAAGCCCGTTTCCAAGGCCTTCATCAAGGCGTAGAGGCTGTCCTTCCCCCCTGTTATCAGGGCCGCAGCCCTCAAACCGTGTCTCTCCTACGGGTAAACGAAGACGGGTTTCTCATCCGTCGCAACCCGGGCGGGCCCCTCGATCAGCTCCAAAAAGTACTTAGGCAGTCTGAACAGAGTCTCGTGCACGTCGGGCCCATACATCCTCAGCCCCCTCACACCTCTCTCCTCAAGCCTCTCGGCCACCTCCGCCTGGCTGAGGGAGGCTGGGTCCTCACCCTTCGAGCACACGACGAAACACCACTCGTCGAAGAGCGGAATCCAGGCCCTGTACGCCCTGACGTGGGGAAACACGGTCTTAGCCGTCTTGTAGACGCTCGGGACTATCAGAACGTCCCCCGTAAGCCCTCCAGCCTGCGTTACCAACACTCCGTTCGGCGTCAAGGCTCTGTTGGCTGCTTCGTAGAACTCCTTTGTGTACAGGATCCAAGACGGGGAGCCCTCGGAGGGCTCGGTTGCGTCCACGACGATGACATCGTACTTCACCTCCTCCCTCAGGGTTTCGAGGAACCTCCTCCCGTCCGAGACGATGAGCGAGAACCTCGGATCCTCAAACACACCCTCGTTCATGGAAGGAAGCAAGTCCCTGCATACGGCCACCACCTCGGCGTCTATGTCCACCATGTGAACCTCGTCGACACACCCGTGTCTTAGGACCTCCCTGGCGGTTGCGCCCTCGCCGCCTCCTATCACGAGCACCCTCGACGGCTCGGGGTGTGTGACCATGGCCGGGTGTACGAGGGCCTCATGATATATCCACTCGAACCTCTCTGAGGACTGTATCCTACCGTCTATTATCAGACTCTTACCGTACTTGTAGAGGTCGAGGACCTCTATGCGCTGGAACCTGCTCTTCCCCCTGTACAGGACCTTGAGCACGCCAGTTGCGTGAACTTCGTACTCGCTGTCCTTCTCGACGAACCAGCCCTCGACCGGTGGTAGGGTTCGCCTCTCGAGCCGACCCCGCTTAACCTCGAAAACCTCCACGTACGACGGGTTGAGGGCATCCACTATGTACTCGAAGGCCCTCCAGGGATCTGGATCCGACCCGCACGTGTACACGTCTACGGCCGCATACCCATGCTCAGGCCACGTGTGTATCGAGAGGTGGGACTCCGCCAGGAGGAGGACTCCAGTCACCCCATGAGGCTCGAACTCGTAGAACATGATGCCCTTGATGGTGCTCCTGCTCCTCCTGGCGGCTTCAACACAGATTTCTCTCAGCCTAAGCTTATCGTCAAGTAGGTTAGCGTCTACGCCCCAGAGGTCCGCTATCACATGCCGGCCGAGCGCCTTAGTCCCCAATCCCACCTCCGATTGTGTAAAATTTAAATATCCGTTAAAAACGTTTCGTCTTCACCGAACTTCGACAAACTTTAGCCGTTAATCTTTCAGCATGCCTCAAGCCTGAGGACTAGGTTAAGCCCTCTCAGAGCCTTCTCGAGCCTCCTGACCTTCCTAGCTTTGAGCATGTTCATGTAGACTGCCGGAACCCTGACGACGACCTGCCTCCCCTCGACGGACACCTCGTACTCCGGCACGTTCGTCAGGTAGTTGTCCACGATGCGTTCGGCTTTGCTCTTCCTCGGCTTTATCGGGACAATGAAGGTCTTCTTGCCGAAAACGTAGAGCTCGTACTCAGCCATCCCTGTCATGAAGTTCTTCACGACTATCGTAGGCCTAGCGAGCTCCTTACCCTCCAGGCCGTGCGGTATCTTCACGGAGGCCTCGAGTGTGTAGACCTTGGACACTCTCCCAGCCTCTATGAATACGACCGTGTCCACTATCGAGGGTATCATGCCGAGTTCTATGCGGTCCACGAACCTCTGTATGGCGTCTATAGGCGAGGTTGCGTGGACGACGCCTATCATGCCGACGCCAGCCAGCCTCAGGTCTGCGTACAGCTTGAAGTCCATCCCGCTCCTCATCTCGTCGAACACCGTGTAGTCAGGCCTGCTCAACAGGAGCACGTCGTATATCTCCCTGAGGCTTCCGGCGGTCCTGGAGTACTGCGTAGCCTCAGGCGGGAGCGTCATGTCCCTCGGGCTCTCGATCGTCTTTACTACACGGCCCTTAGAGAGGTAGAACTCTGCCAACGCCTGGGCGAACGTCGTCTTACCCATCCCCGGCGGACCTGCGATGAGGATTCCCTCAGCCTTCTTCTCGAACCTCTCCATCAAGGGTCTGGGTAGGTCGTACTCCTCCAGACAGAGCTTGGCTATAGGCCTGACGGCCGTTATCTCCATCCCGTCCGAAAGCGGTGGCTCGGTTACGACTATCCTGTAGCTTCCGAGCTGGATTATCGTCGAGTGGCTCCTACGTATCTCGACGAAACCGTCTCCACAGGCCTGAGCCTCCTCGACGATCTCCTTGAACATGGCCTCGAGCTCCCACCTCTCAAGGGGCTTCTCATCCAACTTTTCGAACCTCCAGGCGCCGGGCTTGCCCCTCTTCACGTAGGGTGGAAGACCCTCCTTCAGGTGGACGGACATGACGCCGTCCTGGAAGAGGGATTCAAGCTTGAACCTCGGCGTAGGCCTGCAGTAAACGGTCTCGATGCCCAAGGCCTCGGCGACCCTGACGACTACTGGGTCGCTGGAGACGAGTTTGGCCTTCAGCCTCAAGGCCTCTTCGTACACCTTGGAGCCGTCGTCCCCGGTGAACGTGACCTGGAGGCCCATCTTCTCGGCGGCCTCCCTTATGGCCTTTATGCCCTCCACGGCTCTGAATTCGCCTCTCCTGGCGTCTTCCTCGGCCTTCAGCAGGGACGACCTATGTATGACTAACTCACCGGCGAGCTTCCCAGACTCTATCAGGTCTGGGACCGCTCCGTCCCTTATGGCCGAGTAATCTACCAGGTACCTATCCAACTTCCTACACCCTCTAGGACCGGACGCTGATTAGGGCGGGGTTTATTAAACCTTTTGTTCCAAGCTTCTGGACACAAGCTCCTCAGCCCTCCTCGAAGCCTCCTCGACGATGCGCTCCTCATCCACCGTCTTGACCACCCAATCCTCCATGACCACCCGTCCGTTCACGATGACCGTCCTCACGTCAGGTCCCTTCCCGGCGTACACGAGGTTCGAAACCGGGTTGTGTACAGGCCTCATCCTCGGCCTACGCAGGTCCACCACGATCAGGTCTGCCTTCATACCCTTCTCGATCAGCCCAAGGTCCCTGAAGCCGAGGGCTAGGGCCCCTCCCCTCGTGGCTAGGCGTAGCACGGTCCCGGCGTCCATCAGAGTCGGCCTGTCCCTGAGGGCCTTGTAGACGAGCGATAGGACCTTCATCTCCTCGAACATGTCGAGGCAGTTGTTGCTCGAAGGCCCATCCGTACCGAGGCCCACCCTGACTCCGGCTTCGAGGAGCTCCGGCACGGGTGGTATGCCGTCTGAGAGCTTCATGTTGCTGACTATGTTTATACTGACCGCCACGTCCCTCCGCTTGAGCGTCGATATCTCCTCCCGGCTGAGCCAGACGCAGTGGGCTGCTATGACACGGCTGTTCAGGAAGCCTATCCTGTCGAGGTATTCCACGACCCCCCTGTCCACCTTGACGCCGTACTGCTTCTCGATCTTCTCAGCCTCCCTCCTCGTCTCGGCGACGTGTATGTGCAGGCCCGTGTTGAGCCTCTCAGCCTCCTCGACGGCCTTCAGGAGGGTCTCGGGGCCGCATGTGTACGGGGCGTGGGGTGCGAGGAAGCACCTTATGCGGCCCTCCCCGGC
>Ga0190367_1002013_pt1 | contig 10928 bp, 8 predicted proteins | sample 4872181011_MG_FD_171838 | JGI IMG/M metagenome (GOLD analysis project Ga0190367, IMG submission 171838) | Hydrothermal vent microbial mat bacterial communities from Southern Trench, Guaymas Basin, Mexico - 4872-18-10-11_MG | ecosystem: Environmental > Aquatic > Marine > Hydrothermal vents >... | reverse complement strand
CTATTCTAAGCGCTACCATATTGGAAGGGGATGTAGTAGTTTTAGGTAAATCCATAATTGGTAAACACACTATACTGGGAAATAATGTCATTATAGGTTATCCTACGAGAAAGAAGATAATTAATGCGCTGGATAAGCTACATAACATAAAACCATTTAAACTATATGATGAAATAAGTAATGGATCAAAGATAGGTGAAAACTGCATAATTAGAGCAAACACGATAATATATGAGGAAACTATACTTGGAAATAACGTAGAAACAGGCCACAATGTTCTCATTAGGGAACATGTGATTATAGGTAGTAATACAAAGATAGGTACACAATCTATAATTGATGGTTATGTAACTATAGGTAATAATGTTAGCGTACAATCAAACGTCTATATACCACCTAAAACTATAATAGGAAATAACGTCTTCCTAGGACCGAACGTAATTATAACTAATGACAAATATCCTCCGAGCAGAAGACTCTGTGGAGTTACTATAGAAAATAATGCGGTCATAGGTGCCAATGCAGTTCTTATTGCAGGAGTGAAGATAGGTAAGAACTCGGTAGTAGCGGCAGGAGCCATTGTTACAAAAGATGTTCCTGAAGGCGTTGTTGTAGCAGGCGTACCAGCAAAAATAATAGATAGCAGAGAAAACTATGAGAGAAAGAAGAAAGAATACGAGAGGAAAAACTAAGTGGTCTTTAAGAAGCATTGGCCCTTAATAGCGAGAACGTATTGGTGTCCTGTATGTAATGTTCCTCTTCTAAGTAGCCGATGTTATAAGTGTGGTGGAGAAGGTTATGAACTAAAGCTTAGAGAACCCGGAGATGTTAGGATAGCGTTCGAACATGATATAAGTCAGCTTTTAAAAGCGCTAAGTATGGAAAAGTCCAAATCTAGTTTCTTCCGTGAAGGAATAATTCTACTCAATAAAACAACACACATAGATGATGCCAAGGAAGTAATAGTTGATGGTAATATTTTCGGTATAATGTTATATAATCCGTTTGAAAGTAAATGGGAGTTTAGACCATCATACTACGGGGCTTTAAGGCTAATAGAGAAAGACGTTATAGAAATATTAACTATTCGAGAAAAGATAAAGCCAACTCAAATAATTACCCTACCAGCTCCTTTAGAAAAACAGCATTATGTAGTACTAGTAAATACTAAGGAGGAACCCGTAGGACTGGCTAAGGTTATATCTAAAAACAAGATAAAAGTAATTAAAGTTTATAAGCAGAAGTTCTACTTCGAAACAAGCGCAAGAAAAGCTACTTTAGAAGACGTAATTAGGGCAAATGAAGACCATCTGGATAGCATGATACAGAAAGCTACGAAATTTCTTGAAAAAATGCATACTAAAATCTCTAAAAAAGTTATAGTCTCATTTTCTGGAGGTAAAGATAGTCTGGTTTCGCTGCATTTAACTCTACGAAGTCTAGGTGATTGTCCACTTCTATTTAACGACACAGGTATTGAACTTCCTGAAACCGTGAAAACAGTTCATGAAGTAGCAGACCGTTACGGTCTAGACTTAGAAGTAGCAGATGCAGGAAATGCTTTTTGGGAATCTGTAAAATTCTATGGGCCACCGGCAAGAGACTATAGGTGGTGTTGTAAGGTAGCTAAATTGGTACCTTTAGCTAGAAAAATACTGAAAAACTATCCTAGCGGAATACTCAACATAGTAGGGCAAAGAGCATACGAGTCTCTTGATAGAGCTAGAAGTCCAAGAATATGGAGGAATAAATGGATACCAACTATAATAAGTATATCTCCTATCCAATATTGGAACCAATTAGCTATATGGCTATACATATTTAGAAATAAACTCAAAGCGAATCCACTATATTACATGGGTTTTGATAGAATAGGTTGTTACATGTGCCCAGCAAGCAGACTGGCAGAGTTCGAAGTAGTGAAGAAAACCCATCCTACACTGTGGAACAAGTGGGAATCGTTCCTTTATAAATGGGCAAAAAGAATTAACGCTCCGAAAGAATGGGTAACCCTTGGTTTATGGAGATGGCTAGGACCGGCCGCTCCTAAGAAAGTCTTGGCTAAGAAGCATAGAGAATTCGTTGAGAAATGGCGTGAACAGTACAGAGCATGGCTAGACATGTACATAGTCGAAACTAGCATTAGCGATGAAAAAGCCAATATATTGTTCTCTAAGGGTATAGATTTAAGCAAAATAGAGAAAACATGCAGTATATTGGGGAAAAATGTAGTAAGAAGAGAGAAAATACTTATAGTTAAGAACGATAGCAAGGATGTAACGTACGTTTTTAGCGAGAGAGGAACCTTAAGTGTTAGAGCAAAGAATAACGTACTTGAGGAAACATTAGATGCTGTTAAACTTACTTATAGAAGTATGTACTGTACGGAATGCTTATCCTGCGTAACACTGTGTCCTACAGGATCAGTAAGCATAGGCGAAAACCATGAAGTTCTAGTTAACCCTATAACGTGTATTATGTGTAGAGCATGTTTAGACGTATGTCCGATAGCGGATGTTATGGTTGAGAAAATAGTGAGTGCTCTAATCCTAAATAAATATGATGCGTGGAGAAGAGAAACTAAGAGGAAAAGGGAAGAGGTAGCTAAGTTCCTGGAGAAACTCTTAAGAGTAAAGCTAGCAACTAAGTGCCCCAATATTTCCTAGTTCTAATAAAATCTATTTCAGCTTTAAGCAAAGCCTTATAGAAGTTATCCTCGCCGTAAACGAGCTCGCCTAATACTTTAGCGGCGGTTTTCGGACCTACGCCGTACGTTGAGAGAGCTAATACTGCATATCTTCCAAATCTTAGAACAAGGTCCGCTTTAAGTATTTCATCTCTTAAAATACTTTTCTCGTAGGGATTTAATTTTAAACCTCTTATCCTCTTCCTAATAACGTCCTCTACTTCTCTATCATCAGGTGAAAGCACTGTTAGAAGACCGGAACCACACTTTCTACAATGTAACCTTTCTGGAAGATCTTTTATTCTAATAATACCGAGAACTGATCCACATTTTATACATGCCAGTTTAACTCTTTTGCTAAGTAATCTCTCTTTAAACACTTTGACGATTGAAGGTATTTCATATGCAGCTTCCATGAACGTTATTTGGCTACCTAAAATCTCAGCTGTTAGAGGCATAGGATCATTTCTCTCATAAACTAAGATCTTCACCTTCCCCTCCTTTATATCTCTTAATACTTTTAATGTAGAATTTAAGTCTGTCTTAAACGTGATGATTTCGTTGAGAGCTTCTATTCCCATTAATGTATTCTCATATGCAGGTAAAATCCTTGACACAACATTATATGGGATACCAGGTTTTATTGCGCCAAAGCGTTTAGCTACATTAAATAAGTACCATTTAAAAAGCTTAGTTCTCTTAAGTTCATTTTCCAGTATTTCTTTGAACGCCTCTTCGCTAATGGTACTAAGGTTTTTCAGTATTTTAGCTACAAGGCTAGCTCTTATGGGTTTACTTGGAATAATGAATATCCTGTAAGGGTCGCTTCTGAGAACAGCATTAAAACCCATGTTTCTTAAAATGTAAGAAATGATAGTGGATAAAGTGAACGTCCCTCTGCTACCCAGATGTACATGAATTATGGTGATTTTCCCTAAAGACTCTATAACTACATGTTTGTCGGAGGGAATAAAGCCTACTTCCTTTTTCTGACGATGTATTTTCTCTAAGATAGCATTCTTCGCTTCTTTGCTTAAGGGATACATGTTCAAAACCGAAAGATCATTAACCATAACTCTTCTTTTAAAAGCACCAACTTCTCTAGCAACTTTAAAATCTACTGGTATCAGTTCTCCTTCCCACCACGGTAAAACACCTATGCCTTTAATGGATGGCTTTACATGAACACATTCTTCATCAATACTAATAACTTCCCATACCATTCCCGAAAGAACAAACTTAGAACCTACGTCACAATTGGTGATTACGAATTTCTCATCAAGAACACCAATAACCCGGCCGGATACTACATCTTTAACTATGTATTGTCTTACATCAGGTATCATAGTGACCTCGTAATAATATTTCCACGACCTAGCTGTCCTTTTTAAAAATCCTCCATCATATCTTATAAGACCAATTTCATTAAGAAATGTAATAAGCTCTCTAAATGTTTCATAGTCAAGACCTCGGTATGGATAGGCCTTGTTAATTATGGAAAAGGCTTTATCTATGCTTAAGGCTCCATATTCTAGAGTTAGACCTACAACTTGATGTGCTAGTACGTCTAAAGATCGAGTTGGCACAATAGGCTTTTCTAGAAACCCGTTCAGTGCTCTTCTAGCAATCACAGCAGATTCTAAAATGTCGTCAAGACCTCCTGCTGGAATTATTACACCCTTAGAGGTCTCAAATTCCCTATGTCCGCTTCTACCTATCCTATGTATAAGCTTAATAGCTTGCCTAGGAGAGCCATATTGAATAACTAAATCTATATAGCCTACGTCTATCCCTAATTCAAGGGATGATGTTGCAACCACAGCTTTTACAGCTTTTTTCCTAAGCATTTCTTCAGCTTCTAACCTTACTTCTCTAGATAAACTTCCGTGATGAACTAAGGTATTGACGCCGAATATGTCTTTAAGACTTAGGCTTATGATCTCGGCAAGATCTCTGGTGTTAGTAAAAACTATAGTTAAATTTGCTTTCTCTATGAAATCTTTCATCTTTCTAAGTCTTGCAATAAACTCAGGTTTAATGGCATGAATTTCCGATAAATGATCATGTGATGTAGATCGGGGATAATCCACAATTATAGACATGGGTTTCTTAATATCCTCGGTAACAACTTTAACTTTCCTAAATCCTCCAAGAAATCTTTTGGCCAAATCAATATCCCCTATAGTAGCTGAAAGCCCTATTCTCTGCACTCTCCTATTAGAAAGAGCAGAAAGTCTTTCCAAAGCCACGGCAAGTGAGGTACCTCTTTTGCTGCATATGAGTTCGTGAAGTTCATCTATAATAACCCATTTGACATTCTTAAGTAGTTCTCTTAAACGTGGACCAACTAGAATGAATTGGAAAGTTTCAGGAGTAGTTATGATGATGTGAGGAGGGTTTCTAATTATTTTTCTTCGTTCATTCTTCGGTGTATCGCCATGCCGTACCGAGACCTTTATATTTAAGGCTTTACCTATCTCTCCCATTCTCCTCATAATATCCCTATTTAGGGCTCGTAGCGGAGTAATGTAGATGCAATAAATATTACTTGTTTTTTCAAGGCCCGAGTTTAGTATTTTAGAATATATTGGAAACAATGAAGCTTCAGTTTTTCCTGATCCTGTAGTACTAACTATAAGTGTATGGTGGCCTTCAAGAATAAGCGGAATGGCTTTTCTCTGAATCCTAGTAGGCTCTACGTATCCGAATTTCTTAATTACATTAACTAGTTTCCTATTTAAACCTAAATCTTCAAACGTAGTGAAACTCATTGCAATCAATTGAATACAGTATTTCTGCTTCCGTATTTCAAGCTAATAAGTGGTTAGGGTTATTTAATATTTTATCTTTAACTTTTATTGTGGGAAAAATAAGCCATGGATCTAGGATTAAAATGTACTTTGATAGCTGTAGCTCAGTTAATTATAATACTTTACTTAGCATCTAACATTCAAGCATTTATTATAGCGAACATATATGTGATATGGGCCTTCATTTCGTTATCTCTAATAGTTGCGTCTATAATTCTTGAATCTCCGATAGCAGCGCTAACAGAAACATTCTCAGCTATACTTTCACTGTTAACCGTAAAGAAGGTATTAAGCATATGTTTAATGTTTACTCCTGAGTATAAATTGGCTATGTTAATGATGAATATAGACAACATTGTTGGAAACCCTGTAACTTACGCTATAACGTTTTCAGCCTTCATAGCATCCTACTACTCATGGAGCTTAATTCTTAAAAGAGGAGACATAGTAATCGATAGAATAAAAGACCTAAAAATATCTATAAAGGGCTTTCAGAAAACTCTACTAGCTAAGTCATTTATTATAATAGCGGTTGCCTTTCTCATAACATTAGTTAAGCCTATGGGGTTCTACGAAGAGATAATGTATATTCTTGGAGTAATATTCTCTTTATCACTACTTGTCCTAAAAGGTCATAAAATAAGCAGGAACCTATATGCCATAGCTTCATGGATTTCTCTCCCATACGCGATGTTTAAAGGTGTTGCAACTGAAAGCATGGTGGAAGAGGAAAAGGCAATAGAAGGTGTTAAGATAGGTAGAATAGTTTCTAGATTGGTGTACGGTAAACCAGCTAATGTATGGTTAAAGGAAAAACTTCACATACCCAAGTCGCCAAGCTGGTATTGGAGAGTTGAATCAGGAACATACACTTATAACCCTTATTCTCAAATAAATTACCACATTTTGATAGCTGGAAGTAGTGGCACAGGTAAATCAAGCCTAGCTAAAAAACTAATAAAGGAACTTTACTATCAATGGGCAATACCATGCTTAGTTATAGATCCACATAACGAATACGTTAAAGTTATTGAGGAACTTGACGGTATAGTAGTAGATGCTTCTAAAATATCTATAAATCCTTTAGAACTTGACGAGTGTTCTCCAAGAGAAAGAATAGTTCAAGTAGCGGACACTATACAGCGCGTATTTAGGCTGGGCAATCTTCAAAGAGCTGTTCTTGAAGATCTTTTAGAAGAAGCTTATGCTGAAAAAGGAATAGTAAATGATGACCCTGAAACATGGAAATTTAAACCCCCGACATTTCTGACATTACTTAGGGTTATAGAGAAAAGAATAGAATATGCTAGAAGTAGCGGTGAAAGATCAAGATATGAAGGATTAAAACCATACATCAGATTATTGTCTACATCTATATTTAGGGAAACAACAATAAGCTTCTCAGATATTCTTAGTAAACCTAGCGTAATAGCTATGGCTAATCTACCCGGGGACCACGTGAAAGCTATTCTCTCAGAAACATTGCTAAGAAAAATAGCTCATTACATGTATGTTTCAGGAGAGAGTATGGGATTATCACACTACATAGTTATTGATGAAGCCCATAGAATATGTAGAAGAAGCACAGAACCTTCTCTAGTAGCGAGACTAATGATGGAAAGTAGGAAGTATGGTATAGGCTTCATAATAATAACGCAGCAACCACTAGACATAGATGAAGGCATAATAGCAAATAGTGCATTAAAAATATCCTTTAAACTTTCTGAACCGGAAAACTTAGACTATATGGCTAAGACCTTAGCAGGGTATATTTCGGAAAATAGGCTGGAAATTTTTAAGGAAGCACTTTATTATATGCCTAGATTCTATGCTATAGTAAGAGATAGTAGACTAGCAGAACCCGCTATAGTGAAAATAGAAATCTAACCCAGCAATAATACTTTTAAACTTCCTTAAAATACTAAATGTTGCAAATAAGCTTTCAAACAATAGCGCGGGAGGTTTAAATACTATTGACTTCTGAAACAGAGGAATTGTCTGAGGAAACAGAGAGAACACGTACTGAGATAACTGAGGTGATTGCCGAAGAAGAATATGGGGAAGAATTTTCTATTCAAGATCTAGAGTTTTTTATTGAAATAACAGAGTTTTGGGAAAACATTCTTGGAGGAAAAATGTCAATAAAAGAACTCATAAAGGCTAAGAAAGCTAGGGTCAAACCTAAACCTAAGAGAAGAAAGAGAAAGTAATGTTCAAATAGAACTTTCAATGACATTAACTTCAAAACCTAAACTCTTTAGCGCCTCAACTATATCTTTTAGCTTAATATTTTTATCGAAAAATAAACCTATTTTCTTAGTGTTGCTCGTTCTTATGAGCTTAACCTTATCAAATAACACTCTACCAAGTAGCATATCGCTAGGCTCATGCGGTATTAAAATATAATCTTTAAATTTTCTCTTAGCAATATTGTAGAATACATCAAAGTTCTCTATAATGCGTCGAACCTCAGAAATATCCTTTATCTTATTCGGAAATTTTTCTTCAAGTATGCCAAAAAGTTTCAGAGCATCCGCTAAATGAAGTTCGACGTATTTATAATTTCCCAGCAGAACCTTCAAATCCAACTTCATGTAAACACCAACGCTAGCTGCTACAATAATTTTTAAGACTAGAATAACATTTTAAGGTTTAGTCTATATATGATTTATATGGTGACTATTATGGACTTTAGAGCAGTCTACCCCTCGGCATCTAAGTTCAAATATATTGCTCAAACTTTAGCAAAAATAGCTAGCGAAATACCTTTTACAGCAAATGAAAACGGACTCACAGTTAAAGTTCTTAGTCCAGATAAAACCACGATGATAATACTTACTTTACCTTCATTAGCATTTGAAGAATATGAATGCTCTAAAGAAGTAACATTCATTGTTAGTGCCGATGAATTTAATAGAACTGTAAAAAGAGGATCAAGAAATGATATGTTAGAGTTAACTCTTGAGAGAGAATATAGGAGGTTAAAGGTAACATTTATAGATAGGAAACTGGGCTATAAAAGAACATTCTATGTGCCTTTAAGAGAAGGTGTTGTTGAAAAACTACCTGAGCCAAAGATAGAGTTACCTGTAAGCGTTAGAATGGTAAGTGATGACTTTAAAAACATAATAAAGGATGCGAAAATAGTCGGCGATGAAATAGAATTCATTGCAACACAAGATAAAATAGAAGTTCGGACAATAACCCCTCAGAAAGAGTACTACAACATATTACTCCCTGATAGACCCCTCATATCAATGGTCGTTAATGAAGCAGAAGTTAGGTCAACATACGGTATAGACCTATTAGAAGCTGCGCTTAAAGCTACATCAGCCTCTGAAACGGTAACTTTAGAATTTGGATCATCAATGCCTATGAAAATAGTCTTCGATGTACCTGGAGGAGGAACGTTAACATACTGGGTTGCCCCAAGAGCTAAGGCCTAGGTTAGATCAACTTAACTTACCCAGTAATTCTTCCAATACTTTTTGTATCTTCTCCTCAGCAGCTTTCTTCTCCCTCCGCTCTTTTTCCTCTTTAGTTACTGGCTTTACCGCAGAATACCATGCTGGTTTCGTACAGTGGTTTCTTTCGGCACAAAATAGGCAGCAGTAAGCACATACAGATATTTCAGGGTGTAGAAAACATTTATCTATTGGATAATATTTACCACATATCCCGCATCTCTGCCAGTAAAATGTCATGATGAAACCCCCCTATGTTATACTTAGTTTGCTTTCAAATTCCCTATAAAGTTTTAGTAATTTGCTTTCCCATTTAGGCAAGCTATTTGGACTGTTTGGATAAGCCATGTAGTGTTGTTTAGCTTTCTTCATGTAGTCTGCAAGAATATGGAGCTTAAATAATAAACTTGTTTTCCTAATAAACTTAATTGCTTTAAGCATTTTTTCTACAAGACTTAGCCTTAAATCACCTGTTGTACTTACCTCCAAGAATTCATCGTCTGAAATAACCTTTTTCTCTATAATGTAATTTAAGTCGTTATCACTTAAGTGCTGTAAGAATATCCTTAAAAAGTCTAATGAACCTTGTTTTGCTCCATAAGCTTCAATATACAGTTTATTAGCAATCCATAGAGTTTCTGTAGAGATCATGCCCAGCTCAAGCGCATTTACTATGGCCTTAGACGCGGCCCAGGCTGAAGTTAAGGAAGGACCTATACCACCTCCATGAATAGGGTTTGCAGTGAATGCGGCATCACCTACGACTAATACGTTAGAGAAAGCAAGGGTTTTCAGAGGTTTCCTTGTTGGAACTACACCACTACCATAACTAACTATTTTTGATCCTTTCAAAACTTTTCTAGGAACAATATGCTTGTAAAATATCCTTATAGGGTTTAATCCTCTACCTCCTTGAACACCTAAGCCGATATTTACCTTCCTAGGACCCTTAGGGAAGAACCACCAATAACCTCCAGGCGTTATTTTTTGAGATAAGTAAATTCGTAAAGTATCATAGTCTTCTATGTCCTCGCTCAAAACCCTTATTTCCCTATAGGCAACTGCGGTTTCTGATGCATTTATTTTCTCGGAAATCCACCAATGGCTGGGAAGTCTTGTTCTAAGGGCTCCAGATATTCCACTAGCATCAACAAACACCCTACCTTCAAGAACAACATCTCTTCCTCTATTCCCATCGTGAATAGTAACTTCGGTAACTACGTTGTTTTTAATAACAGCTTTTTTCAAATAGCTACTATCTAGAACTATAACTCCCGATTCTAAAGCCTCCTTCAATAACCTCTGGCCAAAGACTTTCCTATTTAGCTCAAAGCCCTCACCTTTAACTGTTAGGAAAGCTTTTTCGCTAGGGGAGTAAATTCTCACTTCCTTTACTACATTTTCTACTTCATTACCCATAGGCTCTTTTAACCCTAGCTTGGCAAAGTATTTTCTATCTACAGCATCACCGCAAATTTTCTCCCCTATCTTGTTCATGGGTTTCATCTCGACAACGGCTACAGTATATCCTTTTTCGGCAATTAATCTTGAAAGGAAAAGCCCTGAAACGCCGCCACCAATTATGACTACGTCATATCTCTCTCTCGCAACCATACATGTGCACCATATATTATTTCATAACCTCCGCTATCATGGTAAATGCTGAATTCTTAATTATACTTTTCCTCTTAGAAACATATGATAAAAGTATGGTGCGGAACTTAACTGTAAAAGCAACCATAGAGAAGCTATCAGGTAACCTTTAATAATGACATAAAGTGCTAACGTTGTTAATGCAAGGTAAAATAGGGTTTCATAAAGTAGAGACATCTTTCTTCTCGTGCTTTGCTTTTTCCGTCCCTTAGGCGTGACAAACCAGAAAAATCTTTTACCTGATGCAGCTTTGAGCATTGCTGATATTAAGTGAGGTATCATAGGATAAGTAATTCCGGAAATTCTACCTATAAT
>Ga0190367_1002012_pt1 | contig 10937 bp, 13 predicted proteins | sample 4872181011_MG_FD_171838 | JGI IMG/M metagenome (GOLD analysis project Ga0190367, IMG submission 171838) | Hydrothermal vent microbial mat bacterial communities from Southern Trench, Guaymas Basin, Mexico - 4872-18-10-11_MG | ecosystem: Environmental > Aquatic > Marine > Hydrothermal vents >... | reverse complement strand
TCTTTTTCTTTCTTTCGAAAAATTCTTTAGACAAATTTTCTGTTATTTTAAGTAAAAATCTTAATTTTCTTTCTGGTATTTTTCCCACTAAGCTATCAGGGTGTATTTTTGCTCTGAATAAGATTTCATTAGCTAAAATGTTCCCTATTCCAGCTATGCAAGTCTGGTCTAATAAAACTATTTTTATTTTATTGTTCTTCCTGCTTTTGAGCCTGCTTAATGCTTCTTCTAGATTCCAATCTTTTCTTAAAGGATCTGGTCCTAATTGATTTTTCAACTTTTCAAACAGAGAATAATCGTTTATTTCGATTATGGGAGCGTTATAAACTACAATTTTTCCTTTACCAGTTTTTATGAAAAGCCTTACCTGCTTTTCTGGCTTTAGTAGTTTTTCGTTAATTTTGTAGAAATGGATTGAGCCATAGAGCATTAAATGAATTCTTATTACAAACTCGTCAATAAAAATAAAAATATTTTTTCCTATACAATCGACTTTATCTATAATTTTTCCAACCAGATCTTCTTTTTTGACTTTAACTTTTTTACTTCTCCAATAAATTTCCTTAATTTCACTTCCTACAAATTTGCTCAACTTTAAAGTATAAACTTTTGCTGTAGGTCCTTCTACCATTTTTGCCCTAGGTTAATTTTATAGGTAAAAGTTGTATTTCTTAATTAAACAGCAAAATGTAAATATGAGAACGCCGAGTTTCCTATCGAAAATAAAACAAAAAAAACAAAATAAGATATATCTAGTAGTTCTCCTAGTTTTAATTATCCTTACAGTTTATTTATCCCTCCTGCTTACGGGATCGCTAGTAATTTCAACTCCAATAGTCCCTACAATAGTTCAAAAAGTCTGTATAGAATGCGGCAAATGGAGTAGTGCCGGATACGAAGATATATGCCATTGCATAGGATTGCACTTTTGGAAAATAGAAATTGGTGGAGGGTACGGTTATTGCTGTGGTATACCAATTTATATTGGAAGAAAAGTATATCTTCCAAAGGTACACCGATAATTCCTATTAGGAGCTTAGCTGACGATAAAATTGTGAGTAATAATTATTATTGTAAATTATGCAGAAATATGTTTACGTAAAAGTTAACGATAGAAGGCTAAGGCTTTCTAATTTGGATAAACTTATATGGCCAGATGAAGGCATAACAAAGGCTGAATTAATAGAATATTACTATAAAATCTCTGCTTACATACTAAAATATCTGAAAGATAGGCCTTTAACTTTAAGAAGATGCCCAGACGGAATTAAAGGAGAAATTTTTATTCAAAAGCAAAAGCCTGAATGGACACCAGATTGGGTTAAAACTTTTCCTTACTTCTCAAAAACTTTGGGGAAAGTTGTGGAATATATAGTTTGTAACGATTTACCAACCTTAATATGGTTAGCAAATCTAGCTAATGTAGAATTTAATCCAACCCTTTCTAGAATAGACGATTTTGAACATCCAGATTTTATAGTTTTCGATCTAGATCCTTTCGAGCCAGCAAATTTTGAGGATGCAAAAGATATAGCTTTCATAATAAGAGATGGCCTAAAATCTCTTAAGATAAAATCTCATGTAAAGACTTCTGGAGGAACTGGTCTCCAAATTTTTGTGCCTATAGAAAGAAAATATACGTTTGAGCAAACTAGAAATTTTGTTATTAAAATAGCTAAAATGGTTGAAGAAGTTTATCCAAAAGCCCTATCAGCTTTTTTACCTTATTCGGAAAGGAAAGGCAGAGTATTCATAGATCCGTTACAAAATTCTCCTACTAAAACTATAATAGCGGCTTATAGTTTGAAACCATTGCCTAAAGCTCCTGTTTCTACTCCTTTAGAATGGAAAGAATTAGATAAAGTAACAGATCCGAAAGAATTTAATATAAATACAATCTTTGAAAGATTAAAGAAGAAAGGGGATATTTTCGATAAGGTTTTAAAAGAAAAACAAAACTTGGATAAACCTTTTAAAGAATTGGGGATAAAGATTTAAGGTACTACATACTTTTTATATTATGCTAGAGAAGTTCGCTACCATAACTTCTCTAGCTCTAGTAGATGCCATAAATCCTTGTACTTTGGCTGTTCAAGTTTTGTTACTCTCAAGTCTTTTAGCTTCTAGAGGCAGAAAATCTGTATTAATAGGAGGGATCCTTTTTTCCTTAACAATTTATGCAATGTACGCTCTCTATGGTTTAGGAATATTAGCAGCTATATATGCAGCTAATGTTCAATCTTTTTTGAAAATAATTTTAAAGGCTCTCTTGATTTTCTTAGCTTCTTTAGAAATTATTGCATTCTTTAGATATAGACCTGGTTTAGTTTCTGTTGAAATGCCAAAAGCATTTAGACCTTTCGCTAAAAGTTTGCTTCTTTCTGTTCAATCTCCTTTAATGACAATTCCTGTAGCTGCTCTATGTTCAGTTTTATTGTTGCCTTGTTCCTCTGGTCCTTATGCAGTCGCTTTAATGATAGTTGCAAATTGGCAAGCTATTTTGAGGATTTTAACCATAGCCTATTACAACTTACTATTTATAATTCCTATGATAGCTATAACTCTTATAGTTTACTTTGGAACCAAACCAAAGAAAATTTTGGAATGGAGAGAAAAACACATTAGGGAAATTCATCTAATCTCTGGCTTACTTCTCTTATTAGTTTTCTTCCTAACTTAACATGAAAAAACTAATATTTTTATTGCCGGTTTTAGTTTTAATAATCTCTGTAATTTTTTTATTAAAGCTTTTTTTACACCAAACCTATTCGGGGTCGTTCAATAAAAATATTTCTTCCAACTTTTCGATTCCCAACTTTTCAACCATTTATCTTTGTTATTCAGAAACATGCCCACACTGTGGACATTTAACCTCTTATCTTGAAACTCTAAATTTAAAGAGGACAAAGATTTATAAAACAAAAGATTCTGCTTTTACTTACAAATGTTTATTAAAGCTTGGAATAAGATGGGATTTTGGAGTTCCAATAGTTTTTGCTAAAACAAAGAATGAAACTATAGTAATCCAGGGTTATCCATCAAGCTCTCAAGAGAAAGATGGATACTTTTTAGGAAAAGAAATAGAAAAGAAAATCTGCGAACAATCTAAAGGAACTCCATTTTTTGATAAAAATGGAAATTATTTGTTCTGCAAATTGCCTAATGGAATCATTTTAGGAAATAGGTATGCCATAAATTATTTAATAAATAAGTGCGAAAGGGAAGTTTGCGAAAAAATTTGTTAAAGGCCAAGCTCTGAATGAATTTCTTTAAGAGCTTCTAGTCCTAACTCAAAAAATTTTTCTTTAGGAATTCCTAGTTTTTCGCAGAATAAAATCCTTTCTCTACTAACTTTTCTCGCAAAATCTTTTTGCTTAAATTTCTTTGCTATAGATTCTACTCTAACTTCTTCCAATTTTTTATTTGGCATTACTAAAGCACAAGCTATTATTAGACCAGATAAAGAATCTGCAGCTACTAAAGCATATTCCAATTTATTTTTAGGTTCTATTCCTGTGTTTTCAAAGTTATGAGCTTTTATAGCCCTTAATATTTCTTCATCTTTTATATGCTTACTTAAAATTTCAGCAGCCATAATTCCATGCATTTTTGGATTATCCTTAGTTTTTTCATAATCTATATCGTGAAGCAAGCCAACTAATCCCCATTTTTCTTTATCTTCGTTTAAAAATTCCGCTAGCTTTCTCATTATAGCTTCTACAGCTATGCAATGTTTAACAAGCTTGTCATCATTCAGATAATTTTTAAGCAAATTGATTGCTTCTTCCCTTTTCATTAAACCAAGATTATGACAGAAAATTTTTAAAACTTTTTACAAGATTTTGTTAAAATATCACTAAGAATGTATAAAACAAAAAATCGAACACGAAGTCTCCAGAAAAAAGAGGGGTTAAAACTTCTTCACTTACTTTCAATTAAATCGCCTTAGCTTACTGTCGTTTAATAGCGGTGGTAGCGTTTTTGCCAAATTCCTTTTTTATTATGTTTATTGCTTTTTCGACAATTAACCTCAGTATTTTCTCTCCTTTTTCTTTTTTTGCTAAAGTTGGTTTACCCTTAACACCAGAGATTGTTACACACTCAGGTGGTAAAGGGTAAACGAAATATTTTAGCTTAGGCGGCATTTCATCAATTATTTTATCTTTCTTTACTAGAGAAGGCGAAATCGAAAGTAGGATTGATATCTCATCTTCACATGCATGAATTAAATCGGATTCGATGAATTCTTTGTATTCCTCTTCTAGCAAGTTCCAATATTCAAAAGAAATTACCTTTATTCCATACTCTAAACTTACCTTCTTTGAAATTTCTTCAATTAATTTTTTGTTATCCTCATGGGTGTTTACTATGATAAATTTTTTAAAACCTTGCTCCGAAAAAGAAACCAAATAATCTCTTAGAAGCGCACAAAAAGTTTTTAAGTTTATGCATAATGTTCCAGGGAATTTTTTGAATTCGGGATCGACGTATCCGAAAGTTATAGTAGGTCCTATCAGAATGTTTGCCCTTTCGGCTATTCTTCTTGATATTTCATCTGCTATGATTATATCAGTTCCTATGGGAGCCATCGGACCATGCTGCTCTATAGCTCCACAAGGAACTATGAGAATATCTTTCTTCTTTAAATACTCTTTCACATCTTCCCAAGTTAATTCAACTAATCTTAGTTTCATCTTAATTTCTATTTCTATATTTTATTTCGACTAACCTTTCTACACCGAGTGCAAAACCTGTGGCTGGCACGTCCTTCTCAATCCCATATCTTCTTAAGAAGTTACCGATTAGACCATCATACCTCCCTCCTCCACCAACTTCTGGGTATGTTTTTTCGCAACCTATAATGTCAAACTGGACTACGAGTGAGGTATAGTACTCCCATCCTCTTATCATGGCGGGATCGAAAATGCAGCCTACGCCACGCTTTTTCAATTCCTGAAGAAATTCTTTTAACATCTCTAGATTAATTCCTACAACTTCCTCTATCATTTTGATTTCACCAATGCCTCCTGTTAGGGAATAAACGCATCTCCAAGCTTCTTTCATCTTATTAGGCAAATTTTTAATCTTCCGCTCGATTTTTTGTTGGAGGTCTTCTATATTCATTCTCATTACTCTTAATTTGGATAATTTGTCGAGGTATTCCTTCATCCTACCCCTTTCCTCTAAGGTGTAGTAGCTATTTTTGCACAATGTTTTAAAGATATTAACATCACTTACCCTAAGAGAGACTTTGCCTGGAAAGAGTTTAGAGAGCAGCGTGTAGCCAAGAAAGAAAACCTCTATGTCAGCATCTAGGCTTGGATTACCAACGTACTCTATCCCTATCTGAGTAAATTCTCTTCGCTTTGTTGGACTTAGCTTGCTTATATCCTCGTTTCTAAAGCAAGTGATAATATAGTATACTTTTAAAGGCAAGAATACCGAAGGACTAACTCCTTTTGCAATTAGTTTGGCGATAAACCTGCAAAGAGATGCTGTACCTTCAGGTCTTAGAACGCATAGATACGACTTAATAGGTTTTTCGTATTCAAAGTCTGTAACGCGCACCAGGAAAAAGTCCCTCTTGACTCTTCTGATTGGTTCCTCTGGTCTCACTTCTCTTTCTGTCCATGGTACTGTAAGTAAGTCGCTTGAAAGAGCTTCTGTGAATGTTTCAATCCTCTCTAAGGTTGGTGGTATGTATTCCTGGTATTCGTAAGTTTCAAAAAGCTCTCTTGCTAGTTTTTCTATTTCTCGCTGTATTCTTACTTTTTCTCCTATTCTATCGTCAAATCCTAGAGGCGGTGATAGCTTTGTAAGAAGTATATCTCTCATAATCTCACCTGGCAATTTTTAGCGATTAGCCCCAGCATCCCTTTAGATCCTACTTTGACTAAAGAACTAAAACTAATGAACTAACCCACCCTTAGTTTTTCCCTTCATAATCCCTAATCATTTTTTTGTGATAAAAGGTAAGTAATTGAAAGTGGGATTTCGAATTTCTTAAGTTAACAAAATTTACTCTTAATTCAGGTTATTTTCCCACCTTCATCTATTTAAATCTTTCACATAATTTTTCTTTTTGAGAGGATGAAAAAGAGAACGGGTTTTCTAGTTCACCAAAGGAAATTCGGGTTGTAGAAATGCATACTCAAAAATAGATTCTAAAGGAAGGATTACGATCCCTATTAGTTTTCGAGCGAGATTGAGGTTGTTAGAAGGTACTTTTGTTAAGCTTGTTCTCAGAGAAGGGGAAATTGTGATTAAACCAATAATAAAAGCTGAATTTAAGAGAAAGGGAAGATAAAATTATGAAGTTTGATACTTCTCCAGTAAAAGGAACTAGAGATTTTTTACCAGAAGAAATGATCTTAAGACAGAAAATAATAGAGAAAATAAAAAACATTTTTGAAATTTTTGGTTTTTCACCCCTTGAAACTCCTGCTTTAGAAAAATGGGAAATTTTAGCTGCAAAAGGTGCAGGAGGAAGCGAAGTACTTAAAGAAACTTATAGGTTTAAGGATAAAGGCGGAAGAGATATAGGTTTGAGATACGATCTAACAGTTCCTTTAGCAAGAGTTATAGCTAATAACCCAAATTTACAACTTCCTTTTAAAAGATACCAAATACAAAAGGTTTGGAGGTACGGAGATGTAAAAAGAGGAAGGCTTAGAGAATTTTTACAATGCGACATAGATATAGTAGGAACAGAAAATTTAGTTGCTGACGCAGAAGTTATTGCTTGCGCTGTTAAAGTTTTGGAAGAACTAGGATTTAAAAACTTTTTTGTGAGGCTAAATAGCAGAAAGCTTTTAACTGCTTTAGTAATTTATGCAGGTATTTCTAAAGAAAAAGTGCTGGAAGTTTTCAGAAGTATAGATAAGTTAGATAAAATAGGATTAGATGGCGTAAAAGAGGAATTAAAGGAAAAAGGTTTTAGCAAACAGCAAATTTCTAAAATAGAAGAATTTTTGAAAATTTCTGGAGAACCTTTTGAAATCCTAAAGCAAGCAGAGAAGCTAGTAGGTGAAATAGAAGAAGGAAAAAGTGGTATAAAAGAGTTAAGAGAATTAGTTGAATATTTAAAGGAATTTGGAGTATACGATAAAATAAGGCTTGATTTGAGTTTGGCAAGAGGTTTGGATTATTATACAGGCCCTATTTTCGAAATATGGTGTGAAGAAAGAGGAATAGGAAGTTTAGCCGGCGGCGGTAGGTATGATGAACTAATAGGATTGTTTGCTGGAAGGAAAGTACCAGCTACCGGAATAAGCTTGGGAATAGAAAGGATACTAGAAATTCTTAAGGAGAGAACCAAAAAAATTGAAAAAACTAAAGTTAAAGTTTTTGTCGCAGCAGCTACTGACGATGTGAAAAAAGATGTTTTTAAAATCGTCAAGATGTTGAGGGAAAATGGGATAAAAACAGATTTTGACCTAAAAGGAAGGAAACTCAAAAGGCAACTTGAATATGCAGATTCCTTGCAAATTCCGTTTGTTGTTATAGTAGGAAAAGAAGAGTTAAAAGAGGATTGCGTTAGGTTAAGGGATATGAGAAAAAGGGAAGAAAGGAAAGTTAAAATAAATGAACTAATTCAAACTTTAACAAAATCCTAATTTTTCTCTTGCTTTTTTACTCAACCTTTCAGGACTCCAAGGAGGATCGAAAGTTATTTCAACTTCAGTTGGTATTTTGAGTTTTTCTTCTACATTTCTTCTAACATCCTCTACTATTAAGCTAGCCATCGGACAGAAGGGTGAGGTTAAAGTCATTTTTATTCTAATTTTCTTCTCTCCAATGTTAATCTCATAAATTAATCCTAAGTCTACAACGCTTAAATTGAGTTCTGGGTCTTTAACTTTTTCCAAAATTTTGAGTACTTCTTCTTTGCTAACTTTCATATTCTCAGAAAACCTCTAACCAGTAAATCTATAGCCTTTTTCTTACTAAAACCTCTACTTCTCAAGTAATCTAACTGTTCTTCTTCTATTCTTCCTATAGAAGCTTCATGCGTTAACAAGGCATTTTTGCTTAAGTTTAGCAATTCGGGAATTAAAGATATGGTAGATTTCCTTCCAACAATTAATCCTTTGCAATCGATATGACCTCTTGAATTTTCTTTCCCTATTATTTTGCTTCTTGCTATTATTCTTGAGTTCTCTCTACCAACAACTCTTATTTTCAAACTTCCTTTTGAATTTTTTTCTAAAAGTTCGATTTCCTCCTTTGTAGAAACCTTGCAGTTTTTGCAATCTATAAAAATTTTCAAATCTACTTTTGAGTTTTCTTTTACGATAACCCTTTTATGAAGGTTTAAGTTTAAAGGAGAGGAAAAGCATTTGTAAGTATAATCTAAATTTGCGTTTTTTGCCAAGATAAACTCATAAAATGGCTTTACTCTATCGGAAAAACCCCATTTATGGAAATGAACGTATCTTACTGAAGAGCCTTCTTTAATTATGAATTTTCCCTTTACGTTATGCGTAATTCCGATAGATTTTTTCTTTACTAAGCAATATCCAAAAAAATTTACCCTTAAGTTCTTTTCTACTACAACTAAGTTCTGCAAATTTTGTTTTAAAGGAGAACAAAGGAATATGCAAGTTGATAAGGGAATGTTAACTTGCTTTTTTGCCCAAATAAAATAGCCTTCCTTTGGTTTCTTATCATAAAACCTTCTAACCCATTTGAATTTTTCCCAAGCTTCTTTGCTTTTTAAAATCTCAACTCCTTCAACTTTTCTAATGCTAACTTCTTTATCAACCTGAAAATAATTTGCATTTCTTACATTTCTCGTAGCCATATTTTTTGATAACCATCCAAACTTTCTTCCAATTTTTAGAAGAACAAACTATACTTCCGTTTAGCATTACATGAACGTAATCTGGATTTAATAACTTCAGAATTGAGCAATAATGCGTGATTAAAAGAATTGAATTTTGTTTATTTTTCCAATTTTTGATTAATTTTACTATTAATTTCAATTTTTCAACATCAATTCCAGAGTCTATTTCGTCAAGCATCAGAAATTTCGGATTTAAAGCTAAAACTTGTATTAATTCAGAAATCTTTTTTTCACCACCGGAGAATTTAAGGTTTAATTCTCTTTCTAGGATATTGCCTAGAATTCCAAGTTTTACTTTAAAATTTGGGTTTATTCTTTCTAAAATGTCTTTAAGGGTTATGCCTTTAATAACTGGAGGGTTTTGAAAGGCTAGTGCAATCCCTAGTTTACATCTCTTCTCTGGAGCAAGTTTTCTTAGATCAATATCGTTAAACAAAATTTTTCCCTTTATCCTGTAATTTCCTATCCCCATTATTACTTTAGCAAGAGTTGTTTTACCACAAGCATTTGGTCCTATTAATGCATGAATTTCTCCTTCCTTTATCTCTAGTCTTATACCCTTTAGTATAATTTTTCCATTTACCTCAACCTTATCTAACTCTACTTTCAGCATACTTTCCCAGTTTCTTCCTAATTTTTTCACAAAGCATGCAAACATTTTTTTGGAATTCTTGTTCGGAGAGGTCTGAAAAGGTTAATCTTATAGAAAATTCCTCTAACTCCTTTTTTGCTATTTCCATTATTTTCTGAACTAGCTTCCCCCTTTTTTTTGCGACGTATTGAGAAACAGCTGGCTGGGTTATCCTTAATTTTCTTGAAATATCTGTTTGAGTGAAACCTTTTTCGAGCAATCTTTTAGCTACATAAGATCTAATTGCTGGTAATATGTATTTGGATACAAACTCACACTTCATATAACAGTGTTATACAAATTAAAATAAAAATTTAACATTTTTTTAATCAAATGAGTGTAACTTTAAGAAGGAAGATTACAGTAGTAATAGAAGCGCTGGGTTACAGCAGAGCAGATGCTCTCTTAAGAGCTCGTAAAAAAGCCGCTACAATGTTCATTGAGTATGTGGAATTGGGTTATTCAATAACGTACGAAGGGAAGATCAGTGGAATTGAAACCAAAGATGGTAGAGTAATCTTTCCAAATTTGGATGAGTACGAAACCCCGCTTATTATTCCAGAATTTTTACCTATAGGAAGGCTTACAAGGGATATATATAGGGCGAGATTAAGAGTGAGAGGAACAATAGAGGAAAAAATCTAGGGTTGAAACCATTCAATTTCATAATATTGGTATCGGCTTCCAGGTAGCTCTATTTGTCTAGTAAGATAATAAGTGACCCCGCTCTCCCTTTCAGTTACAGCTAATAATAAATTTAGTCCAACTTCTTCGGCTATTCTTAAAGCAGATGCAAGTTCCGCACCTCCTATAAATTCGTCTTCACTAACAGCTAAAACACAAAAGCTAGGCTTTCCGGTTTTAGGAGTAACAACCTTTCCGTTTTTCCTATGAAAAGTTATAAAATCAAGCTCAATTTCCTTATAATCTTCTTCCTTCATCCCAGGTATTCCTAAGATAAAGGTTTTTCTTACCGAATGTGCGACTCTAATTGCTCTTGCCCATTCAGAAATTAACATCCTTTCATATTTAGGAAAAACGTGCAAAACATGCTTCGAATGAATCCATCTATCTTTTCTTACCGGGCTTACTCCAGGAAAGTAAATCCTGAAATGTGAACCAAATTTATAACCAGTTTTTACTATAAAACCTCTTAACCTCCAATCCTCATAAACTTCGTAAAGTGCTTTAAATAATTCAAAGTTTTTTGTTAATGCAAGCAAAGAATTAAAATCTAAATCTTCTCTTGTTTCTAAATTAGTTACTTTTAATCCGCAATGCTTAAGCAAAAACAAGGTTTCAAATATATCAAGTTTTAAAGTTTTCCCCCTTTCATGTTTTTTATAAACACCCAACTGCCCGAACCAAAAATCTGCAAAAAGTTTAAAATACTTTCTACCTTTTTCTATAACAGAAATCATATCGAAAGGAAAGTATCCGGCCTCGGCATCTATTTTAGGA
>Ga0190367_1002011_pt1 | contig 10951 bp, 13 predicted proteins | sample 4872181011_MG_FD_171838 | JGI IMG/M metagenome (GOLD analysis project Ga0190367, IMG submission 171838) | Hydrothermal vent microbial mat bacterial communities from Southern Trench, Guaymas Basin, Mexico - 4872-18-10-11_MG | ecosystem: Environmental > Aquatic > Marine > Hydrothermal vents >... | reverse complement strand
CAAGATATATTAGTACATTAATAAATACAAAGCCCTAGCCATAGATCATAAACTATATGATATTAACCCTATAAGACATAGTTTACTAATAAAATATATCCTCTATAGAATAGAGGGAGAATTGTGGCACCTAGAACAATCATATGGATCTTTACCGCAAGATGTAATCTACAGTGCCCCCACTGTTATGCATCAATATATGCAAGAGATAGAGAACTAGGCATTAATGAAAAGATCAGGCTAATAAGGGAAATGAGTGAAGTCGGAGTTGAACATATTGGATTAAGTGGTGGAGAACCATTAATACACAGGGATCTGCCAGTGATTCTTAAAGAAATATTTGATCATGGCATGACAATTACCATGGTAACTAATGGAACCATTATAAACGAGTATATATTAGATCTATTGGCTAAATACGATGTATACTTATATGTAAGTATTGATGGACCCAGAGAAGTACATGATCGATTACGTGGACCCGGAGTATATGATAGGGTTATGGAGACAATTAATGCCTTGAGAAATAGAGGTATAGAATATGCTACGATAATGGCTGTAGGTAAATACAACTACAAATATACTAGTGAATATATTGATATAGCTTCTAAAGTAAATGCTGAACATGCAGCACTAATACCTGTCATGCCCTCTGGTAGAGCTTACTTGAATAAGCTATGGATTAATGCCTCTGAATACTATAGTGCTATGAAGAAGGCTATAGATAGAGCTAGAGAAACCTCTTATCCAGTAGCATTTTGGTGTACACCATTCCTACGCCTAGTATCTAGTTATGAGAATTCATGGACATACTATTGCAGGACCATGAAGACAGTAGATATTGGGTGTGCAGGAGAACTATTACTATGTGATGTACTAGACATTGTAGTATCAAATGCCCGTGTAAAGGGACTGAGAAAAGCATTGCATGAATACTATGCTAGTCCAATTATAAACAATATAGTTTATCCAAGGAATTTACCTAGGAAATGCATGAACTGTAGTATAAAAGATGTTTGCCGTGGAGGATGTTATGCAAGATCATATATTCTAAGGGGAGGATTCAATAAAGGAGATCCTTTATGTCCAATCATATCTAATATTGACATAGATCATTAACGTATAACATTACATATGGTTCCCAATATAAACCATTATTAGTTATCATATCCAATAACTATATTGTGATACTTATGTTTGACTTAAACGGCTACCGTGTTCTTGTAACAGCTTCTACACGTGGTATAGGACGTGGTATTGCTAAAGTATTACTCATGAATGGTGCTAAAGTCGTCATAAATGGTAGAAGTGATGAGAGTGTTTCAAGAGCAGTTAATGAGTTAAAGGAATATGGTGAAATATATGGTGTTAAAGCAGATCTCACAGTCCATGATGATGTAGTTAAGCTCGTTAATAAGGCAGTTGAATTATTGGGAGGACTTGATTCTCTAGTCTATGTTACTGGGCCTCCTAGGCCAGGATACTTCTCTGAACTATCTCTTAGTGACTGGGAGTATGGCGTTAAATTATTGATTATGAGCGCCATATGGGTTACATACTATGCTCTTCCATATTTGAAGAAATCCGATAATCCTTCTATAGTCTACTCAACTAGTATAGCTGTAAAAGAACCTGTACCAAATATTGCATTATCCGATACATTGAGGATATCGATACATGGACTTGTAAAGACGCTGAGTAGGGAATTAGGTCCTCAGGGAATAAGAGTTAATGCTGTACTGCCCGGATATATAATGACTGATCGAGTGAAGCAATTAGTTAAAGACAGATCCGTTAGAGAAAATAGAGGTGAAGAAGAAATTCTAGAAGATATTACAAAGAATATACCACTTAGAAGAATAGGAGAGCCTGAGGAAGTCGGGTATCTCGTAGCATTTCTCATAAGTAAATATGCTGGATATATTAATGGAGCATCAATACCTATAGATGGTGGATTACTTAGATCAATATTATAGTTTTTAATAAATTAAAAATATTTATGATTTAGAAGACAAATCCCTACAATACATTACTACTTTATATTGTAAAACCTCATTACTAGATCGAGAAATTCTTTTTCATCTTGATCGAGTATGGCCCTGTATGCTCTATCGGTATATGTTCTATCTCCACCGAATAATCCCTTTATGACAAAGTACATAAAGTATTCTACAGAATCCTTATTACCACCAAAGAAGTCATTGAGCTCCTTGTACGCTAGTAAGGGCTTCCTCAATAATACATATGTAAATGACTTGCCATGCCTCATTACAAAATGCCAGTCAAGCCTAGATATAATTCCCGGTACGACTCTATCGAGATACCGAGTAAGTGATTTACCGATAAAGTCAAGTGACGCTTCATACACCCTATCGGGCAATCTACGTCACCCTTCAACACACTCAATAGTAGCAACAGGTTCTGCCTCCAGTTTTAGATTACATGGCTTAGACATAGTTATTCCAAATCTATTCTTCCACTGAATGAGTTTTCTTACGAGTCCTTCTTTACCTACTTCAAGCTTAATTACATATATTATGTCAACTGTTGTATCTATTGGTATACGTGTCTCTGGATAATCTGCTGCATATGAATAGATCGTTATTATCCTTTTACTCTTATTTATATCAACTATTCTATGAAGTATTGACCAGAATACTCGAGAGCCATGGACTTTCTCTAAAGCCCCTATGCCATCGAGGACAAGTATATCTGGCTTCATGTGATTGGCAAAGTATTCTAGATAATAGATTAATTCAGCTAATCCATATCTTAATGGGTCCATGCTTAAGATCCTAATATTTGAGAGCTTCTTATCTAGTCCAAGAGATCTAAATTTATAATTGATCATTGTTGTAGTTTCTTCAAAGTTAATATAGGTTATATTTAATCCCTTCTTTGCTAATGCAATCACGGAATAAGTTAAAAGATAAGTCTTTCCAGAACCAGATGGGCCTACAACAAGTATTTGTGCTCCTCTCGGTAATACAGTACCAATAAACTTATCAACTAGATCTATGCCTGTTTGAATATTAATTACTTCAATCTTCTCCTCCTTAGGACTTAATTCACGTAATACCTCCCTAGGCGGGATCAATAGAGGCCTTATACCTTCTTTCTCAATTATAGAGAACGGGACATTTATTGATGGTATAGGTACCCCACGCATTTTCCTAATTTCCATAAATCTTTCAAATCCTGAAAATGTCTCCCTCAACTTTAACAATATAACTCCATCTACTATGAACTCTTCAACACCATAACCTACATACTTCTTTCCATAAGGTATATCAGCAATTACGATACCTATTGTACAATAATTTTTAAGTAATGGTATCAGATTCGTATGTAGAAAAGACCTTATTTGTGATTGAGATAGTATTGTTGATAATGCAGTAATACTATCAACAACTGTCCTTGATCTCTCGAATTCCCCTAAATATCTATTAATAAACTGTATCGTAAGGTCAGCAACATCTACATCAGATATTGTAGGTAATGATATGTACTTAAATAATCCCCTATCTTCATATCTCTTAAAATTAAAGCCTATGAGACCCATATACTTATAGAATTCTTCTTTACTCTCTGCAAAACTTATATAGATCCCTTTTTCTCCTCTCTTTAATCCATTATATACTATTTGAGCAGCAAGAGTTGTCTTCCCAGTACCCGGATTACCTGCTACAAGAATTATTGAGCCTTCTAATACTCCTCCACCAAATACTGTATCAAGAATAGGTATACCTAACGGAACTCTTCTGATCCTTTCGATCATATATAACCAACTGCCGGGAGCCTTGTTTTTGCTTAATAATAGTTGTATTATTTCTTATAAACTTTTCTAAATACTCAAATTATCATATAATTTATAAATTTTATCAATAATTTAATTAACTAAATATATAAACCTTCTACTGAATATAAAAATGTTTTTAATCATTCAGGAAATTTTAAATCAATATAATTACTAATTAACTGTCTACCGAATAAGTAAAATTTCATCTGAACATCTACATATATGTTCTAGCGTATAAAGAACTTATATCTTGATCATTATTTAATGATTAGGTACACATTGATGATATAATCAATTATTTAGATAACTTTCTTCAACCATTTCTTAGATATAGCCCATATAACAGATAATAATCCCGCGATAATGTTACTGAGAGTCATTGCAACATATATGCCTGTTGAACCATAGCCTAGGATTAATGCAAATAATATACTTAATCCTATTCTTAATATCCATAATCGTATTATTGATATTATTGCAAAAAATCTTGTATGTCCTGAGCCTGTGGCTATTGCTCCTGCTACAAAGAATAATCCAAAGAATGGTATTGACCAAGTAAATATACTAATTATCTTACTACCTTCAACTATAACTTCTGGTTCTGAAATAAATACCGATACAAGATGGCTTCTATATACAAAGATCACTATAGATCCAAGTAATAATATTATGAATATCGATAGTAATGATATCTTAGCAATCCTCCATGCCCTATCGTATTTTTCAGCACCAACATTCTGGCCGATCATGATAGACGTTGATCTCTGTAATGCTGTAGTAAATGCAGTTAGTACATCTATTATCCTTATAGCAACACCATATGCTGCTACAACAACTGATCCGAATCTAGATACTATAGACATCATAATTGTAAATCCAAGGCTATTACTAGATCTTTGAATAGCTAGTGGTGTCCCTATAAAGAAGATCTTTTCAAGCCACCATTTTTCAAGACGAAAATACTTAATCCTAATCCTTATGCCTAGGTAGCCTTTGAATAGTATATATCCACCTACTATAGAGACTATTGAGCGTGATATTATAGTCGCTATAGCTGCTCCAATAACGCCCATAGCCGGTAAACCAAATAATCCAAATATCATTATAGGATCTAGTATCATGTTTACAGTAGAAGATACTATGTTTAGTATAGTAGGTGTCCTAGTATCTCCTATGCCATTGGATATAGTAACATATGCATAGCCTAGGAGAACAATTGGTAGTCCAAGAAATATTGTCCTAGTATACTGTACAGCTAATCCATAAATATCTAGTGGTACACCCATTAGATACAATAGGTATGGAGAGACAGTAAATCCAAAGGCACATAGGATTAAAGCCATATATATAGAGTAAGCAATAAACTGGCTAGCACTTTTCTCAGCCATCTCATAATCTCCAGCTCCATAATACTGTGATATTAGTGATATTCCTGCACCAGAGTATCCAAAGCCTATAGAGTATATAAGCATGATCAATGGCCATGATACGGTTGGAGCTCCAAAGGCTTCCCTACCTATTTTACCAAGCCAGAAAGCATCAACGAGGTTATAGCTGATATTGACTAGATTAGCTACAAGAATAGGCCAGGCAAGCCATATCATGGTCTTGAATATATTTCCCTCAACGATTTTCTTCCTATACCTAGCTCTCTTTTCATTTGGATCCATAGCGATCGCCGCATCGAGAAAAGATCCTTTGTATTTTTGTCTCTATAAGCCTCTTACATTAGGATCAAGTAAATATAGCACTCAATTATAAAGATATTGCAATGAATGAGATTATTGATAATCTTCTTGTTTAAAAAGTAAATTAGGCTTTCCGATAAAAAGATTTGTTTTAAATTAATTCATGATCTATTATAAGGTTTTAGGTATAATAATTTCTTTCTTAAATGTAATGAACTTATTCCATGCAACATGTGCTAGAAAGCCAGCATCTGGTATAGGCTCCCATTCCCTGAACGCTTCCTTGCAGTAAGAATAACCAACTATTTCTCCAACAAATAATGTATGATCACCATATGTCCTGGAATCAACTACTTTACACTCAATATTAGCTAGTGCCTCCTTAATACTTGGAGTACTTATTTTCGTTGACGGTATAAGCGTTATCTTCATCTTCTTTAACTTACTTGGGCCGCTTAAGGTACCTGATACCCATACATCGTCAATCATATCAATACTTGGAACACTAATTACGAATTCCTTGTACTTGTTAATGAGTTTATGACTATATCTTTTAGGCGATATAGCTACACCAATAAGCGTCGGATCATGAGATAATACAGTAACCCAATCAGCAGCCATAACATTAGCCTCTTCTCCATGGCCGGAAACAACAAGATAGGTTCTCATAGGATATAATAGTCTATAGAACATATTGTTGTCACCATAACATAGTTATTACAGAGAGGATAAATAAATATAAGCCTAGAATCCAATGACTATGTTCTAGATGAGAACAAGTTATATTAAGACTTGGAGTCCAGTTAGAATTTTATATCAGGGTTAGATTTTATTGTTCAGTTAAACCTTAAATAGATAGTTAGACTATATCTATAATGGTGGAGTTCATGAGCGTGATTGTAGAGACTAAAATAGGTAAAAAAAGAGTGATTGTTATACCCAAAGTTATAGCTGATGCTGTAAAGGTACATGAGGGGCAAAAAGTAAGGATCATGGCTGTTGAGGATAAGATTGTAATAGAGCCTATAAGAGATGCCATATGGCTTGCTCTTTATGGGAGAAAAATAGGTAAAATATTACCTGAAGAAATTGAGGGGGAAAGTCTTCATGAACAAGAAGAACTCTCAAGAAAATAAAGTATTACTTGACACATCGTTTCTTCTCCCAATACTTGGTTTTCAGACTTCGGATAAAGTCATGAAGGCTTTCCAAAAGCTTGGTTCATATGAACTATATTACAACGACATTAGCTTATTAGAAGCACTTTGGAAGATAGTAAAGGTTATTGAGGGAACAGAGAAGCAAATTTCTCGTATTAAGGAAGGAATCAGGGCCATAGAAGATACTATGATACATGTATCAATTGACGAAGCTTCGATAGAGAACGCTATATACATGTACAAGCTAGGCCATAAGGATATGGTAGACAATATACTTTACTCAATCGCTTTATCAAAGAACCTTAAACTATTAACTGTAGATAAGGAGTTAATAGAATTTGTTAATAAACATGATCTAGCCAGACATAATATTATCTCACCCGAGGAACTATAATTAGTAAACAATTCATGAAGACCAATGCGGTTAATTTTATATTTACGTTCTATGATAGGACTTTACAAAGGAGGAATTTTGGGTGAACACTAGTTCTATGAAAAAACCCTATTATATACATGATACAGTTCTTGTTATTAACTTAGGTGGACAGTATGCACATCTTATTATGCGTAGAGTAAGAGAACTTGGCATTTACAGTGAACTTCTAGACTATAATGAATTATCTAAGGACATTATTGAAGACATTAAGCCTAAAGCAATAATATTATCCGGTGGACCATCAAGTGTTTATGAGCCAGATGCGCCAACTATACCTACTTGGGTTTTTAATTTAAATATCCCTATTTTAGGAATATGCTATGGTTTCCAATTAATTTCTTATTTAATGGGAGGTATAGTTACTAGAGGAAAAGGAGAGTATGGTAGGACAAAAATAAGTATTGTGGAGAAAGATCCATTGTTTAGTGGATGGAGTGAAGAAGAAATTGTTTGGATGAGCCATAATGATCGATTAGAAGTTCTTCCTAAGGATTTAAAATTACTTGCAGTATCTGAGAACGGCTATATTGCTGCTTTTAGGCATAGAGAAAAGCCTATTTATGGAGTCCAGTTTCATCCAGAGGTAAAACATACTGTTAAGGGTAAAGTATTATTGAAGAACTTTCTTATTGATATAACGGGTATTAAGCCTTCTTGGCGTCCAACAGATTTTATTAATGATTTGATCGAATATATTAGGAGAACAGTTAAGGATAAGAAAGTACTTGTAGCTGTAAGCGGCGGTGTTGATTCTACAGTAACTGCTGTTCTTATTAGGAAGGCTATTGGAGAAGCCAAAATAGTGCCTGTATTCATTAATACTGGCTTACTCAGAGAGAATGAAGTTAATGAAGTCTTAAAAAATCTTGAATTATTGGGTATTAAGCCTCTTGTAGTAGATGCTAGTGAAGAATTTCTAAATGCTCTTAAAGACGTAGATGATTGTGAGGAAAAGCGGAGGGTTATAAGTAGAATATATGCTGAAATACTTGAGGAAATTATGCGTAAGGATAAGGATATTGAATGGATAGCTCAAGGAACAACTTATCCAGATATTGTAGAAAGTGGAGCCGTGAGAGGTTCTGATAGAATTAAGAGCCATCATAATGTAGCTGGATTACCTAGAACCCTGAGATCGAAAGTTATTGAGCCTCTTAAATACTTCTATAAGGATGAAGTAAGGAAGATAGGGCTTAAACTAGGTATTCCCGAAGACATAATCTATAGACATCCATTCCCGGGCCCTGGTTTAGCTATTAGAGTTATTGGTAGAGTTACTAGGGAGAAATTATCTATTGTGAGGAGAGCTTCTAAGATCGTGGAAGAAGAATTGTATAAAGCAGGCCTATATCATCAGGTATGGCAAGCATTTGCAGTAGTTGGAGATGATATGTGGGTTGGTGTTAAAGGCGATAAGAGAGCTATTGGTAGAATAATTATTGTACGCATTGTTGAGAGCGAAGATGCTATGACTGCTGACTGGGCTAGAATACCTTATGAAGTTCTCGACAGGATCTCCCGGAGAATAACTAATGAAATACCTTCTGTAACTATGGTTGCATATTCCATAACAACTAAGCCTCCAAGCACTATAGAGCCTTGTTAGTGGTGTAGCCTATGTATAAACATAAGTATATGTATGTATCTTGGGATGAAGCTGTAAATCTATCTTTAAAGCTAGGCTCAAAAATCTTAGAAAGCGGCTATAGACCTGATTCCATTATAGCAATTTCAAGGGGAGGCTTAGTACCAGCTCGTGTCATAAGTGATCTACTGAATATAGAGCGTGTATTTAGTTTAAAGGCTAGTTTATGGGGTATAGGCGGGAAGAAATATGATGATGTTGTAATATATAGTATGTACTTACCTATCAAGGGCGATAATACTCTTATAGTCGATGACGTAGTTGATACGGGCTCGACATTACATAAGATAACTAAGTATGTTAGGAAATTCAATCCCGAATCCGTAAAGACCGCAGTATTACATCTAAAACCATCTGCAAAGTATGTTCCAGACTATTATAGTATGAAACTAGGTAATTGGATATGGATTATCTATCCATGGACAGTGTATGAAACCTTATACTCTATAATCTATAACAAAATAGGGTGTAGAGATGATCTAGAGCTTGATGAAAAAGAGATCATGGATCTATTTTATCAGGAAACAGGTATAAAACTAGATAGGAAATACATAAAATTTCTAAGTGACTCCAAAATCAATTATATAAAATATTTATGTAGTAGCCAAGAGGAGCCATGAAATACATGGATAATTTCCAAACTATATTTTAAGGACAATATTATCTAGAAGACTGTCTTGGATTATGCTTTAAAGATGCCTTAACAATAAACACATTATTAGTTAGTAGGATAATGAGGCATTGAAAACTTTAGATATATAACTGTGTAGATAATAAGAGATCCTTTATTTAAAATTAATATTTATTATTTTTTAAACATGATCTTCAATATGTTAATTAATTCGCACCGATAAATTTCTATATTTCTATAGCTCCATAAACTTATATAGTGTGGTTTATAGATAGGCATTGGTGTTATGGCCATGAGTAGGGATCAGGTTATTGGAGCGGGTTTAATAGCTGTATCTGCTGTAGTAATTATTGTCTATATATGGCTTATGGTATTCCCGCCTATGGAGGGAATAGATCTAGTATTGCTTAAGCTAACAGGCATAATTGCTGTAGCAGGAGTATTCGGTATACTTGGATGGATAGGCTATACACTAGCAACAACGCCTCCGCCAAAACCAATAGAAGAGATTGAAAAAGAATTAGAAGAAGAACTCAAGAAATTAGAAAAGGAGATTAAAGAAGAGGAAGAGAAAACGGAGGAAAAGGAAGGTAGTAAAGAGGAAAAGAAGTAATTTGATCATTTTTAAATAATAGATTAAAGAAATATGTACCTATATTACACTATATCTATTCTGCATTATAGTTAGTTACTTTGTTATTGGTATTCTTTTTAAACCTAGTGTAGGAATATTGTATCTGAATTTAGAGTACATATTTCCTTAATGTCATAGTCAATAAATATTTTCTTTAGACCCATGAATGCCTTCATTACCTGATGAGAACTTCTACCCCTAGATCTAAGTGTTACCTCAAATTCTAAGAACGCAGTATCCGGCACATATAATCTACCCTTTAACTCCCCAATAATGCGTAATGCATACTCATGTCTTGGATCTCTTGGATTAAGGAGAAATAGTAATTCAGTATCAGCTACCGGCATACTCCATCAGCCACTCAATAGCTTTTTCTTCATCTTTCTCCTCACTATATGGTTCACCAATGACTTCTTCTAGAACCTTAAAAGGATCATTGGGTAATGCTTCAATGATTATCTTATTGTCAACAACTCTGATGATGACTAATGATCCTTCCTTTAAATTAATTTTATCTCTTATCTCTTTCGGAATGACTATAGTATATCTCCGACCTATTTTAGAAATAACTGACATTTATTGTCCCTATTCTGAATTCTAACGTCTGTGTACAATGTATTTATCGTATTCTATCAGATATATTTCTATACATGTCTATGAATGTAGGAATAGTTATTGTGCTTTAGCCATAGCTATTATCTTTTACTTCTAATGATTGTTGTAGATATGGTTGCGAATAAGGCTATAAATAGATATATCCATAGAGTTGTATTTATTGCATTGATCATGTTAGGCGTATTCTTGGTTACTGCTATAGCTATTGATGTACTTATTGCCTGGCCTAAAAACCTCATACTACCTAGGAAAGCATATGCAGTCCCATACAGTTTCCTTGGCGATGCATTCATTGCTGAAGTTGTATTTGGTGCAGAAAATAGTGCATATCCTAGTCCTAGAA
>Ga0190367_1002010_pt1 | contig 10957 bp, 11 predicted proteins | sample 4872181011_MG_FD_171838 | JGI IMG/M metagenome (GOLD analysis project Ga0190367, IMG submission 171838) | Hydrothermal vent microbial mat bacterial communities from Southern Trench, Guaymas Basin, Mexico - 4872-18-10-11_MG | ecosystem: Environmental > Aquatic > Marine > Hydrothermal vents >... | reverse complement strand
CTCCCTAGCGAACCAGCTTGGCATTGGACCTGGAGGTCTCGGTGGTAGCACAACCTTGCTAGATCTTCACATCAAGTTTGCACACCGACATCCAGCAAGCTTGCCCGTTGCCGTAAGCTACCAGTGCTGGGCAGCGCGACAACATGGTGTTATCATCAGTAGCGGATACCACGTCGAATATCGTGAACATATCTTGCTGTAGCCATGACAGAATACCACTTCACTACACCAATCCGTGAGGAGGATGTTCGTAAATTACGTATCGGTGATCGCGTATTCGTCACAGGCACCGTAGTTACCGCACGAGATCAGGCTCATCGTCGCGCTCTCCAACTTCTTGCTGAAGGAAAGCCACTACCCGTCGATCTTCAGGGAGGTGTCATCTACCACTGTGGTCCTGTAGTCCGTCGCATGGATGACCGCTGGGAAGTGGTTGCCGCTGGACCAACGACTAGTGCACGTATGGAGAGCCTCGAGTACGACTTCATCGCTAAGACGGGAGTGCGCATTGTTGTAGGGAAAGGTGGTATGGGAGCAAAAACCGCAGAAGCTGCACAAAAGTTTGGAGCAGTGTACTGTGAGTTTATCGGGGGTGTTGGTGTACTCGCAGCTAACGCCATCAAAGAAGTTGAGCGCGTTGAGTGGCTTGATCTTGGCATACCTGAGGCCCTATGGGTCCTTCGCGTTGAGCGCTTCGGTCCTCTGATAGTGTGCATCGACTCGACGGGTCGTAACTATCACCAAGAGCTCGCCGAATCGATCAACAAGCGCTTTCAGGAGATTATTCAGAAGCTGTAGAGGAAGCTACTGCTACGCTTTTATTTTTACTTAAGACCGTTCGGAGAGATGAGCAGTTTAGCTGAACAGGCTGCCGAATTGCATCGGAAGTATCGTGGGAAGATCGAGGTGATTCCCAAAGTTCCGGCCTTTACGCGCGAGGACCTTACTCTCACCTACACGCCTGGAGTCGCTTACCCATCTAAGGAGATAGCTCGAAACAAGGACCTTGTCTTCGAGTACACAAACCGAGGGAACACCGTAGCTGTTATGTCTGATGGGACGCGAGTACTCGGACTCGGCGACATCGGTCCCGAAGCTGCACTACCTGTAATGGAGGGAAAGGCATTACTGTTCAAGGTCTATGGTGGTGTTGACGCGATCCCTATATGCGTAGCTACGAAAGACGTAAACGAATTCTGTAAAATCGCCAAGTACCTTGAACCCTGCCTCGGTGGGATAAACCTCGAAGACATCGCCTCTCCAAAGTGCTTCGAGATAGAGGAGCGGCTCAAACAGGAACTTGATATCCCAGTATTCCACGATGACCAGCATGGAACGGCGGTTGTCGCACTTGCGGGTCTTCTTAACGCGCTTAAGCTAGTCGATAAACATCTTGAAGACGTACGCATCCTTATCGCTGGAGCAGGAGCTGCCGGGCGTGCAATCGCGCTCTTCCTCCTATCTGCTGGTGCGCGTGGTGAAAACATGCTCATTGCTGATAGCGCGGGGTTACTCTACCAAGGAAGAACGGAGCGTATGAACCGTTGGAAGGAGGATCTGGCTAACGCAACAAACCCGGAGTGCAAGAAAGGTCCCTGGGAGGAGCACCTGAAAGACATCGATGTCTTCATCGGTGTAACTGGAGTCCCAGGCTGCTTCCCCTTAAACAGGATAAAGGAGATGGCCCGCGATCCAATCCTCTTCACACTAACGAACCCAATACCTGAGATCATGCCTCCTGAACCCACCGAAGAACCCATGTATTACATCAAGCTAGCTAAGGAGCACGGTGCACGTGTAATCGCAACAGGTCGCTCCGATCTTCCCAATCAGATTAACAACCTGTTAGGCTTTCCTGCGATCTTCCGAGGAGCCCTTGATGTGCGTGCGCGTGACATTAACGAGGCTATGAAGAAAGCCGCAGCAGAAGCTATTGCTAGTCTTGTAAGCGAAGAAGAGCTTTCTGAAGATTACATAATTCCACGCCCCTATGATCTTCGCTATGTTCCTGCAGAGGCGATGGCTGTTGCGCGTGCAGCGATGGAAAGCGGAGTAGCGAGGATACAGGTAGATCCGCGGCGGGTATATGAGCACGCTGAAGCCATCGTGAAGCGGGCTCACGAGCTGATGAAGTTCGTTACTAAGCTGCCTCCTGCTGGTGTCCTCTAAACTACGCCACGTGGTAGAGCCTAGCCCGGGAGAGCTTCTTTCCTTTCTAAAGGACGCACTCGCTCATCGAGCATTCATTCTCTTAATCGCTAAGTGTAGCGTTAGCTACTATGGACGATCCAGGACGGAGCTAGGTTCAGGCGATCGCTTAATCGTAATCAAGGAGGATGGGTCTTTTCTCGTGCACTCTAAAACCGGGTACGCCCCTGTTAACTGGCAGCCCTCCGGCGCTCGTGTTACCGCATACCTTAGTGCAGATGGTCGTGTAATCGTTGAAGCAACCCGTGCGCAACCTTACGAACGGGTTCGTGTTTTCATTGAACACGCCTATCTCGCTGCAGCAGGCACTCTGAAGGAACCACCAGCCCCTCTCGTTTCACTAACAGAGGAGGATCTTCGCACTGCTATTCTGATAGACCCTGATATGGTGGAACCCGGCATACACTTCGGCACTATTGAATGGCCAGTAGGTGTTGGTCGCGCCGATATCGTGGGTCGGGATCGATCAGGAACGGTAGTCGTTGTTGAAGTAAAGCGTGAATGCGATCGCTCTGGTGCAGAACAGCTGTGGCGATACCTAACTAAGTTGCACGAATACGGAGTGAGCGCTCGTGGAATACTCGTTGCCTTCTCGTTCACACACGAAGCACGTCGGTTCGCGCGCGCACGACGTATCAAGTGCGTAGCAGTCTCTCCAAAGAGAGTTATGACAATCTTAGAGCGATGGAGGAGGTCTCCAGGAAGAAGGACATTCAGCAGTGGTTCAACCTAACTGCTAGTGGCTATATCGAACTGCACGGTGATGAACAAGTTCAGAAGATATGGGAAATTCTCTCTATCCTACCACGCGTTCGTGGGCTTGTAGTAGACATCGGGTGCGGTCCTGGATTTTTAGCAAAGCATGGGCGCTTTGACGCGCTAATTGGGGTTGATCTATCTGTAGAACTTCTACGCATAGCCCTTAGCAAAGCTCGCCTTCACACAGGGTACGTTTGCGCGGATGCTGAGATTCTTCCACTTCGCTCCTCTATCGCCTCCTGCGCGTTTGCAGTCACGCTACTTAGTGTCACTCCGAACCCCGTGCGGTGTATAGAAGAGATGCTGCGAGTTTTACGACCAGGCGGGCTTCTAGTAATTACCTGCTTCAGAAACGACCTTCCTCACGTGCTCCAGGCCCTTCTTCTCAGAACCCATCGAGTAAGGGTAGTTGACCCTGGTTGGGGTTCAGAGGTTATTCTTCTGTGCCGCCGCACTCTTGCATAAGCCACGGCTGCAGCTCTCGATGTAGTGCATAGGTATCTAGTACCTCACCATCTCTTAGAACGAGAAGCGTATCTCCAGAAAGTGCTCCTACAAGAGCGTAGTCGGTGTAAAACCGGGCGAACTCCAGAAACACCGCCTCTAGACATAAACTGCGTTCCTCAAAGAACCGCCTTAGTACGGCATAGCTCCTCATAGCACGCCGCTTTAAAGACTCAAGCACATGCGGGGGCAAACCACCAGGTTCTACGAGATCGATGCTTTCATCCTTAATCAGAAATGCCGCACGAGGCGGCTCAACAGCTTCAACCTCCAAAGTACATCCGCGCGGCGGTTCTCCTTTCTTCACGAACGTTATTACCCCCTCTTTCTCTATCAGTAGCATCAGCCAGTAGGTTAGCCGCGCAGCTAAAGCGCCCTTACCTGCGACAACCCGATCCGGTTTCTTCGCTAGCTTCCCCGACTCATAGTCGAGAAACTGGCAGACCACTCGCGGCGGTTTCACCTTGATTCTATACCACGGTCGGTCGAGCAATAGCTTACACCTAAATCGGACGCTTTTAGTGTTGGCGTGGAACCCGCAGAACGCCTTGCAGCCGTCATTCGAGAAGGTCGAGTACATGAGGCAATGGACGCAGCTCTCGAGCTTGCAGCTCGATACGCGCCTCAAACACTACAGTCTCTCATCTACGACGCACTCATACATCCATTCCTCAGCATCTTAGAGAACTACTCTGCGGGTTCCAAGTCTCGTATCGAAATGGCTGCGTCAGCGATGGCCTTCTGTGAAGCGGTTTCCATCCTTCACGATCAGATTGCTGGACGAAACGTACACTGCCTCATTGTACGTGTAGGTCCTCTCCTCGACGACCTCGTAGAACTTGTTGCTGAGGCACTTGGATACTGCATCGCCTTCGCAGTAAAAACAGAGGACTTCAGTAAGCAGTTGCTCGAGAAAGTAGCATCTGATAAGCAGCTCGCCGTAATCATCGTAGTCGGTGATGCAGAGGACTGGCTTCAAATCACGGAGGTGAGCAATGCACTCTCCTCAGCGCGGAGCGATGTTCGCGTATTTGCTCTCGCGCCTAAGGCTGACAAGTCCAGGATCGAAGTGAGGGAGCTCTTAGATTACGCCCGATCGCGGTGGGTACGATGAGCCGCGTTGTTGACAACTTTACTGCAGTCCTAGACCTACGCGAGCCCCAATACCTACCTACTGTGCTCTCCCTTGTTAACACACCTGAAGGAGATCCGCTCGAGTTCGTGGCAAATCTCCTAGAACGGTTGAAAACGGCAATACCTGTTTGTGATGCATTTCTTGCAGTAGAGTTCTCACAGCCGTTTAGCACCATTGCCGAACTATCCGCTTTAGGCTGCGAAGTTGTCCTTAGCAGGGGCTTCCCTCGGATTCGTGCCCGCCCAGCGACTTTACCTGATACACGCGATGTACGCGCTACCTTTACAGGCAACGAAAGCGTGGTACGCTACTTAGCCATGCTTCGCTGGCAGTGCGAGGTTCAAGGCTTCGCAATTGGTGCTGCTTGCGGTCCTCTGTCGCTTGCAGCGTATCTAATGGGTTGGTCGCGCTTACTAAGGGACATCCAGAAAAGCCTCGAGAACCTCAGGAGGATATTAGATCAGACCACGGTGATCACTGCTGAATGGGTAAGGCTTCAGGTGGAAGAAGGTGCGGCTGTCATCAGGGTGTTAGAGCCGTATATCTCAAGCGAGGCATCTCCTCCCTCTGTACTGCTACAGCTTCTTGCCTCAATCCGTCAGCTCAAGGCGGAAATCCCCCTAGCACGGTACTGGATTGAGCTAACTGGTCCTCGAATTGCCGAGACCGCTAGGAACGCGAGAGCGGCAGGCGCTTCTGTAGTCTCAATGCGAAGCGATAGCTATCTCGAAACCTTCGCTGTAAAGCGCGCACTACACGGCGCAGCGGTTTTCGTTGCAACTTACGCTCTCCATCAGCTTCATACACGAGACGAGGTTGAAAAACTAGCCGCGCTACTCCGTCGCGTCATACATGCGTGCGGCTATGGAGGGGCCTTCTTCATAGACTTTGAAATCACTTCTGATACTCCAATTCAGACAATAGTTGAGATCCTCCGCTTAGTATCTTCTGAAGGTAAATACCCGATAGAGTTCCGAGTAATCTAATCGCTAACGTACCTGATCAAACGGTATACACACCACTCTCCGCACATCGTGCACGGTCCTTTTGGAACCCCTACCTTAGCGCGTAGTTCGTCAAACCGTGGCGGGTAGATAGCGTAGCGTCGCTGAGCCTCCCAGTCTAATCGTGCTCTTGCTTTGGATATCTCCAGATCTGGTCGCTGTTCTCCTCGCTTAACCAAGTCTACGGCGTGTGCTGCGATCTTCGCTGCAACAACTCCCTCAACAACTTCCTCGATGAGTGGAAGCCCGATGTGCTCGCTCGGTGTTACATAACACAAGAAGTCAGCACCGTGAAGGGCGGCAATAGCCCCTCCTATTGCTGCAGCTATGTGATCATATCCTGCTGCAACATCTGTTACAAGCGGACCGAGAACGTACAAAGGTGCATGATAACAGACCTCTTTGATTCTTCGGATATGCTCTGGAATTTTATCGATCGGGACATGCCCTGGACCTTCCACCATCGCTTGCACACCCGCCTCCCGACAGCGTTTCACTAACTGCGCAACTGTATGTACTTCCATCATCTGAAGCTCGTCCTCCGCATCCAAAATTGATCCGGGTCGCAACCCATCTCCTATACTAATCGTAACCTCGTACTCTTTCAAAATGTCTAGGAGATTGTCAAAGTACGCATAGTACGGGTTCTCCTTCCCGTTTTTTGCCATCCATGCTAGCGTCATACATCCTCCTCGACTAACGACCCCTGCAACTCGAGGAACGCGACGGACCCTCTCCAAGCTCTCGTATGTAACTCCTGCATGAATCGTCATGAAGTCAACACCTTCCTTTGCTTGCTCTTCAACAACGTTCAACCACTCGTCCTCGGAGGAATCGACACCTGCTCCTATAGCAAATACCTGATAGATCGGCACCGTACCAACGGGAACAGAAACCGCTTCCAGAATCCTTCTTCGTATATTTCTGAGATCCTTGCTCGTACTCAGATCCATAACCGTGTCTGCCCCAGCTTCAACAGCTGCACGTGCCTTACGTACCTCTAGATCCAGATCTGAGAGAAACGGTGAACTACCCACATTCGCATTGACCTTAACTCTCAATCCCTCACCAATACCTACTGGGCTTACCTTCCGCCTCCCACTAGACGACTTGAGTATCACCACCCGACCTTCTGCTACCAATCGCGCAAGCTTCGTTGCTTCAACACCCTCTACACGCGCAACATGCTCTATCTCCTCCGAAAGCACACCTTGTCGCGCAAGCTCCATTCGGGTAGGCACGACGGTAGAGCCCCATGCACCCTTCTTTAAGTATTCCTTCAGGAACACTCCAAACATTTAAACGAAGAACAATGCCACCCTCCCGTGCCACTACGTCCACCTCCCTATACAAAGCCGCTTCGCGTTCTACAACGGTATCTAAACACCGAAGTTATCGTTCGGCTCAAAAGCGGAACCGAATATCGTGGTGTTATGGTTCACATGGACTCCTTCATGAACATGGTGCTGAAGAACGCGATCGAGGTTCAGAGAGGCGAACCCGTGATCAACTACGGTACTCTAATTCTTCGCGGTAACAATGTGCTCTACATCCAACTTCCCGCCTACGTACCTACCGAAGAATGAAACTGTCTTATCTCCAGATAGAAAAGATCCCAGGTCCTGGCGTTGAAGACCTTCGTGTTGAGATCGTTGAGCGAAAGGGCTTAGGACACCCTGATTACATCGCGGATGCCGCTTGCGAAGCAGTAAGCCGTGCGCTCTCCCTCTATTATCTCGAAAACTTCGGAACTATTCTTCACCACAACGTCGACAAGGGGCTTCTAGTTGGCGGTCGTGCTGCTCCTAAGTTCGCAAAAGACGACAAAGGAGGTGGTCGCGTTTTAGAACCGATAGAGATCATTGTAGCTGGTCGTGCTACAACAGAGGTAGTTTTACCTGATCTCCCTCGCCCACGCCATGTGCCTGTGCATCACATAGCGAAGAAAGCAGTCTGGGAGTGGATCGACAGAAACCTCCGTCACATAGATGTGGATGAGCACATCCGTATCACTACAATGATTCGACCAGGCTCTGCTGACCTACGCGGTTTATTCGAGGTAGGTGTAGGTAGAAGAGGCGAACGGCCTCCTGCTCCACTCGCTAATGACACCTCATTCGGCGTAAGCTTTCGACCCCTCTCACGGCTCGAAACCCTAGTCCTCGAAGTAGAGCGCTTCCTCAACAGCCCCGATCTAAAGCATCGTATGCCGTGGGTAGGTGAAGACGTGAAGGTCATGGGCTTACGCAAAGGCGATGAGGTTAGCCTAACCGTAGCTGCAGCCTTCGTGTCAAGGTATGTGTACGACGAAAGCGATTACCTAAGGAAGAAGCAAGAGCTGCTTCAGGTGATTGAAGATCACGCTAATCGGGCACTCGACCAGTTAGCGCAACGCCGCTCTGTAGACGCCAGTCTCAAAATCAGCGTCTCAGTAAATACCGCAGACCGCCCAGAGAACAGTATCTTCTACATCACCGTCACCGGGACTTCTGCGGAGGGGGGCGATGATGGAAATACTGGTCGAGGAAATCGCGTTCACGGTCTCATCACTCCCTGCCGCTATATGTCTCTGGAAGCTACTGCTGGGAAGAACCCGGTAAACCACGTTGGTAAGATCTACAACGTGCTCGCCGACAAAATTGCTCAGGAGATCGTGGACAAGGTATCAGGCATTCGTGAAGTCTATGTTAAGGCACTCTCTCAAATTGGAAAACCGATCAACGAGCCGCAGATGATTCACGTTTTGCTCGTCCCTGAAGCTGGCTTTTCGATCTCTGCTGCACGATCAGATATAGAAGACATTGTGGCACGGAACGTCGAGAGAGTAACAGACCTTACAACTGCAATTATCAAGGGAGAAGTATCCCTATTCTGAGTCGGTAGCTCTTATTAACTAAGATTTCACAAGCCTAGATGACTGCCTCCTCAAGTAGCGCAGCTATCGTAACAGCCATTCGATCCTTCGAGCAAACCAAGTCAAATCTTCAGAACAAGCTTCAAGAGATAGCTCACACTTCTAGGTCCGTCGCAACTTCCGTAAGAGAACGTGCTGCCGAATTTGCACGCCTTGCCGAGCAGCTTGCTAGCGTCCGCGGATCTGCTGATCAGCTCCTCAAAGATTTCACCGAGCGCGTTCAGAACCTCGAATCAGCTCTCTCCTCTTACAGAGAATCTGTTCTCGTCATCGATTTATCGAAAGCACTAGGCGAAGTATCTTCATCTGTTTCAATAGCACGAGACTTCCGGACAGTATTCCTCGACTTAGTCCGGTCCTTTCACGAGAGCTTAAACCAACTTAAAGCAATCATTCAGGATCTGCAATCTGGGAAGGAAGTGAGCGATGAAACCATTAGAGATGCAGCACGTGAACTTCGAAACCAGGTATCTAGCCTCCGAATCACAGAAGAACTAGAAACGGTACGTAGCGATGCATTCCGTCCCCTAGATATCATACATGAAGGCTTTTCTCAATTTATCTCCGTAACCGACGAACTCGTATCCCGGTTGTCTAATTTTGCTGCTTTCCTACAGGAAATCGCCAACAAAGCGAGCAAGCTTTCTGAGCAGTCTCAGAATACTATTCAGCTTCTTTCACAACACCTACACGACCTCCGTGAGTCCATAGACGGTTTCTTTACACGCATATCAGAGGCAAGCTCAGAGATAGAGAGCGTATTAACTGAGGCTGAAAAAGCTCGTCTCTCTGTAGAGCAAGCCCTTGGTCGCGATGTCCGCGTAGTACAGGAGCTTGTAGAAACGGTGAAGGCATCGCTGGTATCTGAAATGTCACAACTCAAAGATCTTACGCAGAAACTGAATGACCTTCTTACACAGTTAGAGGAGCGGGTGCGTGGTCTCGAGGAAGTTCCTACAAGTTTACGCAATATAGCTGAACAAACGCAGTCTGTGTTATCGGAAATACGCGAGATCTGCGAATCTGTAGAAAATACTTGGGGTAGCATAAAGGATTCGCTAAACAATTGCCGCGGACGCCTTTCAGAGGTCTCTGAAAACTTCTCTTCATTCTTATCAGGACTTGACGAGCGTGTCGCTGAGATCGAAACCGCAAGTCAGCAGCTTACTGATGCTGCAAATAGCTTCGTTGAAGCGAGAGCTAAGTTCAATGAGCTTCTTAAGCAGGGTGTTACAGCCATCGACTCGATCAAGGCGCTGATTGATCAATTAACGGAACTTCGGAACAACCTCAGTAACTCCGTCGATAACATAGCCTCTTTCTTTGAAAACTACATCAAAGGCATCGATGAAAGCCTAGAAGCCATAAGCACGCTAGACGAGCAGATCAACCAGTACGTGGATACAAAACTCATTGATTCCTTCCAAGCTCAGCTTCTGTCAGATATCGACCGTGTGCTCAGGTCAGCTGAGTCCGTTGGAGACGCTCTCAAAGACGCTATTGAGCGTCTTGAGCAAACCGCTACAGATGTCGCTGCTGCGGCAGCCCAGCTAAGCGCTGAACTCGAAACCGTAGCTGAAGCAGCAGATCACGCCGCCGAACTCGTATGCGTAAAGATCATACAGGATATCCTATCACCAACAGTTGGTATTACGGATCTTCTCGTGCTCACCGATATGGTGAGTCGAGTGAATAGTCGAATTGATGAAGTGGTGAAGAGTGTGAATGAAGTACGTGAGCTAGCTAATAAGCTAGAAGAATCGCTTCGAGCACTCGGTACCGAGTTATCTGATGTAAAGTCGCTGCTCTACCAGCTGGATACCCGTGCTAAGAACATGAACACAACAATCGAAAGTCTCGAAGAGCGTCTTCAGAAAGTAGAGCGACGCGTCTTTAAGAAGCGCTTCTAGGCGGTTGCCAGAGGCACCGGATCTACAGAAGGCGCGGGAGCTGTACAGTCAGCTTGTTGACGCGCTTAAGGAGGTTGGTGAAGCTAGGCAGAGGTTAGAGCAAGCCATCCAGCGATCTATCTTCAGCGAGGAAGAGGCGGTATCTCCTATCAACGTAATCCTTCAGAGAGTAGCTTCTTCTGTAGAGGCGGTTCGCGAGCCTCTTGAAAAACTGCGTGAGGACCTCGCTCCACGCGTTGTACGCCTCGATGATGTGGCGCGCGCGATCTCTTCAGCAGCTACCTCGATTCACGAGACAAGTCTTCAGCTTGTTGAAAGTTCTCAAAAGTTACTCGAAGCAGTAACCTCCTTAGCGGAGGTCGCTTCCAGTCTCGCAGACCGTATACGAGAGGATCTACGCTCTGTCGTAAAAACTTCTGTCGCATCAAAGCGCCCCCATACAGACGAGGAGCTAGCTACCAGAATAAGCGACCGTACCGCTGCGGTAAGATTGCTTCTAGATCTGATGACTCGCTTAAAGGAG
>Ga0190367_1002009_pt1 | contig 10959 bp, 7 predicted proteins | sample 4872181011_MG_FD_171838 | JGI IMG/M metagenome (GOLD analysis project Ga0190367, IMG submission 171838) | Hydrothermal vent microbial mat bacterial communities from Southern Trench, Guaymas Basin, Mexico - 4872-18-10-11_MG | ecosystem: Environmental > Aquatic > Marine > Hydrothermal vents >... | reverse complement strand
TAGCAGACGCAGCATAGAAATCAAGATGATCCTTAGCAACACCACGCCTAGGAAGCATGAAAATATCGAAGCAAAGATTACGGCTCTCACAGCCATTGATGTGAGCATCACCACAAGCATAGACGCCCTCAGAATGAGCCGCACTCCGATGGCCATAACCGTATAGGCCACGATAGCTACGATAATCATCAGTATAGATGGTATTTCCCCTGACGATATAGGATCTGATGACACGCCTCACAGACCTAGCATCGGCACGCCTCTCCATCCTATATATGGTTGTCCGGGTCTTCCGACCAACCACCGTGAAAATGGGTGGTCGGTCTGTCCTGTATGTCCCTCTTCCACGTCTGTGTGTGCCTCCCCGCTTTCGGCCCTTGCCGTTCCTCCTGTTCTTTCCTTTCAATCCAGCATTAACGTAGGTCTCATCGACCTCGCAGTCTTCATCAAGCCTTAGCATGTCTCTGAAAAAACTTGGCTGCTTTCTGGATCTTCTTGACGACCTCCCAAACAGTCTTATATGGCATTCCCAGTTCTCTCGCTATCGTACTGGTGGTGAGTCCTAATTTTAGGTGTAGGTATGCTATGAGGAGCCATGTGCTTGGCTTTACCTTGCTGTTCTCGAATATTGTGCCGGTTGTGTCTGTGAATGTCTTTCCGCAGTCTTTGCATTTGTAGCGTCTTGTTGGTCCTCTCCAGCCGTACTTTATGACGTTTTTTGAGCCGCAGTATATGCAGTGTAGGTTTTCTAGGTTTTTGCCGAATCTGTACTCTCTGAGGTGTTGTATGACTTCGTTGTCCGTGATGTTTATGGTGAGGACTGCTTTCTTTTTTGGCATGTGTATCCCGTAATACGTAATACAGAATTCTGTGTATATTTTTGTGCTTTTTGATGTCTGTACTGGCTAGAAACCATCAACCAAAAAAGTTATAAGAACGATGAATTATTATTGATGAGATGCCAATTATAGCTTAGCAAGGAAGATTCTGCCCGTGAGGGCTATTGAACTTTTAAGTTACGTCCTGAAGGAGAGATACGAGTTGCCGTATTGCGGATAGTACTGGGCTTAGACACATAAATTCTGGTGTGTTGGCTCTTTAATTGTAATTTCGTTTTTTACAAGCTCGATTTAGAGGCTAGAACGCAGAGCAATGACTCTACCAGCGTTTAGAAATAGAATCTAACACAGAACGCTAGAGGCGACAGAAACACAAAAGTCCAACAGATGAGGTTCTTTTCCAAATATGCAAAACTGTGTGTTTTGACAAAAAACTATGCTGAAAAACTAAACGTCGGAGAGCTTCATCGCGGCTTTATGCAGAAACTCTATACAGATGTTATTAGCATCAATTTTAGTCCGAATCGCTATGCGTCCTGCATATTCGAGAAATTGACATGTATTCTGTGTTGCTCTGCGTTCTGTACATTTGAGGTCTTTTCTGTTTTTGTTTTTAGGTTTAGATTGGTATCCCCTCTTGGCTTCTTCTGGCAATATTGTCATCTCCCGTAATATTCTCTGTATTTCTTCTCGATGGTCTTATTCATTCTCGGTGATAAAGAATATTGAAACTTATATTTCTGCAGAGGTCTCTTCAAGCGTCATACAGTATCCATAGTCAGGCCCAGAGGAAAACGCATCAAGTGATGTAGCACTTATGGTGTTACTGTGGTTATGGAGGCTACTTCTAGAATATCTTAGTCCTCTTTGCAACATTGCTGAAGAAATATTCTTGTTTCTAATCCCACATAGCAATATTCCTATATTCCAGCTAAGCTCATTATGATAGTGAAGACCCTCGTTAGAGCTCCTCTCTAGAATGTTTTGACAATTGGTGATTTTCTCGATAGGGATGTCCATGAGAATCGTAGATGTTCTCTAACACAAGTTTCTTGGCAGAAAAGGCATGCAACATGCTTCCAAGCTTGAGCTTCTAGATGTGGACGCCGTAACCTCTCTGATATACGAGGTTTTGATAATGTTATTTCTAGAGAACTTCCAAAGCGATTACAAGTTGCATGGTTTTTATCGGAGTTTTGTTGGAGGGATCTCTCGGCAAAGATTAGCGGACAGAAACTTTAGGTAGCCCCACAAAACCCATAAGAGACAACAAGTGACCTCAAACTAAAACTATAAGGCGATGCATCTAGATGGCGTAGAAACTAGAACATTAAGTCTAAAATCAAGCTTGTTGCCATAATTTTGATTTAATATACTTTGAAAGGGGGCTGTCCACTGACTGGATATATACTTGAGATGAATAGAACCTAGCTCAGAAAATTCAGTTCAAGGATAAACCAACTATCTCAGTGGGTGATCTCAAAAAAGCAAATTTTTTGTATTGGCCCTTTTAGAAATATTATTTGTGTTTCTATGGAGGGCATCCCTTAGCTAGGGTTGATAGGACGCTTCTCCAGACCCAAAACGGAAAGCAACATGTGATTGGGAGTGTCAGATAAGACTCAGATTCTATATATTATTCATGTTGCCCGCCGCAATCCTAGCCATACTAGTAGTACTTCTGGCGATTAGGACAGGCCGCAGGCCTCGATGCCCAAACTGCGGAAGATGGATGAGGAAAAATGGAAGATACTGGAGAAAGAAGGATAAGAGATGGGTACAGCGATACTACTGCCCGAACTGCGGGAAGACCATAGTATCCCCACGACTAGATAAGCCAGAGAACTCCAAGTGCAGGAAATGCGGCAGGGTCATGAGGAGTCATGGGTCATACAGGAGAAAATCAGACGGCGTAACGGTCAAAAGATACTACTGCCCGAACTGCCGCACAACACTCCAAGCCCCAATACGCTCCAAGAAGAAGCGTAGAGCCTCTAAGCACCCCCTAATATTCCTAGACAAGGTCTTGGGCTTTCTGGGCCTAATCAAGCAGTGCCCATACTGCGGCGGTAGAGCGATTAGATATGGTCGCGATAGGCTCAAATCCGGCTTCATAGTTCAGGTATACAGATGTAAGAGATGCGGCCGAAGGTTTAGGCTCACAACATTCATTAGAATCCTGCTACGCAGGATATACCCTCGGTCGCCGTGCTGCCATCACGAATCCGTTAGATGCGGCCACAGTAAGAACAGACAGAGGTTCAAGTGCAAGAAGTGCGGAAGAACATTCATCAGCAAGATCTCGCTGAGAACGGTGAGGACAATGCTTAAGCCGTCTCTGGATCAGGCGAGAAAGTACTTTCTTCCGCTGGCAGGCTTCGTTCTCCGTCTCTTCGGTGAGACAAGGGGTGTGGGCAGAGGAATCCTTAGAGCGATAGAGCTGGGGCTGCGGTGGGTACGTCTCCATAGTAGCTATAGCAGCCTTGAGGCCACCCTTGTATCATCTAGGGCATTCTCCATAAGTCTAGATGACACACCAGATGACAATACGATTCAGCGATGGGTGAACCGGATGGATGTCTCTGTTCTCCAAGAACTGATAGATTTCACCTACAGCCTGGCTAAGCGCTATGTCCCGAGGGCCGCTGGTCGGACCTTAGACCTACTAATACTCGGCGTTGACTCAACCGCGGTCACTATAGTCGCTCCGTGGTACCCCCAGAATTCGGAGACCGTAGAATTTTACGTCAGAGCGGACCTGGACCTGCAGATGGTGTGCAAGATAAGCTTTGATGAGCCTCCAAACCCTCCAGACATAGAGGGTCAGACCGGTATCGTTGGTCTAGCTCTCGGAGACTCTGCCTACTTCCAGAAGAGCTTCGTCAGTGAGCACCTTAGTAGGGGGGTCCTGCCTGTCGCTAGACCCAAAAATGTTAGGTATTCGGATCCCCTACTGAGGGCCGTAGAGTGGCTGTTCGGCAGATATCTACGGGTGATATATAGAACCCGTGGGCTCGTCGAGGCCGTAATCTCAAGGCTGGCCCCCCATACGAATAGGACCCGATCCTCATCGCCACGTGGCTGCCGGGTAGAAACGTTGCTGAGAGGGCTATCGCAGAACATACTGTCCCTTGGGTGTGTCTTGGATCGCTATATCAAGGGGGCTTGGGGGCTAACTATTGGTGGTGTTGTTCGGCTTGCTAGGGGGTCTTCAGGGGACGAAAGAGGGTCTTTTGACACCTTCTATCACATGTTGCTTTCCGTTTTGGGTCTGGAGAAGCGTCCTATCAACCCTAGCTAAGGGATGCCCTCGTTTCTATGGATTGGATTTTATGGTTCTGGGAAATTGATTTTCTTTGCTATTAGTTGTATTCCTTCTCTTGTTATGATTATTATGTTGTTTTTTATGGCTTCTGCTACTGCGGGGGGTGTTATCTCTCCTGTTCCTAGCTGTATTAGTATTCCTTGTTTTCTTTTCTTTGTGGGGTATTGTCTGATGATTTCTGCGAGTTTTGTTATGGTGTCTCTTGTTATTGGTTTTGTTGTTGCTTTTACTTCGATGATCAATACTCTATTTGTCTCCTCCGCGATTATGTCGGCGTTTTTTATTTCTCTTAGTGCTTTTTCTGTTTCTTTTCTTGAGAGAATCCTAGTTATTTTGAGTTTGAGTTCTTTTGCTGTTCCTGCTAGGAATGTCCCTAGTTTGTCGTCCCAGATTGTTATCTCCTTGTCTATTGTTTCGGCTAGAAGCTCTCTTATATATGATTCTGCGGAGATTCCGAGCAATGAGGATACATCCTTTTTTGTTGCCTCGTGTAGGAACTCTTCTGATGTTTTTAGCCAGAATTTCATTAGTGGGTACCTAAACTCATAGAGAACCCTGCCTTTTTCTCTTCTCTTCGTGAGTATCTCATTTTTTATAAGTTCTCTTAGGATCTCTGATACTGCTGTCTCGTCTAGCCCCGTGCTTCTGCTTATTTCTACTGGGCTTTTTATGTCTCTAGCCAGTGCTAATAGAACCTGGATGTATGCGGGTAGGTCTCTGCGTGAGAGCTCGGATATGAGCTTTATTATGTTGATGAAGAAGTCGTCAAACTCTCTTTTTTCCACGAGTCTGTATGCTAATCTTATTACCGAGGAGCCATCATAAGATGATGCGAGAGTTATTACTATTGGGGGTATACCGCCCGAAATTTCGGCTATTGTCTTAGCAGCATCGAGAGGTATTCCCTCTCTTATTTTCATAGCCAACTCTGCAGATGCCCTCATATCCAATGGCCTCACTAGTATCCTTCTAAGTGCGGCGAGTAGTGGCTGTTTTGCTCCCTTTCTCAAGGACATCAATTCTTCTAATTTCTCCCATCCAATACTTGATAGGAGAATCCAAAATGCGTTCTTTCTTTCTAAGAGATCCTTGAGGAACCAGAATACTCTCTCCTTCACGGTGTTTATGTTCTCGCGCTTTATTCTCGCTATTTTTTTCGCAACATTCTCAAGGAACACATGGAATTCATCTAATACTACTATTAGTTTTGCTTTCTTCGTTTTCTTAGCCAAGGAGTCTATTGTTTCAAGAGCCTCATAGAGTATATGTTCTGGATCGTCTATGAATAAGATCCTCCCCCAGAATATGTTTGAGAGTGTTTCGTCAAATCTAGCTATGGACTCTCTTACCTTACTTGCCAAAGATTTTGTGTTTGATAGCCAAGCGCAATTAATGTATATTCCCCCACCCATATTCTCCAAGAAGTGCTTTACTAAGCTTGTCTTCCCAACTCGTCTCCATCCATAGACAAGCACACCACAACGCACATCCTTTCTACACAGCTCATATTCCAGCTTTAGAGCTTCTAATTCCTCTTCTCGATCAACAAACAGCATAAATATATCACCACCATAGCATATTATACTATAGTATAATATATTATAATAAAATACTCTAATTGTTAAAATACTCAATCCCTAAAAACTTAGGGAGCGCCTCAGCAAATATTTCCGCTGATACAAACAGTAAAATTTGAGCCTCATGATGATCTATCAAAAATGCACAATGATAATCACTACAAGGAATTCACTAGAATGAGCCCCGATTATATCCCAAAATGAGGTGTTCTAAAAAAGAAAAATAGGGGAAAGATGTTAGAAGGGCTATTATGCTTTTCTTCTCTTAAGGAGATATATGGCTGCTATTAGCACTGCTATTGCGAGGAGTATCAGAGCTATTATTATAGGTGAAAATGTTGGTTGCTTCTTTTCTACATTAACTATTATGGTGCTTGATGTTGCTAGGCCTAGCAGATCCTCAAAGATTATTGTTATGTTGTACTTACCCGCTCTGGTTGGGACAAAGCTAAATTCTACAGGTACTCCACTAGTCCATGTTCCCGAATCGTTGAGGCTTCCGTTCACGTAGATTCTATATATGTTGGGGGATCTGTCCTCAGCTGTCCAGGACAGGTTTACCTCATCTCCAACAGTCACATTAATGATGCTTGGCGGTGACGATACTATTGTTGGTGCTTCTGTTGGGTATACTGTTACAGAAATATCGGTGCTTGCTATATTTTCGAATCTATCATCGGCGTAGATCTGCACATAGTAGTTTCCAGGAGAAGTAATGTTATCTGATATTGTTATGGATATGATCTCCCCAGCTGTGTATGGGCCTCTAAAGATCTCTGTAGAGTTCAGTAGAATCCATACTTCCTTGGGGGTGTCATCAAAGATGCTGAATTCGATTTGCTTAGTTAGTCCAAACTCATATTCGATGGGGGTATCAGTAAGCATAGTTATTGTTGGTGATATTCTGTCTATTCTTCCATATATCCTAAGCGTAGATATTGGCACATCAAGGAACCCAGTGATATTCGCCCTAGTGAAGTCATAGATATCTATAATTGCGGATGAAAGCTTTGATATGTTTGTGTTTTCGTACCGTGTTTTTAGGTCGAATGGTGTTTCTAGGGTCTCAGAATATTCGAGCTCACCTGAAGCATTATATATGTTATGATGAACATACGCGTTACTAATATTCGAGTTGTAGACATTAAGATATATGTTTTCTGGAGCAAACGAATAGCTGACAGGATATACGGAGTAATACAACATATAGGTCTCTATACTCGTTATTGTTGAGTTCCATATCACTATATTTACCTCATCGTCTAACATCATCTCAGATAGTCTGCTATTCGCCATAGTTACATTTGAGTATCCGATCGAAGTTCGGTTCATATTCATTGAGTCGATAGTGACTGTCGAATTATAAACACTAAAATAGTCAGCAGTTATATTCTCAATGGATCCTTCAGAGAGACTAAAAGCGAGATCCCCAGACAAGAAATTACAATCAGTCATTCTGAAGCTTATATTCATGAACCATCCAAAACCAGATGGTGAGCTTATATTGTTATAGGTGATCATAGTTGTATTCATCGCCACCATTCCAAGATCCGATGTGACATTTTCAACGAAAGTAGTTCCAGATCTAAAAATTGCGAGCCCTGTGCCCAGAAGGTCTGTGTTCACAAAGCTAATATTGTCTCCCGACAACACAACTGGTGGTGGCTCTGTTGAGAACGTCGAATTGATGAGTGTGTCTCTTACACTAATACATGGGGATTGCAATAATATCAGAACCCAGAGCTCTGAGTTCACTATATGGAATTCCGCATTCAAACCCAGTATACCCACATACTCCGAATTTCTAACTGTGAGATTAAGATTTGATATGTTGGTGACTATCCCATATCCTTTATATCCGATTGTCGAACTAGCATCCACTGTAAGGAGAGACTCATATTTGCCCGTAGGAATGGTGTTTGAGTCCACAACAATATCTTCAGCAACGTTTATGAAGAAATTTTCGAGGGTGAAGTTAACTTGGGAATTCTTTATATCAACACTTGAGAGAGCATAGTATAGATTTCCTATTTCGGAGTTTTCCACAGCTATTCTGCCGCCCCCTAATGTGCCTATCTCCTTGACTATAGAGTTGTTTATAAGAAGGACTATGTTCGGAAACTCGCCCATTAAAATGGCATATTCAAATTCGCCAAGCGATATCGAGGACGCGTTAGAACCATCCATTATTAGGAAGCCCTCATGCGCACTAATCTCGTCGACATTCGATTCATATATCTCTAGGCCGATCTCCATGGCTGAGATCATTTCTATAGTCGCGTTATGTATTGTTCCCATAAGCCTATCGGGCGTTATTTGAGAAAGTTCTGAGTCCGTTATCTGAACCGTAATATTCCCACCATAGAGGTCTTGAATTGTTGACACATTACTCAGAGTTACTGTTGATGAGTTCTCGACATAGATATAGATATCATCAAACATAACATTTCTAAGAGTCAAATTAGAGTTGCCAATAAGTGATATATCGATGCTCCAGAATCCCATTGGGGGTGCCGAGTAGTTCTCTAATACCAGATCGGCATCGATCAGCCGCATCGAGAAGTAGTTTAGAAACGATGTTAGGTCGCACCTTCCCAATATCGCTACTCCAGAGACAATGTTGGTTGTTCCTACAATACCCTTGTTCATTATGTATGAGCCGTCCTCCAACTCAAAGTATGTGCTGGCCATCACAGAAACTGTTGAATCCTCAAATATTACTCTGCTCATATCCACATATAATACTGTGTGTCCATACGTTGTGTTGAGGGTTGAGTTGTAAAGATGCATTGTTGAGTTGGCGACCGATATTTGATACGTATCGTTAAGAATTGTATTGTTCATAACTACGTAGGAGCTACGCAAATAAAATTTGCAGTAATCAAAAAATGAGTCCTCAACATAGATATTAGCCGAGTATATGTACATGTAGGTTGAGGTGTTTGCAAGCATGCCATATATATCTACTGACGAGCTACGCACATCCACATCTAAATAGCTGAACGTGGTAGAATTCACCATTACATGGGAATTTGAATGTGCCCACAGATCTAATGTGCTCCCTTCGAAGCCCTCTATAGTAGCATTAGAGTTAAACACGTATACATCTCGGGCGTTAAATATATAGGCCGAAGCGACATCTATGAGGAAGACTTCCGAATATGTCCTATTAACAGTAACACTGGATGCTCCCCTCGCTATAACTCTAGGCTGAACATACATATAATTCACAGTACTTGACTCAGTATCATAGTTGGAGTAGTTAGATGTACTTATCGTATCAGTCTGATTTACCATTAGGGTGTCATTGTGTATTAGGCAGTAATAAAGCTGATTTATATTCGTGTTTACAAAGTGTGTGATTCCCGCGGAGTATAAATAAGCATACTCAACTGACGAATCAAGTACATATCCCCCAGCATCGAAACTATCATAATACTCATCTATCCCTGTTGAAAGTGTAAATATATCAGAATTAGTTATGAAGAATTCGTCATTAGATGATGAATACAGCGACTGGATAACTGCATTCTCTGTATATATCGATGCATTAGAGTACATGCATATAGACTTATGAGACGAATTTCCTGAAGATAGATCCGAATTATCATGTAGGTATACATCGGTTGATGAGAGATTACTGTAGTATATACCCAGAAAGGCATCATCATATACGTCTATGTAGCATCCTAGACCACCGTCGTCCACATAGCTCATATGGACAGTCGATGATTCGTAGAGAACGATAGACGTACTATTCACGTACGCTTCATCTATGTACACCATAGCATAATCATGCGTATGGATGTGGGAGTTTGTTATGTTCATATTTATGTAAACAAGACTATAATCGTAGCAATTGATGTCTATACCATGGAATGCGCTGCTTATATTGACTGTGGAGTAGTTGTACGTGTATATTGTTAGGGATCCCGATACTATTGTCCCAGAATACAACTTGAGATTTGAACTATTAAATGTGTATATCCTAAAGTAGTTCATGATTCTGAAATCCCTAAGAGTGACAGATGCGTCATCCTCAATTATTAGTGTTGCTGAATCATTAAAGGTTACATTCTCAATGAGAACAACGGACTCATTACCTATAATTACTACTCCATTTATAGTACTATTACGTATAATCGCCGTATATATGGAGCTATGTGCAGATACATAGACTTCTGGCTTAGAACTCACAACCGATGTTTTAGAACCCCGTTGTGTTATATCAATACTTATGAGAAATCCGTCATTTACAGCAAATCCCACCACAGAGTAGAGCGCCACAAAGAGGATTAGGATTCCTCCAATGAATTTCTTCATATGCCTCATTTTTGACACATTTTTCTTTCTCACCCTCCGACACAAGCATCTGGGAATGATGTTTGTGTCAGAGGGGTAATATGATAATAGTTTATTTCTGGTATATAAAGGTTTCTTTTGCCGATAATAAATTTAGGTTAAATGTATCTCCTGGTTTCGAAAGTTACATTAAATATACCGAATCGCTATTTCTTATGTCGAATTATAAATTTTAACATCTTTCTTTCTAGAATAGACGCTCTAGAGTTCATCGGGTAATAAAATTGAAATTAAGGGGGCTTAATAGCAAATTTATTATGAATCTAATAGGATTTGTTATATCTAAGGGGGTTGTATCATGGGTGCTGGAAAGGAGCAGCAAAAGATAGTGCCGTTAGTTGAGTGCTTTATAAGGAGAAATGATGAAGTTCTTGTTTTTCATAGATCCCCAAGTAGAAAACATTTCCCAGATTGGATTGCAGGCGTAGCTGGCAAAATAGAATTTGGAGAGAGAGTTGATGAAGCTTGTCTGAGAGAAATAAGAGAAGAAACGGGATTGGAAATAGAGAATTTACGTTTAAGAGCAATAGTTAGTGAGATCCTACCGAAAGTCGAACTATTAATATTTATATTTGTAGCTGAGTATAAATCTGGTGATATCAAAGAATCTGCCGAAGGTAAACCACTTTGGATAAAAATCGATGAATTAAAAATGCTCAAACTAGCACCATATCTGAAGGTAGTCTTACCCCAGATTCTCGCCAAGGATTATGAAGGAGTCACTTTCTATAAATTTATAATTGATGCGCATAACGATATCATATCATACAGCTCAAGTAGACAATAGCTGGTAATCTCAATTTTGATAAATTATATTGCATTGAAGAAAAGGAAGACAAAAGGTTGACAGAATAAG
>Ga0190367_1002008_pt1 | contig 10971 bp, 12 predicted proteins | sample 4872181011_MG_FD_171838 | JGI IMG/M metagenome (GOLD analysis project Ga0190367, IMG submission 171838) | Hydrothermal vent microbial mat bacterial communities from Southern Trench, Guaymas Basin, Mexico - 4872-18-10-11_MG | ecosystem: Environmental > Aquatic > Marine > Hydrothermal vents >... | reverse complement strand
CCCCTTGACAAAAAATTTTTTTTTGTTATTTATTGAAATTGAAATTGAAATACAAGTATAAATAAAATTTGAATAAAATAAATCTTGATCAAGAATATTGTATTAATAAGAATAAATATAGACAGCTCTACAAAATTGCATCTAATAGATAATAGGCTTTATACATGAAATAAAAATAAAGGTAATTTTTTTTGTTAAAGGGGTATATTATTTCAGCTTTCATCATTAAAAGCTAATATATTAAGGTTTTTAATGCTTCTTTAGATTCATAGATATCCTTGTATCGCTTCATCTCAAAGAGGAATATTAAATCGTTATTTTTTATATTTTTTAATGTATTGAATATCTCTTTAAAGTTGATGTTTCCTTTACCAAGAGGCAAATGACTATCAGCAGTTCCATCATTGTCATGGAGATGAATAACATGAAGCTTATCCTTAAATGTCCTTATAAATTCAAATATATCTATTTTAGATGTGTTTGCATGCCCAATATCTAAGGTTATACCAATAAATTCGTCAACTTCATTTATGACCTCAACTAAGGTTTCAACCTTCCCCCCAAATTGCAACATATTGGGCTTTTTAGGATCGTTTTCAATATACAGCTTTACACCCCTATCATTAGCAAATTTTGCAATCTCTCTAAGCGATTTTATACAGTTCTCTCGTGCTTTAATCTTTGCAATTTCTGGGTAATAGTCTGGGATATAGCCAAGATGTATATTCACATAATCTCCCCCAATACTGCGTGTAAGTTCAATAATCTCTTTAACTTGCTTAACACAATTGATTCGCGTATGCGGATTGATGCTTGAAAGGTTAAAATCTCGATAAGGAGCATGATAGCCTAAGGTCATATCATAGTCTTTCAGAATTTTATGGATTTCGTTAGAATCAAATGGATATATAAAGTTATGGTCTCTTTTTATTTCCACATGATTTAAACCTATCTTATGAGCCCATTTTATAAATTCAAGCATTGTTTTTTCAAATCTAACTTCAAGCGAAGCACCAATTCTATATCTCTTCATTTTCTCACCTCTAAACTATAAACTACTTTTCCATTAACAATCGTTTTTGTTACTACTGGAATTTCATCTATCTTATCCACAATTATAAGATCTGCCTGTTTTCCAGGTTCAATAGACCCAACTTCATCATCCATTCCTATTGCCCTTGCAGGATTTAAAGAAACAAGATTCACAGCTTCGTTTAATGTCATCAATTTTTTTCTTTCAAGAATAAAGGGAGCATAAAGCATAGCTTCAGCACTATAGTCTGAACAAAGCACATCAACTAAATTGTGCTTTATTGCTTCTATTGCACTTAAATTACCAGTTGATGATCTTCCTCTAACAACATTTGGAGCTCCCATTGAGATGATCATTCCAAGCTCTTTTGCCTTTTTTGCTGCTTCAAGTGTTACTGGAAATTCTGAGATTTCAATCCCCAATGAATGGAAGAACTCAACCTTCTTATCTGTATCATCATCATGCGATGCAATTGGTATTCCTGTTTTGTGCGCTTTATCTAAAACCTTTCTCAAATTGCTCATTTTGTCATGCTCTCTTTTTCTATTTAGAATTCTTTCAATTTCTTCCTCCTTTAACCCATAGACCCTTTTATGATAAGCTTTATAATCTTCAATATTTTTAAACTGTCCCTGCCCTGGTGTGTGATCCATAATGGATATGAGTTTAACACAAGGGTCATCAATAACTTGAAGAATGTCAGAGATATCACTGCTTATCTCGCACCTTGCATGAATCAAGTTATTTACAAGGAGCTTATCTCTTAATCTATTTAGTGTCTTTAATATTTCCTTTGACTTTGCTGGATGTCTTCCCTTTAGCTCATCTTCAAAATAAGCGATTGCGTGCAGTTTTGTAGTAATTCCACATGCTGCAGTCTTGCGATCCAAATTGATCAAGGCAAAATCCATTGGAAAGTTTACAGATGGCCTTGGACTTATCTCTTTTTCAAGATCATCTCCGTGTATATCAATCAAACCTGGAAGCAAAAATTTTCCCTTTGCGTCAATAATATTATCACCTTCTATTTTGTCAGAGGTAATCTTTTCTATTTTTCCATTTTCTATCACCACGCTTCCATTTAATATTCTATCTGGCATTACAATTTTTGCATTTGTGATTATAAACATGCGACCTCACTCCTTTTAAAGGAGATTTTGGCATAGCTCTTTGTCGTATTCTCCAAAATAGGTAACATGGCCGTTTTTTAGGATTAACATCTTATCTGCAAGCTCATCTAAGATGTCAAATTCGTGAAAGATACCTATTATGGCTGTGGAATTTTCTTTTAACTTTTTCAGATAATTTTTAAGGATATCTTTGGAAGCCATATCTAAATATGTTGTAGGTTCGTCTAAAATAAGCAGTTTAGGTTCTTTTATTATTGCTCTTATTATGTTTATCCTTTGTCTTTCTCCTCCACTTAAGGTAGAAATATATACATCATAAAGTTCTTCTTTTAAGTTAAACATTTTTAAAAGTTTATATGCCTTATCATAACTATTCTTTTCTTTTGTTATAGGCTCACAAGCTGCTTCTATAACTTTTATTCTTGGATTTATAATAAAATGTTGAGACACATAGCCTATACTTTTCCTTAACCGAAGTATTTCTCTTTCTTTGGCATTTGAGATATCAATAGTATTATAAATTATTTTACCAGAAGAGGGCTTATATGTTCCGTAAAGACACTTTACAGTTGTGCTTTTTCCAGAACCGCTTTTGCCAAGAATAGCAAGGAATTCTCCTTCTAATACCTCAAAACTCACATTTTTTAAGACATCTATCTTTTTATTTAAAAGATGCAAAAAGAAAGACTTAGATAAGTTTTTTACCTTAAGCATATAATTTACCTCCATCACAATATTGAGCTTACAAGCCTTTGAGTATATTCGTGCTGAGGATCCTCAAGAATCTGATCTGTTAGACCTGCTTCAACAATCCTTCCATTTTTTAGAACAATAACCCTTTCAGCAAGTAGTCTTACTACTCTTAAATCATGAGAAACCAAAATTATTGCAATGTTCATCTCTCTTTGGATCTGTTTTATTAAATCCAAGATCTCTGCCTGCACTGTTACATCAAGGCTTGCTGTTGGTTCATCAAGCAAAAGAAGATCTGGATTGTTTGCTATTGCCTTTGCTATTTGAACCCTTTGTTGCATTCCTAAACTGAATGTAGAAGGATAATCCTTTATCCTGTAACTATCGATTTTTACTTTATTTAAAAGATCTACTGACTTATCCTTTATTTTTGTAAAGTTTCTCCATCCATTATCTATTAGTTTTTCTGCAACATTTGCGCTAACGCTTATGTTATAATGCAAACCTTCTTTTGGACTTTGATATACCATACCCATGTTTTTTACTTTTACATCTCTTTTTCTTTTTGAATCTAAACTAAAAAGATTTACACCTTTTAATTTTTCTTCTCCTTTATCTGGTTCAATGTCCATATAAATAATTCTAAGCAGTGTGCTCTTTCCTGACCCGCTTTCTCCTACTATCCCGAGAGTTTCTCCTAAATCTAAATCAAATGAGATATCATCCAGTGCTAGTATGGCTCCACATTTTATACAACGGTTATCTTTAAATTCGTGTTTGCACTTTTGATCCCCAAAGATTTTTGATATTTTCTTAACTTCTAACAACATCTTCCCACCTCTCAACCTTAATTCCCTTCCTCATCTTTTCGCAAAAATTGGAATCTGAACAAACATAATACCTTTGTCCATCTTTTATGACCTCATCAAGATACACATTCTCTGAACCGCACAGCTCACATCTTTTACCACTCATATCCTCTGTCCTGAACTTATGATCCTCAAATTCCAGTGGCTCAACTTTTGTATATGGAGGAACTGCGTATATCCGTTTTTCTCTTCCAGCTCCAAATAAAAACAGACATTCAGCATAATTTAGTTTTGGTATATCCCATCTTGGTATTGGGGTGGGATCCATGAGATATCTGTTATTTACCATTACTGGATATCTTGTGCCTATGAGCACTTCACCATATCTTAACAAGTGCTCGTATAAGTAAAGATAAGCCTTTGAATAATCCATTTCAGCATGCATCTTTCTGGTTTTTGCTTCACTTTTTTCTACCCACCTAAGAGGTTCTGGAAATGGGCACTGGAGCACAAGAATCTGATGTTTTTTAAGCCTTTCTTCTGGAATTCTGTGTCTTGTTTGAATCACAGTTGCATCAGCTGTATTATTTGTAATTTTTACACTTGGAGCAGTCTTTTTTATCAATCTCTTTATATTTGTAGGGTTCAAGCTATCGTCTCTTCCCTGGTCTATTACTTTTATAATGTCATTTTTTTTAAGGATAGAAAGTGTAATCTGGAGTCCACCAGTTCCAAACCCTTTTGCAAGTGGCATCACTCTTGAACCAAAAGGAATTTGATGCCCTGGAATTGCAACTGCCTTTAAAATCTTTCTTCTAATCTCTTTTTTTGTGTCTTCATCAAGATAAGCAAAATTATATTTCATTTTTTTCTATCTCCTTTAACTTTTTTTATCCTATCAAAGATTGAGGCAAAGAATATATAATGAGGGAGCTTTAAATGCTCAACAAATCCCATTGAATCTACTCCATCTATGTGATATAAGACAAATTCCTCGTCTGATGCAGGAGTATCATCTTTTGCTTGCAGGCAAAGATCTAATGTGGCCATGGCTATAGCTTTTCTCTCATTAAATCCTAAAACAAGGCCGTATCCAACTTTTAGTTTTTCATTTTCCTGCCAAATTACTTCACATTCAGTAGCCCTGACTTCTCCTACATTAACAGTTTTTCCTGTTAATGGATGTTTTATTTTTAATGGCAAGTATCCCTGTCTAAGCTCTAATATTGTGGGATGCACAGCACCATATCCCCTTAAAGAAGAATAGGCTAACATAACCAAAGCCCCTTCTTCTCCCATGGTCAAACATTGAAGCATACTACTTCTTGGTGGATTTGGAAATGTTACGGGCTCTTTTGTTATGTCATGTATACCTTTGTCGATTTTTTCTTCATCAATTACCAGATAATCTTTTAAAAATTCCCTTACCTTTGGCAATTTTCCATCAAATTTAGTTGTATTTGAGATTTGAGAATCTTCTTCTTTTATTATTTCTTCTGATTCATCAAAGTTTAGCAATCTCAGGGAGTAGTCTTTTGTAGCCCCTAATATCTGACCACCAGAGATGTCTTTAAATGCACTGGAGATTCTTCTTATCACCCTCATCTCTTTACAATCCACTGGTTCTGTGTATTCTATTCTTCTGAGAGTATTTTTAAATGCCCTTAAGAGAAAACTTGCTTCAAGCAGGTCTCCCATTGATTGTTTGATTGCACCTGCGGCAAGGTCTTCTGAATAGAGTCCTGATTCGCTCATAACCTTATCCACTGAAAAGATTAACTTTTTGATATGTTCCTCAGATACTTCTCGTACTTTTTCTTTTAGTAGTCTTTCTGCTTTTTCTATCTTTTCAGGATCAACTTTAACCGCTACAAATCCCATACCTTCACCTCCACGCTTCTTGGAATCGCAATCATATTTTTTTGTCTATCTATAAAAAAGATATCCACACCCATAGGAAAGTCATTAATTTCCTTTATAGTCTCAAAAAAATCTTTTGATACTGTTAAACTTATATTTATAAAATCTTTTATACCCGGACCTTTCATGGATACTTTTGTTCCTTTTCCTATTTCATCTATTTTTAAAAATATCGTTGCTCCGTTTTCAGGAAATTCCAAATCTCCTATTTTTACCTTTTTTAATGTGTCTTTGTCTGGCTCTTTTTGAAAAATCAAATAATCTGCCTCTTCTATATTTGTATATACTGCTTCTGTATATCTTCTAATAAACTCTACATCTTCTTTAGTATCTCCATAAAAAAACACATCTCTATTTAGTATGGATATATACGGATAAGGAGTTTTTACTTTAACTATCTCTCCTGGATGGCTTATTGCATAGAGTAAATTTCTAAACTCTTCTGCACTAGCAAAAGGATCCATAAAAGACCTCCTTAATCAATTATTTCATATTCTACTTTTGTATTTGAAATCTTTGCCATCTCCTCTGCAATTTTTCTCATAGATTTATGTTTTATCTTAATTAGTTCATCAAATAACCACCTTTTTTCACCTTTACTCAAGAGTTCAAAAGATCCATCAATTATTGCTCCGTAGTATGCTTTGTCTTTGTCATCGCCAATAACAAGCATATATCCTTCAGATCCATCAACACTAACTTTACATTCTGTTGCAAATACATCTCCCAAACAGAATTCAACATTTTTTACATCAAGGGCTTTAATTGGTAATAATATGTTTTCAAGTCGCACAACTGTAATATTGTGTTTTTTCTCTATTACTTTTCCAATTTTGATTATGTCTTCCTTATCACCTGTGCTTATAATCTCAAAACATTCTTCTCTTTTTAAGTTCATTTTAATATTACCTCCTTATCCCATAACTTTACTTCTTAAATAGGCTGAAATCCTTTCAACTCCAAAGAGCAGGAAGAAGATTGCTACAAGAATAGCAAAGACTTTATCGTATTTAAATAATCTTAAATTTATAAGGAACTTAAAACCTAATCCACCTATCCCAAACATACCGAGAATTATGGCTATTCTGAGGTTGTGATCAAACATATATAAGATGTAATTGATGTAGGCTGGTAAAACCTGAGGAATCACGCCATAGACTATCTTTTGAGAATAAGATGCTCCAACAATTTCAAGAGCTTCAAGTGGTTTTGGGTCAATTTCTTCTATTGCTTCAGCAAAAAATCTACCAAGCATTCCTGTGCAATGGATTGCTATGGCAAATACTCCTTGCACAGCTCCAAGTCCAACGGCAGCTATAAGAAGTAGGCCCCAAATTATATCAGGTATAGTTCTTGCAATCATTACAAGAGTTCTTGCAATGTAATAAAGAATGATGTGTGGTGTTAAGTTCTTTGCAGACAAAATCCCAAGGATAAAGGATATTATGATTGCTATAAATGTGCTTGAATAAGCTATAGCTACTGTGGTAAGAGTATCACTGATGAGTTTTGGTATAAGAGTAAGGTCTGGAAATTCAAAAAGCTTAACCATTTTGGGCAATTCAAGAAAGTATCGGGGTGATAAACCAAGAAATATTGAGGAAAGCAAAAAGAGGAAAAAACAAAGGATAATTATACCAAATTCTTTTTCTCTGAATGTCTTATAATGCATCTTTTTGTTACATATATATTCTTCTAACGACCTTTTCTGTCAGCTGTGAAGGAGTTCCTTCAAAGACTATTTTGCCTCGATTTAGCCCTATAATTCTATCTGCAAAATTCTTTGCATAATCTATCTGGTGAAGGTTCATAATAACTACTAGATCCTTTTCTCTACATATTCTTACAAAATCATTAAGTATTTTTTCTCCAGTCCGAGGATCTAAGTTTGATACTGGCTCATCTGCCAAGATTACTTCTGGCTCCTGTGTTAAAGCCCTTGCGATTCCCACTCTTTGCTTTTCTCCTCCAGATATTTTAGAAACCTTTTCATTAATTTTGTGTTGTAGCCCAACTTTTTTGATACTTTCCAAGGCTATCTCAACATCTTTATCTGAAAATATCCCAAGCAATGACATAAGTTTATTTGTATATCCAAGTCTTCCAACAAGAACATTCATCAAAACCGTAAGCCTAGGAATAAGGTTAAACTCCTGAAATACCATTCCGATTTTTCTTTTTTTTCCATTTTTTATTTCACCATTTCCGTTAAAGAAAATTTTGCCTTCATCAGGTTCATCAAGAGAGGCTATACATCTCATCAAAGTTGTTTTTCCAGCTCCACTAGGACCTATTATTGCAACTATCTCACCCTTTTCGACTTCAAAGGAAATGTTGTCTAAAACTATATGTTGAGAATAACTTTTTCTTATGTTTTCAACTTTTATAACAGCCATAACTTTTCCCCCTTTATAAGATTAAAGAATACCTAATCTTTTCGCTGCCTTTTCTATCTCTATATAATCTTTATGTTTTGCTGGAACGAATTTCACAGCATTTCCATAACTCATAGCATATTTAGATGGCATAGAATAAAATGCTTCTTTAATTTTCTTTTTAAGGTCTTGAGAAAGATCATCTCTATAAACCCATGGAGACCCTGGCAGTGGTTTAGACTCCCAGATGACTATATTTTCATTGGCTGATATTTTCCCTTCATTTAATAACCTGTTATAAGTCACATCTGCATCAGCTCCAGCATCAACTTGATCATGTTTTATTGCAAACTCTACAGCATCATGCCCGCCAGAGAACACAATTTTTTTAAAATCTTTATCTGGATTAATCCCTGCCTCAAGAAGAGCAGCTTTTGGAATTAAGTATCCAGAAGTGGACTTAGGATCCACAAAGGCAAAAGTTATTTCTTTTGCATGACTTTTAAGAGATGATAAGTTTTTGATCCCTCTTCTGTACCATTTATCAGTTACTACAATTACACTGTGATAAGTAGTTGTATGGGTATCAGCTCTAACTCCCACAGCAAATGGAACAATTGCTGAATCTCTTGCATGGGCTGAAACATAGGAAAATGGTCCAAGTAAAGCTACATCTACTTTTTTGTTTATAAGGGCTTCTATAACAGCTGTATAATCACCTACTACATAAGGTTTGACCGTATAGCCTGTTTTTTTCTCTATATATGAAAACATGGGCTTTAATTTTTCCATCATTTTTAGTTGATCTTCTGCTGGTATGATTGCAATCTTTATAAGTTTCTCTTTATCAAGACCTGCCAAATTCCAAAAGTTCCAACCTCTTGCTATACGGTTGATTAAAAAAGTCCCTCCTAAAACAACCCCACAAATTTTTAAAAATTCTCTTCTACTTTTTTTCATTCTATCCCTCCATTTTAATGCTCTATCTAATTTTATAATCCATAAATTTTTTAACGTTTTTTTCGCTAACTTTCTTAAATATCTTTAACTATTCTTTTATTTTCAAAATATTTGAATAAATATTTATTTCAAATTTTGTTAAAAATTTGTTAAAAAAAAGTTAAAATTTTGTTAAAAATTTGTTAAAATATAGTTATTCTGAGTTAGAGAAGATTAGAATTTTTCTTATAGTGTTAACCAATAGATAATTGTATTCAAAAAATATCCTTTTTGGATGATGACTCATGTGTCTAAAATTTTTTAGAAACTATAATTCACATGAAGCAGCAAGCTGCTACCTTTGTAATCAGCTGCTTCAGGCATACCAGAAAGCTTAGAATAGACATATTCAAAACCAAACCAAAATGCTGGATTTAACTTATACTTTACATTTGCACGTATTGTAGTTTCCATGAGAGACTCACCTTGAGTATTTCTACCGACAATAGAAGCCCAACTATTGTCTCCATCTTCTACTTCAGCCAATCCCAAGGTGACAGCAAACGCAAATTTATCTATGTTATCAACTCTTATGCCAAACATAGCTCCCCAAGTATTATCTTTTTTGCTGTTGATTAAGATTAAGTTAGAAAGGGGTCCGCCATCCTCTATAAATTTTCTGAAAATATGCGGATAAGCGCTACCTTTACCTATGTAGCCAGTAGCATAGAGACCAACAAAGGGTATTCTCCGCTTTGTCCGCCACTCGACTTCACCTGTAAAGAGCCACCCTGCATTGCTGGAATATTGTCCACGCTTTTGTGGATCGAAACTTTCTTTGGAATTATCATATCGAAAAGCCAACCATCCTTCTAAAGCATCATCCTTATAACCTATTCTGACTGTGTATGAAGGTTTATCGGAATAACTTTTATTTAACTTTCCTGTACCAGGACCAGCATCTGAAGCTTTCATCACTTCTGTTGCTATATGATATGGTCCAAAGTACCTGAAAATTTGAATGCCTGGTGAGCGCTGATAAAGGGTGCCAGCGCCAATAAATCCTTCAAGAGTTAAAGTATATTTGTAAGAAATCATACTACACAGTATCGATTCCTTTTGACCAAAGTAAATTTCCCAGTGATTATAAGGATCCTTGATACCAACCCAGCCTTGCCGTATACGCAATTTAGCACTATCTCCACTACTTCCACGAAAATCTCCATCCACAAATCCTATTGTTTTCCACCCTTTTATCTGCGGACCTGTTATGTTAAATCGAAGACGACTAAATCCAGCGCTTGTAATAAAAGATGTATCATGTTTAGAGCTATCTGAAATAATATTGTGCATATCATCTGGCAAATTATGAGACCAACCAGTAATAAAACGGACAAAACCACTAAATTTTACATTATCAGCTATTTTAGTTACAAGATTGCCTGCCTGAGCAACAGAAGAATATAAAGTAAAACCTATGATCAAAGATATTTCTGCGACTAAAGAAATTAAATATGATTTTATACACATATACCTTCCCTCCTTTTTTGATACGTTGTGCACTTAATATGTTTGTTTAAATAAAAATGATTGGAAAACGGCAAAAGTAAAATGTTTGAATAAATATTTATTCAAATTTTGTTAAAAATTTGTTAAAAAAAAATAAAAATTTGTTAAAAATAATATTGTTAGAAAAAATGTAATTATTCTGAGTTAGAGAAGATTAGAATTTTTCTTATAGTGTTAACCAATAGATAATTTTACCTATCTCATAAGAAAAAATGAGATAGCTTAATTATTTACAGTTATTAACAAGATTGAAGAAAACAGAAAGCATCCCATTACTTGTAAGAAATAAGAAGTCAAGAGTGAGGTATAACTAAAATTTGAGATTAAGAATGAAAAAATAAAAGTTATTAACTTTTAATTGTTTAATTAAAAAAACCTCTTGACAAAAAAATTTTTTTTGTTATTTATTGAAATTGAAATTGAAATACACTATAAATTAAAATATGAAAGAACAAAAAGTGATAACCTTAGATGAAATAAAACCTGGTCAAGAATGCCAAATT
>Ga0190367_1002006_pt1 | contig 10999 bp, 15 predicted proteins | sample 4872181011_MG_FD_171838 | JGI IMG/M metagenome (GOLD analysis project Ga0190367, IMG submission 171838) | Hydrothermal vent microbial mat bacterial communities from Southern Trench, Guaymas Basin, Mexico - 4872-18-10-11_MG | ecosystem: Environmental > Aquatic > Marine > Hydrothermal vents >... | reverse complement strand
GCGGGGAGCGGTGCTCCGCACATCCATCTGACCTCTCGCTCCGCCCTTTCGGGCCTCCCTCCCTCTCACCGCCCCTCCCACATCCCGGGCGGAGCCCGCTCAACACAACAGAAGTCCTTTATAAGGGTTTTGAGGTTGCAAAGGTGCATGAGGGCAACAAATGCAACACTATGCGTTTCTGCCCCTAGGTACTTGCGGTTTTCATTGGAGGTCGCTGTTGTGACCTCCCTTTCAATGCTGTTGGAATTATGGGTCGAGTGCGTCTTTTTGTCCCAATATTTGCCACGGCGTTATTTTGGCCGGAGTGCTCCTTCTAAACGTTTAAATACTTCTTATTAGGAGGTATAGAAAGGAGTCGAAAGAGGGTTTCTGATGGGCGAAGAAGAAACCCCGCGAGGAGCGATACTACTGGGCTTCTTGTTTCTACTGACGGGGTTCTTTCTGATATCTGCGGGAGCGTCTAGGATTTCGGAGTACGTTCAGAGATTGATGGAAAGGGTTCCGGGGCACGAACACATGGTTGCAACGCTGGGCGGTACCAGTAGCTATATGTTGATCCTATATGGCGTTTTAGCGGTGGCGTTGGCAATAGGTTTCTTCCAGAAGCAGGAGTGGGCGGCTGGGGGAGGATTTGTACTGCTAATAATAGCTCTTGCGTCCGGAGTTCTATCGATTTGGGAGCAGGTCGTTGCGTTCGGGGGATTTGAAGCGCTCATAGCGGAGGCCCCACTATCGACGCTCATTTCAATGGCAGCATGCGCAATAATGGCGCTCATGCTTGTGTACATGGTTGTTGCGAAAGGGTGGAGGTAGCGGAACCTCCATTGTTCCACTTCCATTTTTCCTTGTGGTTAATCTTTTATTTACATTAAACGTAGAAGTATGTTACGGACGTTCATCGACTTCTTTCGGTGGTTCGGATGGACGTTTCACCTATGGAGCCAAGTGTACTGGATAAAATATTTGAACCAAGGCGTATCGCCGTGATTGGAACCTCACGGGATCGAGGGTTCTTCTGGGTGAGATGTTTCTTGGAAATAGGGTTTTCAGGCGAAATCTTTCCAGTAAACCCAAAGGAAAAAGAAGTGTTGGGGCTGAGGTGCTACCCGAGCGTTAGGGACATACCTTGCGAAATAGACTTTTCAGTGATAGCCATCCCCGCCCCTAAGGTTCCGGACGTCCTGAGAGACAGTGCCGAGAAGGGCGCGAAGCTTGCAACGATATTTTCATCTGGTTTTTCGGAGACCGGAACCCGTGAGGGTATCGAACTTGAGAGGAAGATAAGGAACATCGTGGAGGAGTACGGGATAAGGGTGCTGGGGCCGAATTGCATGGGAGTTTACATACCGTCAAGGGGCTTGAGTTTCAGGCCCGATTTTCCCAAGGAGAGCGGGACTGTGGGCTTTATCTCACAAAGTGGAGGCAATGCCATCGGCGTTGTCCTATACGGGGAGAGCTGGGGAGTGAGGTTTTCCAAGGTATTTTCCTATGGAAATGGGGTAGATTTAGAGTGTACCGAACTACTAGAATACCTAGGATGGGATCCGGAGACCGAAGTGGTAGGAATCTATGTGGAGGGTGTCAGAGACGGCAAGAAGTTTCTCTCTGTAGCAAGAAGGATCGCACAAGAGAAACCCTTAGTTGTATGGAAGGGCGGTGTTACTTCTGCTGGTTCTAAGGCTGCTGCGTCCCATACCGGTGCACTTGCGGGATCTGCGGAGATCTGGAATGCTGTTCTTAAACAGTGCAATGCCGTTGCCGTTTCAAGCATGGATGAAATGGTCGACATGTTGAAAGTGTTCACACAGGTGCCTGAGATTCGAGGTCGGAGGATCAGCCTTATTTCTATCAGTGGAGGTGCTAGCGTTGTTAACACGGATCTCGCGGAGAAGGGTGGTTTTGTGGTAGAAGAATTTCCTCAAGACTTGCAGGAGAAATTCCGTAGCAAGATACAACCAGTGGGGGTCAGTGTTAGGAATCCGATAGACCTTGCAGGGTCATTTTACGACTACGAGGCCTTGGAGTACATAATGGAGGAGATAAAGCCCCTGATAGACGTGTTGGTATTTGATTTGCAGATAATTTACCCGATACTCTGGAGGCGGATGAGAGAATTCGACTATCTTAGTACTCTGACAAAACTGGTCATTGAGGGATGCAAATCATACAGGGATGATGACAAGGTGTTCGTCGTAATTCTTCCTGTGATGCATTATGAGAGAGAGTGGATTGATGTGAAGAATAAGTTGATCGCGGAGGGAGTGCCGGTATTTCAATCAACCGATCGTGCGATAAATGCGCTTGCAAAGGCCTATAGGTATTACAGGCGTTTAGAGAAATTAAAGGGCAATGTTGCACGGTAACTTTTCTTAGGATTTGGCTAGAAATCGTTATTCCTTTTCAATTTCCGTATTTGTATTACATGCACATAATTATGCAATTTACTGCTCCTGCGTGTCCAAAATTTTGCGCGAGTTTCCCATCTGAAATTAGAGGACGATCCGTAACTGTCAGAACGTACAAGAAGAGCTATAAAAAATAGTAATTCACAAATTTATTGGAGCTGAATTGCTCAAACCGGCGAAGTATTAATCATTATCATAAATTTAGCAGTAAGTATCGACATTGGGAAATTTATCAATTTGTCTCTACATTTTTGAATGACGAGTTATGTGATGTGAAAGTGATGGTTGAAATGGCAAGAAAAATTTTGATTTCTGAGGAGGCATTAAGAAAGATAGCCAAGGGGAAGATAAAGTACACGGGAAAGAAAATCAAGCCGGGGAGATGGATACTTAAGGAAAAAATTGGTGATTTCATTGGTAGTAAGAGTAAGGATTAGGCTGAGGGCAAAAAATACTGGAAGGACGAAAGAATTAGTGGTGCTAGCGAATGGAGGAGCGGAAAGCCCGGCGCCGTGTATCGTAGTGGATCCGGAAACGGCTAAAGAAATAGGGTTATGACCAGTAAGGGAGGTTTCGCTAGGCAGAGGTTTATAGTGTGGAGGAGGTGTCGCACACCACTGATGTGTTCGTAATAAGGAATGCGGTAGAGATTGAGCTTATAGATTTAGAGGAGGATAGAGTGCTTTCGCGATTAGATGCCGATTTAGTGATACAAGATAACGTTATGGAGCCTCTGATAACGGACATAACAATAAACGAGTTAGGGATTCAAGTCATAAGTAGTTTCAGTAAGGGGTTATGGCGGCACAGAGAAGACCCGCCAGACAAAGTGAGGAGGAGCTCCGAGGTCAAATAGATTCTTTTTAAAGAAAAGGGTAGGGCTTATGCTACAGTTAGGGGGTTGTTTGTACAAATGATTAAGGTGATTTACATGCCCTTCAAGACCTTTACGAAATTTATAGGCGGCCTTCGTGAGTCATCTTGCGTAAGTGAGGCAATTAAGTGAGTAAGTGGTAGTTCAACGAGGATAGAGCAATTGTTTCTTGGTAATGCTCTCTTGTATGATGCTTTTGACTAAAAAGTCTCGCATGTGGATGCCGAGAATTTGTTTTTGGAATTTTTTAGATGGTCAATTTTCTTTACCGGGATGCTTAACATATTTCAAGGACGAAAATTGAGAAACGTTTATAGGAGAGGAGGTTCCACTACTTGACGTGAACCACGCTAGAGAGGGATCGGGACAAATTGAATAAAAATAGTATCAGGCGATTGGTATTAGACGTATTGAAGCCTCACAATCCCCCGACTCCCGTGCTTGCTAAGATTCTTGCGTCGATGGATGGAGTAGATGGGGTCAACATATCGCTCATTGAGGTTGATGCGGAGACAGAGACCGTCAAGATAACGATAGAGGGCCCGGATCTTGATTTTGACAGCATAAAGAAAAAGATAGAGGAGTGCGGTGCGAAGATACATTCAATAGATCAGGTGGTTGCAGGTAGGATCATGGTGGAAGAAGTAGATACCGAGCACACACGCTGATTAGATGAGAATATCGAGTGCTATTAGGAGGAGCGATGTGGCCATTCCTATTGCCAGTGTTTTAAGGCCGTAGATGAAGGCGGGCTCCTTTGTCGCCCTTCCGAGGAAAACTCCTAACATGAAGAGTATTGCGAAAATTGCAACAATTGTCGTAGGTATTGTATATTCCAGAGGTAGTATTCCGTGGAGGGAGAGCCAAGGCGGTATTAGCGATAGCAGGGCAGTGAGAAGCGGAGCAAACCCGTCGATCAATGCGATCATCACTGTTGCAAATCTGTTGGCTCTTGAAATTATGGTATCTTCGAGTTTTGCAAGCATTGCCGACTCCAGCTCTCGCAGTTTTCTCTCCCTTTCAGCCTTTTCGGTGACATATGCTCCAAAGATTCCTGAGATGCACATGGCAATGCTCCCGCCGATTCCGGCGCCGATTAGTATTTTTAGTGTATAAATATCCGGTACTGGGCCCTTTGCCAGTATTATTCCGAGAACGACCCCGAATATTGTGAGCGTTCCGTCAAATGCATTCAGCGCGAAATACCTCCTTGCAATTTCTCCTACTCCACTTATCTCGTTATATAAGCGGATTTTCTCCCTCCATTCACGAATTCGGATAATTACGCGCCTAATGGCGTCTCTCATTTTCGCGGCATTACCTCTCACAGATCCCTGAGTATGCACTTACAGTATGGGGTTTCACCAATTTATCTTTTTTTGATCCGCAGATTAGAAGATGTTTTAAGTGATGTTGGATCTTCGGCAAGTTAACAAGTCTTTTTACAATGCGCTGGCCGTCCTACTATATTTCGAGTTAACGTGCTTACTTCCGCGAGGATTTACCTTACTTTCCTCGTGTCAGCGGCGTTAGGTTCGGGGAACGTTTATGGCATCATCCGGACAATTTTGTAATAGAAGCCATCGACTTCATCATATGCGGTGGCGATATGTCGGGTTGCTGGTTGCATGTGGGGAAATGGTGGTTACATGGATCGTGGGAATCAGGTTCCGGTAATAAGAATCTCCGAGCCGCAGAAACTTCCATCTTTACTGAAGATGCCAGGAATCGGGACAAGTGCAACCAAGAGAAGGTTAAAGCAGACATTCATTCGCCTGCTTCTAAACATATATCATAGGTCCATGATGCGTCCCAGAAAGGTTAAAATTCTCGATAAGACTTTTATTGTCTTACCTGGAACGTTTTCGCCAGTGTGGACACTGACCAGCAGATTCCTAGCATTGAATTTAGACGTCAGGGAGGGTGAGAAGGTGCTGGATGTGGGAACAGGATGCGGAGTCCAGGCAATATTCGCGGCAGATGTTGCATCAGAGGTTGTTGCTACCGATATTAACCCCATAGCGTGCGAGTGTGCACGCATTAATGCGCTTATAAATGGTGTTTTTCCAAAGATGGATGTCAGACAAGGCGATCTGTTCGAGCCAGTTGGAGGAGACGAGAAGTTCGATCTCATAATATTTTCACCGCCCTATCTTGATGGAGAGCCACGGGACATGCTCGAAAGGAGTTGGATGTGTGGAAAAGGGCACGATGTAATAAGGCGCTTCTTCAGGGAGGCTAGACGTTACTTGAGGGAGGGAGGAAGAGTGAGAATGGTTTACTCGACTATTGCTGATACGGATATTCTTCTTCAAATACTTGAAAGGTACAGATGGGATTGGAGAGTCGTTGCCAGAAAGAAGTACCCACTGGAGGAAATATTTGTGCTGGAGGCGAGGCCTTATGAAGGTTAGGGCGCAGCAGGCAAAATCCCATGTGCTTGAGGAGATATTGGAATTTCTGAGAGAGAAGTTGGGTGATCGAAGGCTTAACGGTGTGATCCTTGAAGATGTGAGGATAGGATTGTTGTATGCGGGTGTTAAATTGTCGTCTGGTCATGGGGGCGTTGCTTATACATTTATGGACGAGGCGATCGCGTACATGCGTGCGAGATGTATGGAGAGGAGAACTTTCTTCTCCGGCATGAGGCTGGTGGATGCCTTGAAACTTTCATTCTCTTGGGATCTAGTAGAGGCAGCGGTGGGAGTAGCAGCCATCAATGCGGCGTCACAATTAGTTTTTGAAGAGCGGGCGAGCGAGTACGAGTTTTCTGATGTTGATGTTGTTGAACTCGTGAAAAAGGATGATGATGTTGTGATGGTGGGGTATTTTGCACCTTTGGTTCCGAGAATCCTTAAGAAGACGCCAAATTTGGTGGTGATAGAGAGGAAACCAGCGCCGGGCGATATTGAGATATTGCCGGACTTTGCGTCGGAGAAGGTGTTACCCGAGGCGGACGTTGTGATAGTATCTGGAAGCACCCTTGTGAACAAGACTATCGATAGAATATTGGAGTTGAGCAAGAACGCCAGAGACGTGGTGCTCTTGGGCCCGACCGCAAGTGTTATTCCGGATCCTTTGTTCAGGAGGGGGGTGACCGCTGTTATGGGGATTAGGATAACGGATGCTGATAAGATGCTTAAGATAGTGAGTGAGGCTGGTGGGACGCGATGGCTTTTAGCGGAGTGCGCCGAGAAGTTCGCAATTCTCAAGGAAAGAAAGTAATACCGGATAAGTATAGGCATTTGTGAAGATTAATTTAGTGGTCCTTCGAATTAGGACTAAGTAATTGGAAAGTTGAGTGTTATTAATGGTAGCATACAAGCCCTTCGCTACTTACCGGTGATACTTATGAACAATGGTATTGAACTTCTAACGATGCACAGATGGGGGCTTATGGGTCCGGAGAGCCCGTGGGCTTGGGAGAAATGCAAAGATAAAATATTGTCGCTACGCGGCAGGAAGGGGTTCCCCGATGCGGACGTTCTCAGTTTTCTCCGCATAAGCGTTTCCCTTTCCGATGGGAAGGTAATGGATGAGTTTACGGGTGTACAGTTAAAGAGGCGCTGGAAGAAGGTCGTATATGCTCTTCTGTACTATTATTCATCATCGCCTGATGTTAAGGAGGCCGGGAGATTTGTGGATTTTAGAAAATTGCCGGGAGGATATGCATTTGCCAAAGCGTTCTCGCACAGGGTGATTCAGCCGCTGGTAGACATGCTCAAAGAGAATCCGGAGCACGTGAGAGAGGCGATGATGGCGCTGGGTGGCGAGGCGATGCCTTATGGGGACTTCTCGTTTAAGGTGAGAACGTTGCCCCATATACCGGTACTTTTAGTGTTTTGGGTTGCTGATGATGAGTTTCCGGCACATGCCACGATGTTGTTTGATGAAAACGTGACGCAACACATTCCTACCGAGATGGTCGCCATACTGGGAGAACTCCTCAGAAAACGAATATGGGACGTACGAAAGATCATTGAAACGCTTCCGGGGGCGGAGGTTTTTCGGCTGTAAGAAGATTATCTGTTTAAGAATTCTTTTAACCTCTTAAGTGCCATCAGTTTCTCCTTATTCCCGACTTTCGCTTGCTCCAAAGCCTCACGGAGAATTCTCGTGGAGTGCTCCATCCACCTTATATTGACCGGATATGGGACACGATCCTTACCGCCGTGCGCAAATGCAAACTTCGCCGGGTCTTTCCAGCTCGGGGGAGCGCCCCATATCAGTTCGGATATCAGAGCGAGTGCCCTTACCACTCCGGGTCCTATACCTTTCACGAGTAGTAACTCCTCAAAATTCGATGGCTGAAGTTGGTATGCGATTTCCACAGCCTTCCAGTCTATTTTTCTCGGCATTACGAGTATCCTTTCCGTGACGTTCTCGGGGACCTGCTCTCCAAATAGGCTTCTCTGGAAGGGAGATTTTATCGACCTGAGCAAATTCCTTATCTTTTTCGGTCCTTCCCTTATAAGATCGACGGAGATATTTCGGCATTCCTCACTTTCTTTTGCCGTCATGTCGAGTACTCTGTCCTTGAACCTTTCGGTGATAATGCCAGTATGAGGTTCTTCAACAAAACTTCTGACGTTCAGGGACAGCCAGTGGTAACGCCGTGCCTCCCTGCTGTCGGGGTCCATTCCCTGCTGGATGACTGCCCAGTTTCCATCTCTGCAGATGACCATACTATGGTGATAAAGCTGAAAACCATCTTGGATTGCAACATTGTCGACCTTTGCAACAAGTCTGCTTGTTCTGATGAGATTGCCGATGTCGTCGTCTGAGAAATCGAAAATTCTGCCCACTTCGGGTATTTCATCTGGGGTCTTTCTGCTTCTTTTTCCCTTGCCCCCAACGACTGCGATTGAGTGGACCTCGGGGTCGAATACCTCTCTGAGAACGCCCATAGTCACCGTGGTTGTTCCGCTACTATGCCAGTCGTAGCCAAGAACGCACGAGAGGCACTGGAACCAATACGGATCTGATAGCCTCTTTAGCACTTCCAGCGGGCCATATTCCTCGATTATGACGTCAAATATGGCACGTCCTAGCGTTATCATTCGTTTTATTAGCCATGGAGGGGCTTTTCCGCCGTGTAGCGGCAGAATCGCTGTTCCCGTTCTCTTCATCACCTTCGCCCTTTGAAGATCACTCCGATTGAAAATACGTGCATGCAAATATTTTATCGTTTTCATTCATGCGGGTGCACTTTCAGTGCGAGACGATGCGCAATGCTCTCATCTCAGTTAGAGATCCCTCTTTCATGATCTGTGACGATGTGATAAGTAAGCGATATCGACATAATATGTTTGACGTTCATTAGGAGGATTCGGGAACTTTCTTGAGAACACAAGAAATGCCATTATGCGGGCATTTCATCATCGACAAAAGTTATCACCTTGTAATATCGGGATTTGGAAGTTTCAGTGGAGATTGCCATAGTTAGAAGTTCTGTCCGGAGTTCTCAGATTTGCTAATAACATAAGCATTCTTAATTCTTTTCTACACATTTTTGCAGCGATATTTGCGGGAAAAATTCTGAAGGCAACAGGAAGGTTGCTCCATGGGGAAAATAAAGGTGATAGCTATTGTTGATATTGTATTGTTAGCGTCCCTCGCAATATCAGCATTAAGCGGAATCGTACTTTGGATCTTTGTGCCACGCGGGCATGATGCGGGCAAGCATGTATTCCTAGGTGCCACCAGAGAGATGATAGTGAATCTCCACATATACTTCAGCCTGATAATGCTCGCTTTCACAGCAATTCACATCGTGCCGAACTACAGAGCGTTTGAGATGGCGTTAAAACGTCTATTTAAGTAATCCCTCTCACATAATTTATACGCATCAACGTGATTTTTATTTTTGTCATAAATGCGGAAAATAGGCGTTAGCGGAAAAATAACTCTATATTATTGTACGGCTTTAGGGGTCTTCTCGATCTCAGCAAACTTAGGCACCGGGGCAGTTTTATATATTTCTCGCAAAAACATAATTTGAGGGGTCTAATTGAGAGCCGTACAAAAGGTAAAAATCGCATATGAGGATAAAGAAGCCGAATTGGTGGCACTGTTCGATACAGGCTCGAATTTCACAGTGATGTCGATCAAAAAGTTCAAAGACTTTTTTGAAAGAGAGGATTGGGTTCCTTTGAGGAAACCTATAACCGTTGTCCTCATAAATGGACAAAAGGTATTTCTGAAGGGGTATTTCGTGGCGGACCTCGTAATTGGCACCTTGAGGGTACCGGTACGCATCTTTCTTACGGATGAAATTGTTGATGAAGTGGAAGTAGAGGGAAGAAAAATAAGGATGCCCGACATCATAATAGGATCCGGAACTATGGATGAACTCGGAATAGAACTACATCCCGAGAAGGGCATCATCTTTAGAGGAATATTCTTACTTTAGGCTTGCTGGTTAATGGTTTAAATATACATTGATACCAGTAGTACCAACACTGCCGATATATCACTGATTCTTGAAAATTGATCTTCGAGGAGTTTTCTGATCATCAGATTTGGAATATCACGTACCATCCTATGATTCATTTGCGACGTGTATAGAAGCCCGTTCTCTTCTCAGAATTCTTATTCAGATTCTTTTGTGATTCCCATTGCTACGATGCCGGGATCGCGAGAATAAACCAGTTTGCAGCAGTAGTATTAGACTCGTTTTTATCCCCTCACTTTCCCTTAACACCAGATGTTCTCTAACTATATGGTGAGATGCCCCACCTACTTCCCGATGGTATATAATAGGGAATAATGTCGTAAGTGTCTCTGAAATCCTTATTACGATCTCCCTCATCATTCTCTCGCTCTTATCAAGCTTGAAGACACTACGGAACCCGAATACAATCTCATAGGCACTTTCGCTAATAGTTTCCATCATAGAGTTTAAATGCAGGCTGGAAAAATCCACCCGATTTCATAAAAATTCAAAAATAAAATAACCTGAAAATTTCAGATGCTATCATTAATCTATTCTTATGATATAATCTCTAACTCCAGCTCTGATACTTCGGCGATATCCTTGAAGTTTTCATCTTTGGTGATAAGTTTCTCCCCACGGTTTATACAAATTGCGGCTATAAGCAGATCGGCAACCCCTTTTGGCCTTCCCACCCCCCTCAACCTTATCTGCAGGCCTATCGCCTTTTCGACATCTTGCCTTTCCAATAAGTAAATTCGACCGTTAAACAGTTCATAGTTTAGAATCGGTGGATACTCCCGTATGAAGGCCTTTTTAGATTAGAAAAAATGTGATGTTAGCATTAAAATTTCTCAAAGCCGAAGTGTCAGGTTGACGTTGAGTATAGGGAGCGTGAACCTCTGCCGGTAATTAAGAGAATAGAGGGAAAAGTTAGGTTTTTTGATTTTCGGTGCGAGCAAGGCAGCCGTTGATGAGCTCTCAGAATACGGTAGAAATCGTAGGTACTCTTCGTTTACGGTTTTAGAGCCGTTCAGGGCATTTGCTGAGATTGGGCCTTCGGGTTCTGAGTCAGACCTGCTAAACTTGGCAGTAATTGCGGCGTTTCTCCTCTTGAGCGTATACTACATGTTACTATTTCCCATCTTGGTGTTTCTTTTGTGGTTGCCCGTGCGTTATCTTTTGGAAACTAAGGGTATTTTGGGAACCCGCACGGGCTTCCCCCTCGGCCGCCTCATCCCCTCGGCGGCCCATCGGGGGCCACATCGACGGGCACCACGGGGCCCG
>Ga0190367_1002005_pt1 | contig 10999 bp, 15 predicted proteins | sample 4872181011_MG_FD_171838 | JGI IMG/M metagenome (GOLD analysis project Ga0190367, IMG submission 171838) | Hydrothermal vent microbial mat bacterial communities from Southern Trench, Guaymas Basin, Mexico - 4872-18-10-11_MG | ecosystem: Environmental > Aquatic > Marine > Hydrothermal vents >... | reverse complement strand
CTGCTTGCCAAAGCAGTTGCCAACGAGAGCGAGGCAAATTTCATCTCGGTGAAAGGTCCTGAGATACTCAGCAAATGGGTTGGAGAGTCAGAGAGAGCAATAAGGGAAATATTCAGGAGAGCGAGACAGGTTTCACCTGCAATAGTCTTCTTCGACGAAATAGATGCAATAGCCCCTAGGAGGGGAAGTGGAATCGGCGACTCTAGGGTAACAGAGAGGATAATAAGTCAGTTGCTCACTGAGATGGATGGATTGGAAGAGTTGGAAGACGTAGTGGTATTGGCAGCCACTAATAGGCCAGATATGCTAGATCCAGCTTTGCTCAGACCTGGGAGATTTGACAGGCTCATATACGTCCCCCCTCCAGACAAGGAAGCCAGGAGGAAGATATTCGAGGTTCACACCAGGGGAATGCCATTAGGAGAAGACGTGAGCTTAGATGAATTGGCTGAGAGGACAGAAGGGTACACGGGGGCTGACATAGCTGCTCTGTGCAGGGAGGCTGCAATGAGGGTGCTATCACAAGGTAAAGTCAGTGAAGTCAGAATGAGACACTTCGAAGAGGCTATGAAGGAGATCAAGGGAAGTTTAGATAGTAGCGTAATGCAGATATATGAAACAATTAATAAGAGGGTGGTGAGAGAAATAGGTCAGCCGGAGCTCACCCATTACTGAGGGGTGATGGTTTGAAGGTCGCGGCTAGTAGGTTGAGAGACAAGGCAGTGGTGACCGATAAAGGTCATACGATAGGTCTCATATACGATCTGATAATAAACGAAGAGAACGGAAAGATACTCGCCTTAGTAGTGGAGCCGGAAATAGGGAAGGACATATCCAAGTTCATAGTCGACAGAGAGGGTATGATCTTAATACCATATGGCGCAGTCAAGTCCGTGAGGGAAATAGTGGTAATAGATGAAAGAGAGTTAGTTAGGAGGCAAATGTTAGCTAAAGTTCCTAGGAGATCTGGGATACCAAGATTATCTGCTCCTGAGTCAGAGTCCGTATAGAAGTCTCTCCCCCAACTCTCTCGGGAGTCCTCTTTCAGAAATTTTTTCCACTGTCAATTCAACGTCGTACTCCACTCTCCTGAAGTTCACCTCTAATTCCCCCTCCTTTATTTCCAAGACAATGAAACTAGCTCTGGGATCGAAATCCCTAGGCTGTCCAACAGATCCAGGGTTTATTACAAGTCCCTCTTTTAGTTCCCTAACCATGGGCACGTGAGTATGGCCTAGAATCAGTACTTTTCCACCACTCTCTTTTAGGAATCTCTCCAGAATTTCCTGAGGAGTCTGAGGGAAAACATATTCATCTAGGGGATTTCTAGGGCTTCCATGAAAAACAGAGAAGGTTATCCCCCCTATTGAAATCTTAAGATTTTTCCTTAGGCTTCGAAGGAAGACTATCTTCTCTTTCTTCATTACAGACCTAGTCCACCTAACTCCTTCTCTCGCCAAGTGACTGAATCCATGCGTATCTCCAGTGACTACAGCGTAATCGTGGTTCCCCATGACAGCCTGGAATCTTCCTTTCTCTGTTTCCCTTGACAGTAATTCTATTACTTCGTTTGGATCTGGGCCATAGCCAACTAAATCACCGGCACATAGCACTTTTTGACAGTCCTTGAGCTCTTTCATCACTTCATTGAGTGCCTCTAAATTGGAGTGGATGTCAGACACGACTCCTATTCTCAGGGTCTCCCCCACCAATACTTTTATCTGCTGAATAACTTTCGGGGTTCGCTTGATCGTGGGATTGATCTCCGATACTCACGACAGAATAAGAAGTATAAAAAGAGCTATGTCTCTCTTCAGGGAAGAGGGAGTGGAGCTAGTTTTGCACGCGGGAGACATAATCTCTCCCTTTACCGCTAAGTACTTCGATATAGAAATGATAGCAGTCTTCGGTAATAACGATGGAGATCGGCTTAATCTAGAAAAGAATTTCTCTAACTGTAGATTTCTAGGAGAATTCGGGGAAGTAGAGCTATCAAATGGGAAGAAGGTGTTTTTAATTCACAAATTAGAAGATTGGCTTCTGGAGGTACTGGTCAGTAGTGGGAGGTATCTGGCAATAGTCCACGGACACACCCACGTTCCAGAAATTAAGGAGTTAGGAGGGACAAAAGTAGTGAATCCCGGTGAAGCTTGCGGGTATGTGAGTGGAAAGGAAACCGTGGCTCTTCTGGACACGGAGAGAGAAGAAGTATGGATAAAGACTTTGAGGTCTTGAGGAAACTCTCAAATTCATTGGGGGAAAAAGAGGTAGAGGAAATAATAGAGGCTCTAAGGAGGCCTCCGGAGAGGTATTACCTCAGGGTGAACACGATTAAATCTTCGGTTAAGGAAGTCCTGAGTTGTCTGAGGGAAGAGGGAATAAGGGCGAAGAGGGATGAAAAACTCAGTGAGGCTATATGGATGAAGGTAGAGGGGCCAAATGAAATAGAGATCTCCGGTGAAGAAAAAGAAGTAGTAGCTGACAAATTCGCAGCAGAAAGCGTGTATCAGGGATCCAATCTATACGCTCCAGGGGTAATTAAGTCCAAGAGAGTAAACCCTGGGGACGAAGTAATAATAAAAGCTCCAAACGGGGTGATAGTTGGCAAAGGAGTAGCAAGGATGTCATCCAGAGAGATGTTAGTAAGGAAAAACGGAATTGCTGTAGAAACTAAGCAAAGTGTTTACCTAATACCCAAAATAAGAGAGACTAGAGCCTATTTGGATGGAAAGATATATCCTCAGTCACTTCCTTCAATGATCTCTTCCTTAGCCCTAGACCCTTCTCCTGGAGAGAGAATACTGGACATGTGCTCCTCTCCTGGAGGTAAAGCTACTCATATAGCCCAAATTACCAACAACAAATCTGAAATCATAGCTCTTGATGTGAGAAATAGTAGAATAAGAAAACTGAAGGAGAACATATCTAGAATGGGGGCAAAGGTGAGAGTAATCAAAATGGATGCCAGGAATTCTCAGATCCTTGGAAAGTTCGACAAGGTCATACTCGACCCTCCCTGCTCCGCTTTAGGCGTTAGACCGAAACTCTTCGAGACTAAGAATGAAAAAGAAATAGAGGTTCTCTCTAGGTATCAATACAGTCTGGCTAGAGTAATTCCTAAAGTCTTGAAGCGTGGAGGAGAGGCAGTTTATTGTACCTGCACCCTGACTTTGGAGGAAAACGAGAAGATAGTAGAGAAACTCACTGAACTGGGTTTAGAAGTAATCGAACATGAGCCCTTCTTAGGAGACAAAGGAATTGGGGAATACCACTTCTCAGACAGAGTGCAGAGGTTCTACCCAAATAGACTCCCTGTTCCTGGATTTTTCATAGCTAAACTGAGGTGTTGAATTGCAGCGGGATGTCCTAATCAAATCAATAGCACTTTTCATCTTCTTCTCAGTGATATTCGTGCTAATGCTTAGAGTGTTCGGAGTAAGAGAGTTGATGAACACCATAGGTGGGTCTAACCCAAGCTTGATTTTCTTAGCGATTCTCATTCAGCTCGGGATACTCTCTCTATGGTCTCTCAGATGGAAAGTCCTTACTGGAAACAAAGCTAGTAGATTATTTCAGTACTTACAAATCGGTATATTATTGAACAACGTTACACCTAGTGCGAGGACTGGAGGCGAAATAGCCAGAGTTTACTTATTAGGAAAAATGGAGGGGATCCCTTATGAGAAAGGGCTTGCATCAGTAGTGCTAGAGAGGACATTGGATTTGTTCGTCTTAGCAATAATTTCCATTTTTTTAATACCTTTCTCCACTTCCTCTGCCCTTACCCTTTCTTCCCTGAGTTCAGCAGTGGTATTGGTCCTCTTCTCCTACTTCATATACAAGTTGTCTCACTCAGAGGAGAATTCAATGAAAATAGTGAACTGGGTTTGCAGGGGTATCAGGAGAATTTCAAAGAGAGACCTAAATGAAAAGTTAATTAGATCTACCTCGAAGTTTCACGAGAGTCTGAAGGAAATAGAGCAGGACTTCAGAAAAATTTCAACTGCTGGAATAATTACCTCATTGATGTGGTTCTTCACGTTTTGTAGAACTGAGCTGGTGCTCCTCTCGATTGGGCAATCACTTCCAATATGGCAAATAGCCCTAGTTACCTTGGTATACTCCGTGGCCGGGACTCTTTTCTTCTTGACTCCAGGAGGAATTGGAGCAGTGGAGATCTCATCTTTATTACTTTACACCAAACTAGGACTGGAAAGGGAGATAGCCGCCAGTTTAGTCCTTCTGGATAGATGCATAGGTTTCTTGTTCCCCTCTGCAATGGGATTGTTTTTCCTAGCTATTCTGAGTAGGAAAATAGCCCTAGAGTCTTATTAGTCTGAAGAGACTTAACACAGGTACTCCTTCTATTTCTTCTATTCCTTTCTTGTCTATCAGTACTAGACAGGCTATTGGATTTCCTCCTTCCTTTTTTACTCCAGAAACTGCTCCTTTCATGGTTTCTCCAGTAGTGATTACGTCATCTACTATCACTAAATTCTTACCTCGCACGGAGGAGAAGTTCCTGCTTATTAGACTCAGACCTCTCCCCTTAGGTCTTATGATTCCCAAGGGAATTCCGAGTTGTCTGGAAATTAGAGTTGCCATTGGGACTCCGCTTGTTTCTATTCCGACTGCCAACTCTGGCTTCTTATCCAACTCTTCATACATTAAATCAACAAGAGCTTTACAAATTGTCTCCAATCTCTCAGGATTCTTCCCTATGTTATTCCACTCGACGAGAACATCCTTCGGCTTACTCACTTCCTTTGTTAGTAACCATATGACTGTTTCATGCGAAATATTGAATTCTCCAGCAATTTCCTCTGTTGATAGACCTTTTAGCTTCAATTCCCTAACCCTCTCAGCTAGTTCAAGTAGTCTTTCTTCCTCTTCCAATCCCAGTCCTCCTCACCTGGGTTCCACAGTACTCACATCTCCTCACTAATTCGTTATATGTTTTACCGCAAGCGGGACATCTCCACTTCCACTTCACCTCCTCTCTTATCCCCGGCTGAAACACACCTTTCCAAGGTATATCTAGCATACTAGCAACGTTTTGTATTCCATAATCGTCTGTGAGGAGTATTACCTTTTCTCCACTTGACTTAAGTTCCCAAGCAAGAGATATCAGCTTTATGTCTGTATCTCCCAGATTTTCCCCCATTTCAATTGATTTTCTTCTCACGAATTCTATGGATTCCTTGGTTGGTTCCATCTCCTTCAGTTCTCCTGATGATATCATGGAAGAGAACTTCATCTCGGAGGTACTGTCCTTCAGCTCTCCTCTGACCTCAGGAACAGTAACTTTCAATCCCTCGAGGAGAGTGACTTCAGAGGAGGGTATAACCACGGAGGCATCTAAGACGAGGATCTTCCTCTTCTTCTCCTCTTGGTTAGTATTATTATTCATTTCAATAACATCTCCCTGACTTTCCTGTAAAAGCTTCTCCCGGTCCTCAGGAAGTAAGCCTGTTTCTCTGACACAGATACTCTGGACTCCTCTCCCTCCTCTATTTTTCCCTCTTCTATTCCGTCTATCACTAAAAGAGCTCTCTTTCTCTTTAATTTGGGTCTAATTACTACTTCTATTTCTTCTGGGACAAACATAGGCCTCAATATTGGCTTAAATGGGCTTATCGGTGTTATAACAAGTCCTCTGGATCTGGGATCTACTAGGGGACCTCCTGCCGATAGAGAATATGCAGTGGATCCTGTCGGGCTGGAAACTATTATTCCGTCCCCATAGAATTCGCAGAAGTACTCTCCTCCTATCTCCAAAGAAAACTTCATTATCTTTGCTGGCTTCTCTGTTATGAGGACTACCTCGTTCAGAGCGTCTGGGAATCTCTTACCTTCTACTTGTGTTTTGACCTTGCTTCTCCTGTCTACCCAAGTGTCTCCGGAGAGGAATTTCTCCAATGAGTCCATGAGTTCCTCTGGGCCAACCTCGGCTAGGAATCCCATCTTCCCGAAGTTCACTCCCAGTACTGGTATTTCTCTTCCGTCCAGTTCTCTGTGGGCTCTCAGTATGGTTCCGTCTCCTCCTAAGACAAGAAGGAGATCTACTTCCATTTCACTCATTGGTTTCCCTTCCATGCCTATTGCCTCAGCTGTTCTCTCCTCTAGAACGACTTCCACTCCAATTTCACTCAAGTCCTCAATCAGGGATGAGCAGTAATTCAAGACTCTCTCGTCTCTCATGGAAAACAAACCTATTCTCTTTTTTCCCCTTTTATCCATTGCTTAGTATCCTCCTAGCAGATGTTTCAGACGAAGAAACTATCAATGACGTTCTAATCTTCGGTGAAATCTTCAGATTCCCTATTTCCTCTAGATGGAAGTTGGAAACAAAGGACCCTGATTCCACAGAGAATAGATAGGACGCTGAGAGATCTATTGTTCTCATCTTCTCCTTCGGTATTAGAACCGCATCTAATCTGCCTAGTGCAACATAGCAAGTCTCTAGTGAGATGGATCCCAAGAGTCTAACCTTCTTAATTCTCCTTATTGTCGAAAGGTCCTCTTCGTCTATTCCGTAGGGATATATGCTAGCTATTTCTATTCCTCTCTCTTCGACTAGTACTCTAGATTCGTTGAAGTACGCTCCCTTTCCCTTAACTGAGTAGAACTCCTCCTTACTAAATATGTCTCTTATCACCCCGATTTCCACGTCCTTAAGTCTCCTTCCCCTTCTTGAGACAGATATAGAGGTCGATGAAATAGGTATACCTCTAATGGCATTTGAAGTACCATCTATTGGATCTAAGAAGACTGTAAACTCTGGATTTCTTCCAAATACTCTTTCTCCAGATTCCTCGGAAACGAGGACGAAGGAATGGCCCAGTTCCTCTAACCCGTGGATCACTAGTTCCTCGGCCATTAGATCCATCTCTGTGGTCAAGTCCCCTCCCTCTCCGATGGAGAGCTCTTTCCAAGTCCCTCTACCTAAACTTTTATAAATTTCCCTCGCCACAATCCCCGCGACCTTTCTCAAGTCCTCGAGCAACAAGGTCTTCCCCCGTGGTGATTCGAAATGACCAAGAAAATAGTTGACGTTGGATCCCTCAAAGAGGGGAAACCCGTAGTCATAGACGGAGAACCCTGTAAAATAGTTAGCATGAGGACTTCCTCTCCAGGGAAGCACGGCTCAGCCAAGGCCAGAATAGAAGCCATTGGAATTTTCGATGGACAGAAGAGGGTGATAATAAAACCTGTGGATGCCAAAATAGAGGTTCCAATAATAGAGAGGAAGACTGCCCAAGTGATATCTGTAATGGGAGAAATGGTCCAACTGATGGATTTGGAGAGCTACGAGACTTTCGAGCTTCCAATACCAGAGGAACTCAAGGGGGAAATGGAGCCTGGGGCTTCGGTGGATTACATAGAGAGTCTCGGGAAGAGGAGGATAGAGAGGGTCAGGAGAGAGTGATTCCAATTGCTCAGTTATTTGATGTCTCTGCCTAAGGCTAAGAGAAGAAGAGTAACTTCATCAAAATGGAGATTAGTGCTCCCAAAATGGTGAGGTTAAAGCCTATTACAGCCTTCTCCAAGAGTGCTATCCTAGAGTTCACCTCGTCTAGCCTTTTCTCAACGGACTCGAATCTCTTCTCTGAGTAGTGGAGCATCTCCTCGAATCTCTTCTCTATTGAGTTGAGGTGTTTCTCAACGGACTCGAATCTCTTCGAATCTCTTCTCACTAATATCTATCGTTTGTCTCAGGTCATCCTTAGTTGACAGCTTCTCCCAAGGGACAATTTTGGCTAAAATTGAATGAATTATTCCTGGGTCTTCCTCTAGTACTTCCTTCACGATCTTCTTTATCTCGGACTTGTCTATTATCTTCCTCCCCTAGTCTCTATTGCCCCCACTACGGAAAAGCCTTTCCCTTCCGCTATGGAGGAGTCCTTCGGAACTCTAGACGAAGATATCCAAGATCCAAGTGCAGTTACCTAGCTCCCGGTTGGATCTATAGGTAAACTCAGTATTTTCTCTTCTACGTTCTTCTCCGTGTTCTCCATGCTGTTTATTTGCCAAGGAACACTTTGGACTTGCTCTGAAGTAGTCGAAGTATTCGAGATAGGCTTCTGCGACACACTTTCCCCTGCAGAGCGTCGCTTTAGAGCAAGGGTAACACTCCTTTGGTATTGATAACCTAGCCAAGGAGAACCTCTTTATAGCCTCAGACTTGAGCCAAACCTCCACTATGTCATCTGGGAACTTCCCTGCCTTGAATTCCTCAACTCCCACCAAGTAGGAACAAGGCCAGTAGCTTCCATCTGGCTCTATCGTTACCTCGGTCAAGAAACCCTTGCACATGGCGAAGCAATGCGATCCCAATAATCTAGGCCTTCTCAAGATTAAAGTTCCTCTTCTCCTGAGCTCCATTTCCCTTTCCTCTTCGTATATTTGCTCCCATGGTCTGCTTATGTATACCCTTCCTTCGTATTCGTAGTACTTCTCCTTCAGTTTGAGATATACATCTCTTACCTCCTCTCCGGTTATCTTTAGAATTGGATTCTTTCCTCTACCGTGATCCATTAGGGGAATCACCCTGAAGTGGTCTGCTCCTCCTTCCTTGACGACTACGTCCCATATTCTCGGGATTTCCTCCTTGTTCAGAGAATGTATGCATGCTTGGGGTAAAACCAGTATTCCTCTTTCTCTCAAGAGCCTAATGGCCCTAATTGCCCTTTTGAATGCCCCTTTCCTTCCCCTGAAGTAGTCGTGGGTCTCTGGGGAGGCTCCGTCTATGGATATCTCCACGTGATTCAAATAGGGACCGAACTCAGCCAGTTTATCTGCCACTTTCTTGTTTACGAACCATCCATTGGTTGCTACTAGGAAGTAAACTCTGTTCTCTGCCAAGAATTCCATTATTCCAAGGATCTCAGGTAGAATAAAAGGTTCTCCTCCTACTATGCTCACGTGCATCAAATTGGTCTTCTCCAAGAAATGTTCAATGAGCTGATACTTCTCATTTGGAGACAGTTCCTCCTCAGTTCTATCCGGAGAAGCTTCTCTGGAGCAGTGTATACACCTGAAGTTGCACTTGTAAGTGGGATACCAGTGAATTGCTTCAGGTAGGTAGCCCCTTAGTGTTCTCAATCCCAGAGATTCCTCCGATTTTATTAGCTCCCTGTCTTCCTTTGGCAAGATCTTCCAATAGTCTCCGTATTCAGCATATATTTTTCTCATTTTCTTCTTCGAGGGCTCAGGCACTACCAAGTCCTTCCCCTGAGAGGAGAAATAAAAGGACAGAAGGTGAAACATCTTGTATCCTATCCCCGGGTGGGGAAGGAGCATGTAGGGTTTCCTGATTTCTATTGGTCTGAGAAGAACTTCCCTGCTTCTCTCCTCAAATGGCAAAGAGGCGAACTTCTCTCCTTGGCAGTACGCAGAGATTCTGTCCTCAGATATTTCTATGTTTATTTCTGGGACTTTTAATCTTATTTCCTCTTTGGTAGGTTTTTCCAATGCAACGAATAGGACCTTTCTGTGCAATATTTCTATTTTCCTTCTTATTCTCTCGAAGGCCTCTTCCTCTCCTAAGCAGAGGCCCCATTCCCTGTACCACTCCAGAGTCTCTGAGATCAGATCTTTTAGCCTTTTCCTTCCGTTACTCCTTTCCAAGATGTCTTGCAAGAAGAAGTTCAGATATTCTGGGTGCTGAATCCAGATTGATCCTCCGTTAAGTGTTCTAGCATACTTGGCAATCGGATTGACCGCGAAGTAGCACTCTAGGAGATTCAGGACCACCACTTCCCGAATACTTTCCTTAGGTCCTCTATTCCCTTCAAGGGGTTCAATGGCAGGTATATCCCATTGGAGTACTTGCTCTCATTTGGATTTCCTGGACTAGTGTGTGAGTTACACTCATGGGAGGTGCAATCATGGTCCTCTTTGCAATCGTGGGATGAGCAATTCTCTATGTCGCATTTATCTGAGGAACATTCCTCTGAAGAGCAGTCTTCTGAGCTACATGTGTCTGAAGAACATGTGTCTGAAGAACAATCGTGACTACTGCAATCTTCCTTGAAGACACAGGAGTTGGATTCCTCGCAAACGTCATTTGCACACACGTGTGATGAACGACAAGTGTCTGTTCCACAGGATTCTTCCTCGCACGCATCTTGAGCTCTACACACTTCATTTGAACAAACATCAGTTGTGCAGGAATCGCTCTGGCCACACACTTCCTCGAGACAGGTGTCTGTTCCCTCACATGAGTGTCTTATTGAGCAATCATAAGAATTACAGCTATGGTCTCTACAAGAGTGTGTTTCGGGGCAGGTGTGATAAACGCACAATACTAATCCGTATGAGACGAGACAATGCGCTAGGGGGCAGGATAGATTCGTGGAGTATCCGGAGCAGGTGTGATTGTGGCAGTAGTGTTCTAAGCAATTCTCACTAGCGCAAGTCTCTGTGGGACAAATATGCTTTCTTCGCATGTTTCTCCGACGCAAGTGTCTCCTAACTCACAATAATCTGTTATTAAGCACACATCCCCTATGCAAGTGTCATATCCGCACATCGCTTCGTCTTGCGTGTACCCCTCATTTCTTAGATTGAAGACACCCAGAAAGAAGCCCTCCTCCTCCCTAAGTAGACTTTCCATAAGTATTCTACGATTCAGGCTAGCTTTCTCCTCAATTCCATTTCTTACACCTTGATATCTCACTTATGATTTCCTCAATCTCTCTTAGATCTGTTGAGAAACACATCAACGTTTTAGGTTCCTCTCCAAATTCGAAGAGGGTGAAGTATGCCTCTCTTCCAGCTTCCCTGTGCACTTCTATGTGTGGAACGCAACGATAGACCTTTGCTTTGCTCTTCCCTACTTCAATTTCATCTATGGGCTCCTTGGAAAGACATTCCTTGACGAATTTTTTGAATTCGAAATTCTCAATCACCTCCTTCTCCTCTCCTGGAATTATCCACAAATGAATGAAACCTAATTCGCTTTTCCTTAGGAATTCGTCGAATGCCTCTGCTCATC
>Ga0190367_1002003_pt1 | contig 11010 bp, 9 predicted proteins | sample 4872181011_MG_FD_171838 | JGI IMG/M metagenome (GOLD analysis project Ga0190367, IMG submission 171838) | Hydrothermal vent microbial mat bacterial communities from Southern Trench, Guaymas Basin, Mexico - 4872-18-10-11_MG | ecosystem: Environmental > Aquatic > Marine > Hydrothermal vents >... | reverse complement strand
ATTGATGATAGAAGTGCTTCACATTATTTTTGTAAATATTTTTATTGTTCTTTCAAATTGTTCAGGGTTTTGAGGGCTTATGTAGTATTTTTCTCCATTGCAGCTTTCTATTATTATGGTTTTTTCTATGTCTGTTGCGTAGAAATATATGTGCTTACTGTCTTGCACAATTACATGGGTTAGTATCTGCTTTACCATCCATAGAGCTATGTGTGTTAGAAACCATCCTTCGATCTTAAACTCTCGAGCAACATCTTCTAAACTTGTTTTCTTAACGTATCTTACTTTGCTGTAGGGAATGAATATGCTATTGAAGATACGTTGGATAACTATTCCTCTACTTGTTAGAGTAAATGATCGGGGAAAGTAAAGGTATGGTACTAGAAAACCTCCAACAACCAATATCATTTCCATTAGAAGATTTGGTGAGAAAAGCCCTTCAACAAAAATAATTACGCATATGCAGAAGGCTGTGAAAAATATTGGAAACCATAGCCCCTTAAAAACTTTAAGGAATGAACTAAACGAGGGTTTAAACTCATAAATTATACATCCGAACTCCTCCACCATACCACCGCATCGTGCGCGTCGAAACAGGTACAGTAATATTTTCAAGAAGTAATAATAGGGATTTTAAGAAATATATTTAATAACGACTACTAAGTTTCATCAACTTGAAATACATTGGCAATGGGTGTGATAATTTTTATGTCTAAGGTTAAAACATTATTATTGTTTACCTTCCTAATTGTTACTATTGTCCTGCTTGCTTTTCTCAGCTGGCACTACTTCTCTCTAAAAGAGGAACATAGTTTACTAATAAATGAGTTCTCCAGGATTAAGCATGAACTTGAGAGTTTAAACAGAAGCTATATCATATTGCTTGAAAAATACACCCACTTACATGCCGATTTTAATAAGTTATCAATGGAATATAAGATACTGGAGGAAAAGTACAAGAGACTTTTAAAGAACTATACTAACCTACTTAGTGAATACGATTTTCTAGCCGAAAAGTACAGCGCATTAATGGAAGACTATCAGGAACTATTACGTGCTTTCAATGAACCTTTATCTTACGAGGAAATCCCTACAATTGAAGAACTAACCTACTGGCTTTCTTTCGAAGACAATACGGATAAAATAGCTTACAGCTACCCTAACTTCATATGTGGTGATTTCGCTTTCATGCTTGCTTTACACGCTAAATTGAAGCATTGGGATATGGGTGTTGTCGCAATAATAGGTTATGATGAACAGCATAAACCCTTCGCTCACGTATTTAATGCGATAATATGTAAGGAAGGCCTAGTTTATGTTGAACCTCAAACAGATGATGTATGGTGGTATAAGAACCACGAAGAGATAACTGGAGGGAAATGGTATAGATATCCTGGTATAGGGTATATTTACGTAGAGGAATACATAATAATATTAAGGTACGACTAGTACTGTTCACATACCTCATTTACTGCTTGCAGGGGAGTGAAACGTTGCAAAAACATGGGAAACCTTACTGGCTTAGTTCAGAATGTGCTAAGGAGTATATTAGGAATGTTAAGTACTCTACCACCCGTAAAGTATGCGACGTTGTGTGTAATGTTTAGTTGTGGGCCCAGTGTTTATGGTTTGTTTATTCTTAAACATAAGTTTTCTAAAGAGGTTATTTTTCTAGAGTTGTTGCTCTTAAAAGTCCAGCTTCGGGAACATATTGTGCTTTAAAAAATTACGTGCAAGATCTTTATCCACCGTACGCAGTTTTTATTCTCCACGGTAGAAAATAATAGCAAGAAATAGCAGTATGACTAATTATAACTTTAAGCTTTGCCATGCACTAGAACCCAATATTATCTAATTCAATTTCAATTAATTTAGCAGATTCTCTGATTTTTTTGTCAAATATTTTATAAAATGGTTTTTCCACGATATAGTAAAGGTGCATACTTTCATTGAGTACGGGTAGAAGAGTAGGTGTTAATAGTATTAGGAACAGAATAGTGAATGGACCTATTGTGGGTACTATGGTTTGGCTTGCTTGGCCTGTTATAGTTGCTAACCTGGTTAACATGTCCTATAACCTTATTGATGCTTTCTGGCTTGGTAAATTAGGTAAGGTGGCTTTCGGTGCACCTACGGTCTGTTGGCCTCTAATAATGCTATTTTACTCTGTAGGTATGGGCTACGCTATGGCTGGCATAGCTCTTATTTCACAATATACAGGGGCTGGAGATAAAAGAATGGCAGAAAAAAGCGCTGGACAGCTTATAAGCTTCTTATTCCTAGGTGCTTTAGCTTTAAGTGGTATAGGTTATTTGTCTATTTCTCAGGTTCTTTCCTTGATAGGAGTCCCTCAAAACATATACCCTCTAGCTATAAGTTATGCTAGAATTATCTTCCTAGGTATGCCCATTGTCTTTTTTGTCTTTGCATTTAATACCATAGCTAACGCTATAGGTGACACTAGAACACCAACAATACTCAACGTTTTTTCAGCAGTTGCTAACATAGTTTTAGATCCCATAATGATCTTTGGTCTCTTAGGATTCCCCGCCCTCGGTGTTGCCGGAGCAGCCATAGCTACGGTGATTTCAAGATCCATAGTCTCCATTGTTGGAGGCTATTTTCTCTTTAAAGGATTTAAAGGTATTAGAATAAGTTTAGCCGATCTTAAGATTGAGAAATGGTGGCTCCGAAGAGTGTTTTCAATAGGCACTCCTCTCTCAATTCAACATTCATTTAATGCTCTAGGATTTACGGTTATGATGTCTATTGTTTCTAGATTTGGTCCAGCAGTCATTGCTGCTTACGGTGTTGTAGTTAGAATAGTGGACATTATGCAAGCAGTTATATTGGGATTAAATAGAGCTACTTCGATAATGGTTGGGCAAAACATTGGCGCAGAAAAATATGGTAGAGCTATGTCCATAGCTAAGACCTCAGTTACATTTACTTCCGGATTTCTCGCTTTAGGATCGTTACTTCTATTTGTTTTTAGTAGTCAAGCAATTTCGTTTTTCGTTAATGAACATGATGTAGTAGTTGAAGGTTCTAAGCTAATCCATGTAATAAGTAGCTCAATACCCTTTTTCGGGATTTTCTCCGTAGCAGGAGCTATAGCTGCAGGATCTGGTCACACAAGGTTCTTCGCGGTTCTCTCAATGGTAAGATTATGGCTTTTAAGGATAGGACTGAGCATATTTCTAGTATATATTATGAGCATAGGTTCCCTGGGTGTATGGTTAGCTATGACTATAAGCAATATTGGAGCAGGCACTATTGCGTTGGCCTGGCTCATTAGAGGAACATGGCTTAGAAGAGTAATAGAGCCTTCTTTAAAAGCTTGCACTTAAAACGACATATTCGAATTCAAGATAAAATTTAAATTCAATGAACACGTGTTTTAGGGTCAAAGTGTATGGAAGTAAGATAGCTATGGAGGATACGTGATGGTTAATGAAGAAATAATAGGGCTTGTATATGCTGTTGCAGCTTTATTCTCCTTTGGGCTATCACCCTTATTTTATAAGATTGGGATGAAAAACAACCTACATGTTTTAGAGGCTAACACCATAAGGTCATGGGGTGCACTTGCACTGTTAACGCCAATACTCATTATCTACAGGGTATCACCATGCATACCGTGGGAACTCGTGATGTTCGTAATTTTTTCAGCGTTAGCAGGCCCTATAATTGGTGATACCTTCTTTCTATTCTCGATCAAGAAAGTAGGTGCTTCAGTAGCCACACCTTTAGTTAGCACCTATTCTCTAATGGTCGCTATAATGTCTGTTATGTTATTTGGCGAAAAATTAACAGTGCTTAACATTTTAGGAGGATTTCTCATATTATCATCTGTATGGCTAGTTTACTTGGAAAGGAGAAATTTAGGTGATGAAAGTATTTTAGGGCTTATTGCATGTCTTGGAGCGGCATTAGGTTATGCTTTATCGATAATTTCAATGAACTACCTTTTAAATAGTGAAGTAGATCCTGTGGCTATAATTTATCTTAGAACATTACTAGTAGGTATTATGCTTACTTTACTTACTAAGGTACTTAACTTGAACATTAACTTCTTGAGTAAAAACAGAGGGACATTGGTCATCCTATCTATTGGGGGTTTCTTCGGTATAGGTTTTGGGGTAATAATGATGCTTAACGCAATAACCTACTTAGGTGCTGGTAAGGCATCGTTTATTGCCTCGGCATCTCCTGTTGTTTCAACCTCCCTAGCAATTACCTTACTTAGGGAAAAGTTCAGGGTGAGGATAGTTCTTGCAGCTATTCTAGTTTTTATCGGAGCTACTATGCTAAAATAATCCCGGACTCTATTAATGCTAATTACAGAACACTTAAAACTCGGGTAACTCACTATATTTTAATGATTAATTTCAGGTGTCCTGTATGAAGCTAAGTACTTCAGATATTGTTAGAACACTTGAGGTCCTCGTAAAAATACCATTATATGCTACTTTAGGTGTTGCAGCCAACAACCTAGTCTATTTATCTACACAGGAAGGTGTTAGAAGCTTATGGTCTATTGATCTGGAATCTAAGAAGGTAAAGAGGCTTACCGTAGAACCCGTACATGAGACAGCAATACCCGTAGCTACATCACCTTACACGGTGTTTACTAGAGATGTAACTAAGGGTAAAGAACTTCACAGGGTATTTTACGTAGATGTTAGAACTGGTAAAGAAGATCTTTTAGCCGACACTCCTCTAATGAGAATCTTCGGTGTAGCATTTAACGGGTCTTACGTAGCTTTTACTGGAGCCACAGCAGTAGATACTGCAATATATTTAGCTAAAATGGATGGTTCATGGGAGAAAATTGTTAAACTTGAAACATTAGCTTTCGTAACTGATGCTAGTAGCAAGTACGTAGTTGGTTTTGGTAATCTTAGGAAAAACCCGAAAACATATGAAATATTTACCTTAAACTTAGAAACTAATGAGCTTAAAATTTACACACCTAAGGAGGGTTCTCAGAACAAACTACCTAGAGTACTTGGAGAAACAGTTCTATTTGAAAGCAATTTCGAAGGCTCAAATAGGCTATACCTCTATAACCCTGAAAGCGACGTTATTGGGAAAGTGAAATTCAGTTACGGAGACTACGATGTATATAATCCTACTGAACATGACATTTATGGCTGGACTCCTAATGGTAAAATATGGGCAGTAGGGAAGAAAAATGGTAGGTCAAAGCTCTTCATTGATGGCAGAGAGGTACCAACACCTACAGGTACAATACATGGCGTACCTGCATTCATGGAGAGTAAGGTATTTGTTGCAGTATCTAGTCTCGTACAGCCACCTAGAATATTAGAAGTGAATTTAGAGCGTAGAGTATACAAAACTATAGTGGACAATGTTTTACCTGAAGAACTTGGAAAGAGAATTGGCGAAGTAAAGTTTGTAAAATATAGGTCCTTTGACAATCTCGAAATACCTATGTATATTGTTGAAAGTAAAATAGCTTCTAAGCCAGGTCCAGGAGTAGTTTATGTTCATGGAGGTCCATGGGCTGAAGTAAGAGACTTATGGAGCATATTCATAGCATCATTAGTGACCACGGGGTACCATGTTTTAGCACCTAATTTCAGAGGTTCCACAGGATACGGTGATGACTTCAGAATACTCGACATCGGGGATCCTGGTGGTGGAGACCTCCTAGACGTTGTTTATGCTAGGAATTGGGGTGTTAAGAACGGTATTGTAGATGAAAGAAAGGTCGCTATAATGGGCTACAGTTATGGCGGATACATGACCCTCCTAGCTATGGGTAAACATCCAGGCTTATGGAAGTGCGGTGTTGCCGGGGCAGGTGTTGCTGATTGGGAAGAAATGTATAGACTTAGCGATGACATATTTAGGAAATTCATAGAGGTGCTTTTTGCAGGGAAAAAAGAGTTGTTCATGGAAAGATCTCCAATAACATATGTTGATAAGGTATCTGCGCCGCTATGTATTATTCACCCGCAAAACGATACTAGAACACCGCTAAAACCCGTACTTAAATACATGGGTAAACTTCTAGAGCTAGGTAAAACCTTTGAAGCGCATATAGCACCAGATATGGGGCACTACATAGCTAAAATGGACGATGCGGTCAAAATACTTCTCCCAGCGCTAATATTTCTAGAAAGATATTTGAAGAAGTAATGTCAGCGCTCAGCCATTTTAATCATTAATAACTTTCATACCCGTTTCTTTCATCATCTAATTTAGTACTAGGAAACGGTTGTTAAAAACCCAGCGGCTTTAGGCACCATATGGTCCTGCTATTTATAGGTTATGTTTTGATCCTTGATTTCCAGTGTTTGCTTCTCAAATGAACTATTTGCTTTTCTGAGAATAGTGTAGTATGTTTGGCCACACATTCAAATCAGCTTTGATTTAATGTTAAATTCTTAAGTAACGATTTACTATTTTCTAATGTTTATACTTAAGTATTGTGGTGCTTTTCTTTTTTCTTACCCTTTTAAACTAGACAACCGCATATTATCTAGGTTTCAGTTGCAACTGTGTAAATACGTAAAAACGTTATCTTATTCTCTATCATAACCTCAATTACGTAATTGTATAGTCTGTAAACCTTCTTATTGTCTAAGCATGTTATTTCCGAAGCATTTATTTCCGCTAATGCCTCGGTAAATGCCTCATAGAATTCTTGAGCATCTAAATCAGTATCCCACGTTATGTTCCAGTATAAAATCCATTTATCCTGTTCTCGATATAGCGCTAGGTAGTCTCCTCCCCATCCTTGAGCTGCCTTAAATGCCTTCTTCATATCTATTTTAGAAGCTAGAACTAGTAATATGTAGTATTCTCCCATAGTATTTACATATAGTGGTTCCCCATATTTGCTCAAGCTTATCCTAACATTAACAGGTTCTTCTCCCTCCAAATACTTTTCAGGGTTTAGTACTTGCTCAGTACTCTCTGGAGGATTGGCATAGGCGTTATTTACTAGCTCCCATTCTCCCTTCGAATATAAATATTCAACAAAGCCCTCACCGAAAATGTATGGGAAAAGCTTAAGAGCCATATATGGCTCATCTACAGGAATACCTACTTTAGGTCTTGGAGGTATTCCGGTTAAGTTACAGTAAAGATCAGCTACATAGTCAGCATCTCCTTCTACAAGAGCTAGAACAGCTAATTTACCATCTAAGGATGAAGGGTATTCAGGGTGGAAATAGTGGTATTGGAGTATATGGGTTAGTTCATGAGCTAAAGCTCTCCTACTAACGGGGTCTTCAATGTTGAACACGTCCTTTACCACGTAAAGGGTATAGCCTACTGTTGCAGCCATAAACGATGCTGTCCATTTTCTCTCACTTTCAACAATGCTGAAGTTAGGTGGAACTAGGAGCGTAAGTTTAAACACTACTTCTTCATAAATCTCCTCTTCTGTTGGCTTAGTTGGTGGAGCCCAATGCTCTAAAACCCATTTAGTATCAATTACTTCTACGTGAAGTTCTTTAGGGAACTTAAGCCCCCTTATTTCCTCAACTCTAAGCTTAACATCGTTTATTGTTTCCAAAATTTTTCTTCTAAGTTCTTCGTTACTTGGTTGTGGTGTAAAACTAGGTGCTGCTAAGTAGTAGGCTATAACTATAATTGATAGAGCAATTACTGCAATGATTACTACTTGTTTCTTCTCCATACGCTATGCCCTATTGAATACCCATAAATTATCTAGCCTACACAGTATTGCAGTATTACACTTAGTTTATATAGTTTAGCTTAATTTCTAAGAAGGAGTGCCCGAACATGTTATATTTAGACTACCCTGAACTTTCAGAGGAGATTAGGAAAAGATATAGACTCACTAGAGCCCCAATACTATGGTTTGAAGAAAATAATTTTGCTCCGGAGAGGTCCCTAACGTCACCTCAAACCTTAATCATCTTAGGCGATGCATTGTATTCTAAAGGGTATAGTGATGCTGGAGGATATGCTGGTACCGGGTATGTACCTAACGCTCTAAGTCAGTTGAGAGAATGGGTTATGCTAGGTAAACCTGTCAACTTTACCCATTTAACATGCCTAGTTTTCTCTACTTCACAAAATATATCAGGCATTTTAGGTTTAGAATATAATTATATGGTATTCACATCGAGCATTACAGACCCTAGAGATAGGTTTCTTGTAGAAACAGGTAAATTCTCCAAGAAAGAAGCAGAATACATTACCAATTTATGCAGTAAATATGGGTTAAAGTGGTTTGGAGAACCCAGAAACCCTGTTCTTTTCTCTGAATGGTCCTGGGAAACAGAAGAGCTTCTAAAGTTTATTAATAGCATTGTTGAGGTAATTAGGAGAGTCTAATTAGCGAGCTTCATCGCAATTATAGCGGTAATACATACTCCTAATTCTCTCCTACATATAGTTAAGTAGTACTTAATACCCTTCTTAGAAGACCGAAGAAGTGGTGTTTAGTGGTGATATATCTCATACCTGTACTCCTGGTTTTAGCATTTATAGCAGGTCATTTTAATGTAGGATTTAAGTGGGTTGGCTTAATTGTAGGATTAGCGTCCTTAGTGTGGTTTTCAAAGACCCTGACTATAACTCAAGAACAACACATTTTACCTGCTACCCTACTTGTTATCTTCTTTGTGTTCGTGGCCCTGCTATCTTCATACATAGCCCATTATATTGGCAAGAAGTAGTTTTGGTATTTTTCAATTAGCTTATATAGCATAATTTAGTTTAGGAATTAACTGTATCTTAAAGGAGGTGCTTATGGGGAAAGCTCTTGATGTTTCGAGGGCAGTATTTTCGCCAGGTAAGGAACTTTTGGGACTCGTAATAAAAGCTGCTAATAGGCCTGAAATTATTCAGTCCCTAGCTGGGCTTCTTGAAAAACACGGTACTAAGACCATGTACATTCACGCTGTTAGTGCCGGTGAAGATCTAGAGTTAATGGTTTACCTTGACATCTCGAAAGCTAAGGTTAAAGTTGAAGAAATAGTTAAAGATGTGGCTTCAGCTAGAGGCGTAAAGGATGTTGTATCGTTTAAACCTTTATTTAATGGCTTTATTATAGATGTTGTCCATTTTCCAGTACTTGCATTGGGTAGTAGAGCGTGGATCGCTAGGGAAAGTGTGCTGAAGGGAATATTTAGGGATATAAAAGTAGCGTTAGGTGATGCTGGAAAAGTATTCCTATACTATCAAGGTAAAAAGGTTGGAGAAGACGTACATGAGGACTATAGGAAAATAGCATCCTCGAAGAAAGAAATATTGGCCATCTTTTCCGCTTTAGTTAGGGCTACAGGATGGGGCATTATTGAGGAAATATCTTTCAGCCCCTTAGAAAGAACGTACACTATAAAAATAAGCGACTCCATAGAGTGTACGATGTGTAAACCATCTAAAGAGCCATCAGGATACTTCTTTAAAGGAGTACTTGCAGGATTATTATCGAAAATTGAAAATAAAGATGTAGTTGTAGAGGAGGTTAAGTGTATAGCTAAAGGAGATGAATGCTGCTTGTTCATTGCAAGGGTAGGCAAGTAGAGATAACTGAGTGTGCTGTTTAAAATATTAAAAGACTACTTAGGATTAAGTAAGATAACGGGAGTGAGGAGTAAGAGGGTCTCTGAAAGCTGATGAAAACCGGAACAACCGACCCATAAACGATGTAATTGTTTCAAAAATAAATTAAAAGTTTCAATTCCATTCCTACGCTACTACATTACTCTTTTCAGCATAATAGTGAGTACTACAGTTAAAATAGCTACCTTCTCACGTAAAATGATTTTTCTTGTTTAGAAAGCTAAATTATGCAGTAAAATGAAATATATAGAATCACATATAAGCAGTCTTTACTAAAGTTTCACTGGTGATTACTTATGATTTTCTTTAAAAGGAAAGAAAAACCTGTTAAAAAAGCTGCTAAAGAGGCTGAGAAAAAATACTATAGGATAACTGGCTTAATTGATAAGGGAATGCTTGAAGAAGCATATAGTGAATCCATTGAGACCTATAGAAATTTAAGATCTTTCCCGCAAGATGAAATTGATAACTGCCCTGAAGCTGTAAATTGCATGGTGGCTTATCTTTGCCGATTATGTGTTTTAGCCCGGTTGCTTAAGAAATTTGATGAGTGTATTAGTTGGGGTAATGAATACTTTAATGAAATTCGAAGAATATATTCTAAGAGGGGTTTGAATGAATCTGAGATACTTAGGATACTTAGGGGAAATGATGTAGCTTGGACTGTTTGGTTCAATATGGCACTAGCTAACTTCATGAAAGGAGACTATGTTGAAGCGTTGAACCTTATTAGTGAATACTTAGGTAAAGGTGAGAAGATAAATGTTCCAGACTCGGTAATTGAGAGGTTCCGTGGAAAAATAAGCTTGGTAACTAGGTTTATTGCAGAACAGCAATTAACAAGGTTTCTTGTAGCCGCTTTCATTGCAAACCTAGTACCTGAAGATTATAAAGAGTTAGTGCTCACTATTGACAAGGATTTAGCAGAGCATTTACTAAGAAAAGTGGAGGAAATAATCTCGGATGAGAAGAAGCTAGAAAAAGTCTTTGAGAAGTATGTTGAAGCGAACATATCTAGAGAGGCAGCAGAAGCAGATGTTTCCACAGTGAAGATGCTTGTGAAATCAATATCAAAGAGTAGCTAAGCATAAATTCTCCTATTAGCACCTCAAAACTATGGCAACTAGCTTCTAAACACTACATCTTCCTCCATTTTAATAAAGGAGATTACTATGTTGCGTTATTCTAATGAATATTCTAGAGCTTTTATCGAATGTATTCTAGCTGTATCATAGAATTTTATTCCACCTACACCATCCTTTAGAATAAGCGGAAGTTCTGTACAAGCTAAAGCAACTGCTTCAGCTCCCTTATCAATAAGCTTCTTAGCAATAAGTACAAGCTTCCTTCTCGAATTCTCCCTAATAATGCCCTTGGTTAATTCACTGTAAATTATCCTATTAACCTCCTCTATGTCTTGGTATTCAGGAATAATAG
>Ga0190367_1002002_pt1 | contig 11011 bp, 27 predicted proteins | sample 4872181011_MG_FD_171838 | JGI IMG/M metagenome (GOLD analysis project Ga0190367, IMG submission 171838) | Hydrothermal vent microbial mat bacterial communities from Southern Trench, Guaymas Basin, Mexico - 4872-18-10-11_MG | ecosystem: Environmental > Aquatic > Marine > Hydrothermal vents >... | reverse complement strand
AATAGCTTGTTTCCATTGAATTGCATTGGGGCTTGTATTGAGGAGAGGAAGGGGAGAATGGTTCTTGAGAAGAGGTTTGATAGGAATCTTGCCTTGTTTGTATTGTTCTTGATGGTTCTTGTATCCGTACTTGTGTATCTGGGTGTAGGGTGATGCCTTCCCAGACCACGCTCTTCGGGAATAAAATAGTATTGAATATCCATGAGGCAAGGGATACTCTTATAGATTATCTAAGGAGTAAGGGATATAGCATAGTCAAGGTAGTGCCAAGCAATTTTGGGAGACACTACATCATATACGTAAGGGATCCCGTGCTTAATGACATGCAGAGATACTATCTAGTCTATCAACGTAGATGGTTCGAGTCCTTCCCCAAATACTATGGAATACCCGAGGAAGCAGTATCAATAAACCTATCAATCCTACACAGAATAGTAGCCCATGAAATCCCATACATCGTATGGTGTAATATAGATGGAAAACTATTCATGATCCCATCCAAGAAAGCACAAAAACTAGTAAGAAAACACGGATGGATACGGAAAACAGAGAAAACCGGAGAAACAGTAGCCCACATACCATTATCAAAACTAATCAAGCTAAGGTGATCAGCCGTGTTAAAAAGAGTTTATTATGATATATTTTCCATGCTTCTTTTTAACATATTCTTTTCTCCGTGCTTCTTGTTCCAAGAGTCTTAGTAGCTTGTTTATGTCTTCCCGGTAGACCGTACTTGTATATACTAGTGCTTTTATATAGTCTGCTTTTGTGAATGAATTATAGTTGCTGTATTTATTCGTGCATTCTGCAAAGCATTGGTTTACATTATTTGTTCTACAGCATTCTATAACGCATTGATCAATCATCCGCTTACGAGCTATCTTTACAGCTGTCTCGATAATGTCTAGGAATTCTTCCTTGGGGAACTCTATTTGCTTCACAGCTGTGAGCCTCTATGTAAGTAATTGTCTAGTAGATACTTATCAATGTATTGGTATCCATGAACAAGCTCTACTATCTTCCCACATGTTTCACGGTCAAAACAGCATACTGTGAATTCCTTGCCGGATAATGGATCACCGGTATGTATGCATAGTTTATTATATCCTTTATCCATCTCTATAGTGCACCATGTATTTTCTCTACTATACTCGTGCTGAGAACTGGGTACCTTATTATTGCTATGTCCTTCTCTACTGCTTCATCTAGTTTCTCCCAGAAGTCTTTACGGAACATTATAGTATCCACGAAATAGGGTCTCTCCCTTATCGGGAACGGGGTTAATTCCACTACTATTATTCTACTAGAGCTAAAGCCTATGTCTAGGGTAAAGTCTTCCAGACCCGTCTTCCCATATACTTTTTCAACTAGTTCAGCTAGATCCTTCATCCTATAGAGTATTGCCGGCATATCACCATATTTCAACGGCTCCTCTGGATAATACCATGATATTAGCCTTGGAACCCTATTCTTTACAAATACCCTTACCTCCTCTTTTAACCTAGTGGGCTTCCTAATCCATAGGATACTTGGGTCTCCCATAGTCATCATTCTCTCACTATGAATCACTAGCCCTAGTGCAGTCTCGGGCTTAAGGGAAATACATGCATTATGCTGTGTATGTGGCAGAACAGCTAATCCATACTTGAACGGATTAGACATCCAATACGAGAGATCAAGGCAAGCATCTTTAGGGCTACCGAGATCACCACGTACGAATATGGCTCCCCACTTCCTAATATATTTTCTAAGGAACTCCCTTAACTCCCTATGCTTCCTTAGAAGCTTCTTGGCTATTTCAAATGGATTACTCTCTAACGCCGTGAAAAACACCCTAGAAATATCGGATAAGAGTTCTTCCGAACACCTATAACTATAGGATTCAATACTATATTCCCTAAGCAATGGATACCAATAACTCATACGAGTAATACTATCGGGATCCATATTTTCACCCGGTTATTCCTTTATAGGTAAGGAAAAGACTTCATCCTTTACAATCTTATACTTACCTAAAACCTTATAGAGTTCCCGTTCCTAATATACTCTAGATCTTCATCGCTAAACCCATTATACCCTATTTTAAGCTTTATAATCCTATACGGTATCTCTTTTAAAGAATCTCTAATCTTCTCCCCAAGTACATCCATGTCATTAGGCAATACTATTATGTATCCATATCCATCCGTATGCCTAATCCCAAGCCTTGGATAAATATCCGGGATACATGGGAATATAAAGGGTAATTGCTTCCTTAATTCAATACATTTAGTATATCCATCAAGGAATATCAAGTATGAAACCACTACAATCGGTGAAGCAAGCAAGTGATACTGATCTATTACAAACTCCCTAGCCTTCCTCATATAATCCTTAAAACACAAGTCAAATGAAGAACCCATCCAATGCGTATGTAGGTCAATAACATCATATTTTCCACTAGGATACCTATATACTATTAAGTATATCCGCCCGATCACCCATCATATATCACCATGTAATCATATAACTAAATGCATCGAGAAAAACCTCGTTTGAAAGAAGATAATGTATCTCCTTACGTATCCAGTCAATCATGTCCGGTACCCCGGGATCATTGAAATAACATACTTCCATATCATGTATCTTAGTGCATACAAGCCCCAGTTTTTCTAGTGTTCCCTCAAGCTTTTGAGTTAGACGCTTAGATATTACCTCATATACACTAAACATAGCGATTTTCCTATAAACTTCAGCCTCATCCAATAGATCAAATAAAGCACTTAATTCACCCGGACTTTCTACGACTATAGGCATGATATCAGCCTCCATCTATTATAATCTCGTTTATAAACTGGTTCAGTAAATCCCCATGTACTTTCCTTCTAATAATTGCAATAACTAGTGTAATAATTGATATAATGAAGACATATATCATTACAATAGGGAAAGCCGGATTCGCTAGGGATTCGGGCATACTACACTCCCTATAACATTCTCTTACTTGTGATTCGCTAGGGATTCCACAATAACGATTAAGACATAGCTGAATACACCATGCTCTATCTGTTAAGAATATAACCAATGCCAATATGGATACAAATATAATAATACTATCCCAATTCTCAATAATATAATCCCTTATACTAGGCATATATCTCCCCTCTGCAAGGATATAGACGGTATAAAAAGAGGAGATAAAAAGTAATTAATCACCATTAACACCCATGATCTTCTTTAGTTCTTTCTTGATATGGTATTGCTTATTGTGTTTCTCCAGTATCTCTATTGTTTTTACTACGTGTTCATTATACCATTTCCTTAGTTCTTCCCGTGTATATGCTGTGTATCCGAGTTGTTTCGAGTAGTTGAAAGAGCCTAGTACATAGTAGTCTATATAGTCTAGGGTTTCCCCTACTATTTCCTCTGGATACGTAGTATATGGTATTATAGGCTCGATGCTAAGCCAAGTCCTTACCCCATACCATTTCTTGGCGAAATAGAGGGATAATAGCCTAGCCCAAGGATCTAGGACTTTTGGCTCCCAATACCTTGATTTATAGTGGTCTAGGGTTATGACTGTGGTTCCCAGCCAGAAGCCACAGCTGTGAAACAGCTTAATATCAAGCTCAAGGGCAAGAAGAGGGTTCTTCGTAAGAACCATTACCCTATTATCTGTACTGCATAGAGCCTCTAGTACTCTACGGGTAAGCCTTTTCTCCCTCTCGAATGGGGGATATGGGTCGCTTACAAAGGATACTACTATGACACGGTCTTTTCTCCTAGCATACTTTCTAGCTTCCTCTACCGGATCATATTTTCCGGCTCTAACACGGTAGCTGAATAGCTTGTTCCTCCATACATAACAGTATCTACAGCTATAGGGACACATCCTATAGACTGTTATCTGATCAGTTGCATAATCCACACTTGAACGGGGCATCATAGATCACCCCTTGGCTAATTCTCTTTTTATGAACATATATATGTCCCAATGCCATCTGCATGATTCAAACCAGAATGTTATCCCCTCATAACACTCAAAGCTATGGATGAAGTTAGACAATGAGATAGTTATAATAGATGGGTTAAACACATGATCAAAAAATCTATCGCTACGGAGCATCCTAACAGCCTCAATATACCGTCTCCTAGCCTCCACCATCTCATCAATAACCCTTCTAAGAACAATCTCCTCAAACCTATTAGCCATCACTTGATCACCCTTCTATTTATTCACAATGGCATGATGTGTTTTCCATACATTCATGGTCTCCACCACACGATTTCCTATGTGCTTTCTCAATAGCTTCCAACAAATCCCTAGCTTCAACCTCTATCAAATCACTAATATCTTCCAGATAATGATGACACTTACACACATACCTAGGCATGGCTAATCACCATATTTTGCAATGTATTCTATGAGGGCTTGTCTAAAGACTTCATTGCGGTTCATACGGTATCTCATGCGGATAATATCTAGTTTATCAATAAGTTTCTTAGGAACCCTAAAGGATACGGTAATGACTTCATCCTTCACATTATCTACCTCCTAAGAAGCGTATCCATTGGCTCAGACATAGCATAGCGTATAAGATGCTTTACCGCTACTACGGGATCATTGGATATAAGCCTCAGATACAATAGCTCCTCACTACTAAGCTCTAGGCAGACAATGGTTTTGCCATCGTTTTCTAGGGAACTCACTATCTTCAGCACAGCTGTGCGGATGAACTCGCTCCTATTAAGACCGAGAACATTTTTCGCCCTATCCATTTTCTCAATAAATTCATCATCTGCTTTAAAAGTGATTACCCGCTTACCCATCTTCCCCACCCTCTACAGCCCAAACCATTATAGACTTGTTCTTGATAAAGGCTAGAGCGGTTTTGTAAGGAACTCCTCTCAAGTTTTTACACACTACATGCTTCTTTAATATATGTTCTGCAATCAACTCCGCCTCTTTCCTCGATGTAGCCGATACAACTATTCCATCACATTTATAGAACCTATAGATGGGCATGGCTAATCACCATATATAGCCATAGGTTATATGGTAGAGTAGTGGAGATAAGGTAATACTACTTATCCTATGTACTGCTCCCTTAAACTGGTCTCCCATAAGCCTATATATCCATAGATCCATGTAATGTGGTGGATAGAACCTATAGTTCACCAGCTTCTTAGATACATCTACTGTATTATGATTATCATTACATGTGATTATCTTATCTTCAGCTATACAGTACTCATATAATGGATTTATAGGAACAAAGTACTTGGGCGGGTCAATATACTTATGGTTTGCCGGTAAGGTAGTCCTTGCACCAGTAAGTACTCCTTCCCTACTGTATATGTATAATGTAAACATCCCGTATGGAACCGGTATCCGCTCCATGAGATAATAGGCAATCCCCAGATCATTTTCATACACTATATCCTCATAGACTAGCTTCGCCACAATAGTGAATGGAACAGCCCTAGTATCTACGCCGCCATATTTTATCTCCATCTCATAGTCATAGAGTCTTCTAAGAACCGATTCACATGATGCATGGACTACGGAGTCAATTACCTTCATATAATACTCATTCTCCTCATTAGCCAATACAATGAAATCCCCATACTCGAATACATGTGGTGCAGTAATCACTATTTTTGGCTCCTTTCCATTCCTCTTAAACAATGAAGTAGCATAATAGTAGGAGTGTCTTCCACGAAGCCTAGCAGTCCTACCCTTATGAACCATGTGAATAGAAACATATATCCTATGCTTACCCGGATCATATAACCCCTTATACATCTCATCAATATAATAGTCATCATTCCACATTACAATGAATGGTATCTCCCTAGAACCCCTATCCCTAAATACAATAGTTATACCATTATTAAGACCCATAACCTACCCCCTCAATCTTCCTACGATACTCCTCAAACAATTTCCTCTCGGACTTGGACAAGCTAGACACCTTCTTATAATATAATGTAATGGATTCAGCCCCACAATCAGAATCAATACAAAAAACCTCTCTCCTAGCAAAACAGACCAATCCCCTATCCGGGTAATAACCAATAACCTTAAGCCTAATCAAGACCTACCACCCATATATTATACTAGGAGTATAAAAAGAGAAATTGATAATACATAGATAATGAAGTTTATCACATAATCACCATTAGTTCTTCAGTTAGTCTTTTATCCTTCTTTACATCAATTCGATCAAAATATTCCTCAAGCCATAAAAGTCTAAGTACATCGAATTTACCATAAAACGCTAGAGACCACCATTTGTTAAATCCTCTACTTATAACCCTATACTTCTCCCAGTATTCATCAACTAATAGATCAAGAATTTCCCGCATCATTTATCACCTTCAATTTCCTCAATATATTCAAGATTACTTGTAATTCCTCATTTGTCAATATAGTATTACCTTTAGTACTATATACCTTCTTTTCTTCAATATCAATTAGTAAATAATCTGTCCACGAACCATTAATCTTAACATCAAACTCGATGTATCGAGTCATTATTCCACCATTCTTTCAAGTATTATCTGGGGATTTTCTCTTGCCTTTTTTAAGAATGTGAGTATTATTGCTATTGAGAGTAGCATTCCCCGTCTTTTCTTCAGCTTCTCTGCATCATTCTGTGCATTCTTTCTTATGACATTGATACAGTAATCTACGCTTTCTTCCCATACAATATTATCGAAACTAATAACAATATTTCCATCCATTACCTATTCACCTTTTTATGTAGTTCTTGGAATTCTTTATCACTTAGAATATATCCGCACCTTATACACCTATATCCATTTGGTACAACTTCCAATACTGTCTTTAATCCACATCTTGGACAATGAATCTCTATTTTTCTAATAATACCCTTTTCTTCTAGCTCACGAAATACCCGCCTAACTTCATCTAAACCTCTTATCATATACTTAGTCATTACCCATCACCTTTTCCAATTCCCTTCTCATTTTTCTAAGCTCAAGCATAATTAGAACAAGCCATACCGTTACTAACCAGAATATTATAATTACCAGCGAGGCATAAAGTCGTTCATCAACCATTACATGATCACCTTTTCCTTTAGTATTCTCTCTAGATCTTCAAGATATGATTTCAGTAATGAAGCAATGCAATGAATACGTAGATCATGGTTATTTATTACATTACATTCATCAATGTTTTCTGCAAGAACATGTAGCATTTTAAGACGCTCTACATCATTAGAATTAAGCCATGTATCCCAGAACTCCCTAGCCATTATTCACTTACCTCATATAGTTCTTGTAGTAGAAGGGAACGCAGTTCATATATACGGTTCCTTATATGTGTTGCAATACCCCATAGTGTCCATAGCTCACACCTTACCCACTCAATCTTCTTATCCCTTAAATCTATAGAATCATTATAGGACTCCCTCAACAGATCACAAGCCTTATCAAGCCCTTCCAATACCCGCCTAAGAACATCAATATCATGCCTTAACATATCAATATCCATTACTTGACCACCTTCTCCTTTAATATTCTTCCAATATTTTCATCGAAACAGATAACGGCTAATCCTTTTTCACGGCAATATGTTCTATACCATTTACCGTCTTTTCTGAAAGAGATAACAACATGGCTTCTATCAAGAACTGTATATACAACGTTTTCATTGCCTAGTAATTCCCTATACTTGTTTATAATTCTTCTAGCCCAACTAGGCACAGTAAAGAACTCAATAAGCTTTCTCATAGTAATCCAAGTCATTACTTATTCGCCTTACGAAGCTCCTTAATTATTTTATAGAGTTCCTCCTTACTAAGAATAATAACTACCGTGCATTGTGAATTCCTCATTTCAACCACAATATTCCTCCCAAATTCTTCAATATGGTTCAGCCTTAACAAATTAATCTCCATACTCTCCAAGAAACCAGCATGCCCATGTACAATCTTTACCTTAGCCATCACTTGATCACCCTAGTATCTCCATATATTTCTTTATGTATTCCTTATTCATTTGTTCAAGTATTTTATTGAATGTATCATTGTTTAGTAGGCAGTCCTTGAATAGATGACTGCATTCCCCGGTTTCATCATGTTCTCTGCATTCATTGAGGACTATATGACATATTATTCCACGAGCCATAGTATATGCTAGGACTCTGTCAAGAATAAACAGTCCCTCCCTATTACCGGGAAATAATGGTAGTATAATAGCAATATTCTTACCATCATACTGCATAATAGTTAGATCACCGGGATCAAGACGTTTAAGAACAAGCTTAGACACTCTCATCACCTTATATTAATCTTAATATCTACTTCTTCTGATTTCTCATATATGATTGTTAGTAGTTTCTCCTTAAGCCGGTTCAGTCGCTCGTTTAGAAGTTCTATGGCTTCAGCTGTTTCCTCGGAAGTCCCTAGCCTCTTTACGTCATTGATGATGCGGGATAGATAGTGAATTCTCCTAGCCAATTTAATTGCTTCTGGATCCTCAATGATTATCCTTATTTCCAAGCTCCTTGTACTAGGATAGCCCGATCTAGCATCGGTCATGTCTTATCACCCTTCTTATACTTATCAAGAATCATTCTAATCATGTATTCTATAATCGTTGTTCTAGTAGGCTTGAAGCCCTTCTTCTTTAGCTCTTCCCTTGCCCTTGAATAGTATTCACGATACTTTGATTCTTCAAGGCATAGATACTTTGCTAATGGGAACTTAGCATATATAAGTGTCTTGTAGATACCCTTATCTAGTTCTATAACATCTTTCCTAAATACTTCATCATCAATGGGCTTAGGCTCCGAATCCATAATAGACTGTTTCACCCATGAAAACGCAGTCATATATATTCTAAAACAGTAATACTTTGTCATTTCCTTACAACCTCCTCAAGTAATTCACGGTATCTCTTTTCCAACTCCTTATAGTTTCTCCGTATCTCAATAATCTCTTGACGAATACCTTCCTAAGGAATTTTTCAACCGGGATACTCCTAGACACATTTATCCCCTCAGTATTACTGAGGGGGTTTAAAAAGTGGATAGAATATATTATAAAAAATAATTATGTATTATAGTCTATAATAGTTTACTTCTTTTCCGCTTCCATACATTCTCTATAACTTCCCTACTATATAGTAGCAATGCTATGGGTGCTTCAATCAGTAATATTGATACAAGTATGTTTACTACTGTTCCATACGTTTTTAGTGAAGATATTTGGTATGAGCCATACCTAACTACATCTCCTTCCCCAATACATAGTAAGCTACACATAATACTTACAACAAACGCTACACTATATGCTACCGACATTATTGGATAGTCCAGTCTACCTTGCCTCATTTTCCACAGCATTTCAAATGATGAGAGTATTTTAAGAATAAGAAATAATATTCCATACAACATGAATACGCATCCAGCTGTATATACTATCTTTTTTAAAGCCTCGGCTCTCACATACTCCATACCATTAACAATGATAGATGTATTCACTACATCAATAGTCTCTATGGACTCGGCATAGTTATAGGCATCAATATTAATCAATACAACTGGAACAAATACAGCTATATAGGCACCAACAATCACCATTGCAATTATGTATAGGAGTTTCCAGATACTACTCATATTCTCTACCCAATAATGATTAGAGGGTTTATAAAGTGGAAAAGAAAGGGAGTAGTTTACTTAAAACTAGATCTTTAGGGCTACTCTTTTCTTTCGTTTCTTAGGCTTTGAAACCGGTATCCATTTGGTCTTTATTGAGCCGTATTGTAGGTTTATTACTTTATATTTTGGCTTCTTTGTCTGTGATGTCTTTTTCTCTTGTACTTGTTTCTTTGCCTCGGTCTTCTTTGCCTTGGTTTCTTGTTTTTCTGTTTGTTTCACAGCTGTGGCTTTTGCCTCTGATACTTTTACTTTCTTCTCTACCTTTACATTCTTGAATTGTGGGTAGTAGGCTACATAGCCTATTATTGCTTCCTTGGGATTATTGCTTTCGGCTAGTGTCGTGAACTTGTATTCGTCTTTCCCTTTCTTTGGATATATCTTGAACCATTTAGCGAATGTAGTGTTCTTACATAGCGATGGCTTAAGCCATATATACTCGCCTAGATCGGCTAGCGGTGGAAACGCTAGCTTTACACCTACATCATACTGTATGTGCTTGTCCGTAGTCTTTGCAATGTCTATGATTATGTCCTTGATCTCCGGCAGTATGTTCTTCAATACATTCGTTAATGTCTTGGAAACTTCCTTCTTATCAATAACCTTGTCTTTATGATAGAGCTTTACTGTATATTTTATATTAAGGGTATCGGATAATGGATGCTTCCTAGTCCATTCCAGCTTAATATATGGTCTATCCACCGGCACACACTTACTGAAACCATCTCCCTCAATACATATCTTAAGCCTCTTCCTAAACTCCTTCCTTATTATATTAGATGGGAGACCGGTAAGGGTAAGGCTTAGCCTCTCCTTTACATCAATACTATCTGGTTTCTCAGAATATATCTTAGGCTTTACCTCTGCATAATAGTATATATGGCTCATCCTAGCATTACTATATTTCTTCTCCATCTCCTCTTTATACTTCTCCACATACTTCTTCTTGTACTCCTCGAACGGGAGAACTTCACCAGATCTAGTCCTAATATATACCGGGATATGGCTAATCCTCTTTACACCACTCTTGCTTCCGGGAAGAGGAATAGGCTTGGACTTTGCCATACATTAACCCCATATATACTATGTAGTTGTTATACTATATATTGTTTATCACAGCTGTGGTGTTCATAGAAGGGAATGATAGCCGCTGGTATTACTGTTATTCGTTTAAGGAATGCATTATGTGGTATTGGTATGGGGGTCATGTCTATAATGTTTGATATGAGTATGGTTAGTATGAATATTGTTAGGGACTTCTTATTCCAACTGTATTCACCGGGACTAGCGAGATAACTGTATATTGGTAGATAGGGCTTTGAGATATAGAGTTTGCCGAGCAGT
>Ga0190367_1002001_pt1 | contig 11019 bp, 9 predicted proteins | sample 4872181011_MG_FD_171838 | JGI IMG/M metagenome (GOLD analysis project Ga0190367, IMG submission 171838) | Hydrothermal vent microbial mat bacterial communities from Southern Trench, Guaymas Basin, Mexico - 4872-18-10-11_MG | ecosystem: Environmental > Aquatic > Marine > Hydrothermal vents >... | reverse complement strand
GTGTATCGCTGGCGCAACCAGATGTGAAGGCTTCTCCTTAAGCTGCTGTATTATGAATTCTCCCAGATCGGTCTCCACAACCTCTATACCGCGCGATTCTAACACGTTGTTGAGATCTATTTCCTCGGTCGTCATGGATTTGGACTTCACAACAAGTTTTGCGTCGTGTTCCTCGCATATCTTCAAAACGATACCATTTGCCTCATCTTTATCCCTTGCAAAGTGAAATGCTCCACCCGCGAATTCTACACTTTCCTTCACCATCTTTATTAACTCATCAACCCTCTCAATCGCCTCTCTTCGTATCTCTCTAAGTTTCTCTACTAACTCCTTAAACCGTTTAATCCTCGATGTTGCCTCCTTCCTTGCCGCGAAAAATCTATCCGTGGCATCCCTTATGACCTTCATCGCCTCAACATTTCTTAACGCTCTATCAAGTAGCGCAATGTACTCCTCATACCATACGCAAGTTTTCACGTATAGTCCCCCATCAGACCTCCTATGAACTCCACCAAATCCATTACCTTAATCGGTGCGTTCATCCGCTCGCATGCCCTTCGCAAATTGTATACGCAGAAGGGGCACGCGGTGATGAGGTACTCCGCCCCCGTTCCAATAGCTTCCGTTATCCTTGCCTCGGCAATCTTAAGCGCGAGGTCCCCGTATGCGCTCATGACCCCGCCACCTGCACCACAACAGTTTGCCTCACTCCGTGTGTACTTCATTTCCAAGATGCTGACCCCCATGCGTCTCAAAACTTCTCTGGGTTCGTCAAACACGCCCATGTGCCTACCTAGGTGGCATGGATCATGATATGTGACTTTAATGCCCCTTGCTTCGGGTAGTTGTAAGCCATCTTCCATTACGAGTTCCATCAAAAGTTGAGAAATGTGCATGACGCGGAGCGGTGTTTCAACTTCAAAGAACTCGGAATAGTCTTTAGCAAATGTTCGGAAACAGCCGGCACATGAAGTTGCTAAGACGTCCACGTGATAGCGGGAAATGTCATCAATTATTTTCTTGCATAGTTCCCTTGTCTCATCTGCCAATCCTATACGGAGAAGAACAGAACAGCAACATTTCTCGTCCTTCATTGTTAAAACTTCCACCTTCGATCGTTTTAGAATCTTGATAGTGTTGTCAGCAATTGACGGAACTCTATATCTTGCCATACAACCCCGCCAATAGAGAACCCTTCTCATTGTAAACACCCTGCTGGCCGACGCACAGAGTTGGTGTAAATCTTACTTATTCTCTTATCACCATTTGCCAACAGGAATGTTCTTGCAACTACTTTCGAAATTGTTGAAATTTCATCCTCAATGGGTTAATGCCTCAGATGCCCCATTTATTGATAAGAAAAAAATATTCGCAACTCCCACATATTTTAAAGGAAAGAATTTACATGAACTTGAGGCTTCGGTTATGTGACTAAAGTGGGGGCTGAAACAACTGGAAGCCACAATAACGATCCCGAAGGAAATATATAAAGTTCTTTCTGAGATCGCTAAGAAGAGAGGAAGAAATATCGAGGATATTATTATAGAATCTGTTGCTGAACTCCTCGACCCCGAGTCTAGAGTTGAAATTTACAAAAAACTCCATGAGAAATACCTTCAGGAGGCTGAGGATCTTTATAGAAAAAATGACCTCCCTCAGGCAGGTGAAAAGTACTGGGGGTCCCTCATCGCACTTTTAAACGTAGTTGGTGAAAAAGAGAAACTTCCCCATTATACCCATAGAGACCTCAGGGAAATCGCGGAATTTTTAACTAAAAAAACTAATGATCCCGAGTTCTCGAGATTATTCTCCAGCGCCGAGGCTCTACATGCGAATTTTTACCACAACTTTATGTCAAGACTGAGTTTCGATGCGCATAGGGAAGATCTGCTGAAACTTGTCCGGAAAATAAAGGAGTACCTAGGTAGCCGGTAAAAGCCGCCTTAATACTCCATTTTCCTCATTTTCCTAAACGCCTTATGAGAAGGTAAGATAAAGAAAACACTCTTAAGAAGAGCCATTTGCATTGTGCAAAAACTAGAGAAATCAGAGAGATTTTTGAGAATAAAGCACAGAATACCGATTAATCGATTAATCGGTGTTTCCCATCCTGAATTTATGTATTTATTGGGTTTCCATCTTCTTAATTCTTTTATCCCAGTATCTCGTAAGAAAGTTTGGGAATGGTGGTAAAGGTGCAAACACCCACGGACTCGAAATTTGCAATCCTAAAGATCGAAACAAAAAGTTATGGCACCGTTTACACGACCGCAGATCGTTACCTTAGAGCGAAACTCATGCAGAAGTGGAATTTCCAGGTAAAGGAGTTACCGGGTAAACGCGTGAAGATAGAGTATGATAGAATGAGCGGTCCTCCTAGGGTGCAGGAGCACAAGATGCACATTATTGATACGACGAATCTGACGTGTGATTGTGAGGATTGGGTTTTCCGCTGGGAAAAGGTGAGGAACCTGAGGTTTAAGTGTCAGCATGTTATCGCGTACCTGATATACAAGGGAGAAGTCAAGAGAGTATCGGCGGTCGGCAAGGGGCAAATGCTTCTTTTCCCGCATGAGGAGGTCTCGATGGAGAAAATCGTCTGGAGGCAGGCGCCCGACGAGATGGTTGTGAACCTCGGAAAGCTCGACATCGAGGGGGAGTTCACGCTACTCGAATATCCTGATGGAAGTTTCCGCTTAGTGCTCCTGACGGGTAAGGAGAGGTACTTGATACTTCATCTCAAAGATCGCGGGTTCTTTGAAGGAAGACCAACACGCGTTTTGTCGTATGGGTTGTTCTCTCAAAATGTGCCGCATTTTTGGAAATTGAAGGAACTTGAGGAAAGAGGAAAATGCAAGATTGTAGCAAGAGGTAGATATCAGCTAAGAGAGGGAAGACTGACGTTACGAATAGAAGAAAGATTCGTCGAGAGAGAACTTCCCTCGATCCTCGAGTTCGATCTCACTTTTAAGGGATACCGGAGATACATCTCGAAGGTGTACGGGCCCAGTATCAGGCCTGTTTACGTTCTGATTCCTCTCGCTTGCAACTAATGATACTTGTTTTCACTTAACATCTACTCGTTCAACTAAAAGCCTAATCAATAGCTTTCTTAGGAGATCGACGCCCGATTTTTCCTCCAATCGTTTAATATTTCTCAATTCTATGAGTACGATGACCAGTAACAGCGTTCCAAAGATCACGTGCATCACTATCGATGCGAGACGCCAGTTACCGAACAACACCAATGTGTCTACGCTTTCGCTCGAAAAGGGCCATAAGAGGGGATTATATGCGTGATGAAACAGATCGACAAATACATGAAAAAGTGCGCCTATCTCAGCGGATACCAGAAAGTTCAAAGTCAACTTCTCCTCGAATTTTACATTGAGAAGCTTTTCTACAAACAACCCGTAAAATGGGAGTGCTATTGCCGCGATAATCCATGAGAAAAGAAGGCAACCCACAATACTGTGGAGCACGAGCCTATCGTGAGGGTACTCGAAGCCTATGAGCAGAAGCACCGGCACCTCTATGTCAGGAAGGAAACTTCCTACCACAAGACCTGTTAAACTTAATCTTCCTCTGCCAGCCCTATTGAGGATGTATGCTACAGGGTAATGGAGCGGGGTTGCCACCACTGCGACCATCTCATGCCATTTTGTTTCTTTTTTGAGGAATAATACCCCAAAAGCTTACCTGAGGTATACGGCATCTTGAAAAACATTAATTTAGAGACTATCACTTCACAGCAATCGCATAACCCCTGCAGAAGGTTTAACTTGTAAACGGAGAGAAGTTCCTAAAGTTAGCCGGCGTACTTTTTGTGTCCACGCGTTTATACACGTATGTTCGAGAACGATGCAAAGACGTGATTTTGAGAAATGACCGCTTTTAAATATGAGATTTCGAACTATTCATGATGTACACCATTGATCCCTAATCGTTAGATTGTTAGAGGTGGTTAGGTTGGTCAGCATCCACGAAGTCAAAGTGGGAATTCCTGGAACCACGGTCCCTCCTTTTGATGATGTAATAAAAAATGCGAAGAGAGCAGAAAAGTGGGGCTATGATTCCGTATGGTGGCCCGACCACTTAATGGGATGGGTTCCCGATGTTATATGGACGACAGAGTTCACTCAGATGGTTCTACGAGTGAAGAGCCCCCATATATTTCTTGAGCCGCTCACGACAATTGCCGCTGTTGCAATGAGTACTTCTAAGATCCTTCTAGGGACCTGCGTGACGGAGTGCTTCAGAAGGCATCCGGCGATGCTCGCACAGGCAGTCCTCACACTTGACCATATTTCTAAGGGAAGAGTGATTCTGGGAATGGGAGCGGGAGAGGCGGAAAACATAGAGCCATACGGGTTACGCTTTGAAAAGCCCGCCTCTAGGCTTGAGGAGGCAGTTAAACTGATAAAGACTCTATGGCATTCTAAGGGGAAAATAAAATTTGACGGTAAATTTTGGAAACTTGAAAATGCTGTGTTCGATTTAGAACCGTATGAAGAAGGAAAATATCCTCCAATATGGATCGGGGCACACGGAAGGCGCATGCTTGAGATTACCGGGCGATTGGGAGATGGATGGATACCCGCCTGTGTTCCGGTGGACGAGTATGGCGAGATGCTGAAGATCATAAAAGACTCCGCAAAACGGGCCGGAAGAGATCCAGACGAAATTACACCCGCCCTCTTCACGTACGTCGTCATAGACAGAGAGCACGAGGAGTGTCATCGCATTTTCAGGAGCCCCATTATGAAGGCGTGGGCACTGACGGCCCCCGACTGGTTGTATGAGAAACTCGGATATACTCACCCCTTTGGGAAAGGATTTAATCCACTGACGCAGTACATCCCGACAAAATACACACGTGAAGAAGTGATCAGGGCATTGGAGAAGGTTCCGGAGGAGGTGTGCGAGCACTTCTTCTTACATGGGACTCCCGACGAAGTCATCAAGAAGATAGAGGAGTATGCAAAACTGGGGCTGAGACACATTGTTATGTGGAACATTACGTACTTTGGTGACTTCAATAAGGTCCGCTCATCATTTGAGTGTATGGCAGAAGTTCTTAGATACATAAAGGGATGATGAATTCCGCCACATTTCTGCGCGGAGATATTTCATATTTCGAATATCCTCGGGCGTCCCGGACGGTAGGGATGCCTCGGTTTGATAATATCCTCAGGGGACCTTTCAACTGGTGGCTGAAGCGGGCGTCTCATGACCACGACCGGCTGACGCTCCATGCATCTTGCACAGTAAATGCTTCCGTTTGTTCCTATCTTGAAGGTGTCATTCCCACATTTTATGCACTTAAACCACGTCATGTTTTGCACCAATATTATTTTCTTTTTTTCCGTTATAAAATTTTAGAAAAAGTTGAAGATTTGGAAATCGTGTTTGGTGAGATGTGCCTACGGTTTGGAGGTTTTAGATGTTCCATGGGAGTATAGCACGGGGATTGGCACAAAATGCTTATTCATGAATTCTAAGAACCCGTTGTTTCCTATTAATGCCCCTGCCAGCGTTCCTATTATTGCGATCTCAACCCATGCTTTCGCGATGACCATTACGCAAATAGCGATAGCCACGTTAAGCGGCAGTCCGAATATCTGTGGCAATAGCACTAGGAAGTACATTATTGTGAACAACATCTCCGGAATGTAGGATAACAAGACTATAAGTGCCGCCATCAGCGATTTGTTGTTCCGCTCCAGTACATTCATCGTTTTAAATAGGATCCCCGCTGTCGCCCCGGTTAATGCCTTTCCGATCGGTAGACAAAGCAAAGCCACCACTCCGGCACCTCCAACTACATATCCGAACCATATTCCTGGCAAGATTCCAACAATTGCACCCGCAACCGCGCCTGCTAGCGGCCCACCGAGCATTGCAGCAATTATTGTACCCACATGAGATAGATCGATAGATATTCCTACTAAGCCTCCTGTCACGGTTAACAGAGGCGCTGACAACGCGAATAGTACGTTCCCGAGCGCGCCCATCATCGCAATGAATGCCACAAACTTGGATCGCAACATTTTATACTCTTGCACTGGTTACACCTCCTCCGGAGCGTGCACTAATCCTTAGAATTGTTTTCCTTAAATAAGTTGCTACTCAGAAATGAGAAAGTGATCTTGACATACGTCACCTCCAGAAGTGCGCAACTATGAGACCCTTTTCTTCCCTTAGAATGCCAGATAGGCTATATTTTGAGGCCGCACTGAGAATTTCATCCGCCGAAAATAGCACTTTGAAGTTATAGCTTGATAATACGTTTGAGAAATACTGTATCCATATATTGTCGGTTGACTTTGTCAGCACGAGAAACACCTGTGCATTTTCATCAAGCCGCTTGAAAAGCTGTTCGAGTGGCATGCTTACTTGCGGTGGCTTCAATACGCATATTATTGTGGAAAATTTCATGTTTGGGAGTGAGGAGTGATACTTGGCGGCACCTTCGAGGTATCTTTCCATAACTCGAAGTATTTTTGTTATTCCCGGGAGCATATTTGATATTGCGGGTATCTCTACTAATACGTGTAATTCACTTTCGGGAAATCTCCTTATAAGCCAACGTGCTAGTGATAATGGAAAAATCGCACTACATAGAACCCTATCTCCCTTGCTTATTTTTATGTCCGAGAGCAATGCCTCCCAGAAATCTTGGAAATTGGACCAGAGGTTTTCGAGGGGCGACAGGAGGTATATATCCAGCAGTTTCTTAAGTTCGTTCCATCCCTTATCTGTCAGGTAATATAACCTCTTTTTCCTCTTTCCCTTCTTCACCCACTCTCCCTTTATGTAACCTCGGGCCTCAAGCTTCCGTAGCGTTGGATAAAGCATTCCCGAACTGAGTTCATGCCCCCTGAGTTCTTTAAACGCTTTTTTCAACTCGTAGCCATGGAGGGGTCGGTCGGTCAGCATGAGGAGTATTTGGAGTTGGAAAAGGCCAAGTTCGGTGACCTTGAAGATGTTTGTGGCCATGCGCGTGCGCTCCATCGATTCTTTAATTTCCCATTGGAGGAGTAGATATCTCTTACAATCTTGATTTTTCATTTCTTCTTTTTAAGTATATATTTCACTTAGATTTTCGCGATTTGTTATCTCCTTGAAGACCGGGTGACATATGGAAAGCGAAAGTGCGATGCTCGTCTGGCGTGTTCCTACTAGTTAGCGACTTAAGAAATAGATATAAGGGCGCAGAGGTTAAATGAAGCCGGGGATCAGGTTGGAAGAAGTCGAGGCATATGTGCTAATAGTCGTGAGCGCGGGGTCCGAGCAGGACGTCTTGGAGAAACTCAGAAATATAAATGGAGTTCAGAAGGCAAGGATAACGTACGGTCCTTGGGACATCGTCGTCGAGTTGCGGACGAATAACATGCAGGACATGTATAAGGCGATCACGGAAATCCGAAGAATACCCGAGGTTGAGCACACCGAGACCCTAATTTGCGCGTGATATCGGGAGATTATCAGGACTTCTTGGCTTTACATCGCGTTCTTGAGCATTTGCTACATAATCCTACTTCCACCCAACATATCGGACAGATCCTATAGGTTAGATTTTTCTTCCTGATAGACAGAACAAAATTCCCGCAGATTTCACATTTTATTGTTGATAACCTTCTTATGCTACCAGTTCGTGGAAGAGGTCTCGTCTCCCCACATGATATGCACTTTATGTATCTCTTGCCTGACCGCGCATGATGAAGTATCATTGGACTTCCGCACTTGGGACATGCAGCCAATGTGTTCCTTTCCAACTGCTCTTTACGTAACTCCATCACCGCCTTCCCGATATGCTCTCTTATCGATCTGATCCTACTGCGTAGCTTGTCGAACATCTCGAGGAATTCTCTCCTCGTCTCTTCCACTATTTCAGTCCATCTAACCCTTCCATCCATCACTTCCTGCAACTTCCTCTCTATCTTCGCTGTAAAATCGGGAAGTAGGAACTCCTTCCATATCTTCTCAAGATTCGTTATTAGCGCCTCTCCTATCGGCGTTATTACGAGGGATTTCCCCTTTCGCACAACGTAGCCGCGCTTCTTGTTGGTTTCTATGTGCTGAGGGCGTGTAGAGTTATGGACCAATATGAACGAGGATACTGTGAAATTGGGTGCATCATCGGATACCGAGAGGTCGTATACGTAAATGTCGGGAGATGCCTCTACTCTCCTAACCGAGAGTACCGGTACCGTAAAGATGCCATTGCTCAATTTATGCCCATCACCGCCATTGATGATCGGATCTTTTCCTATACCTATGACCTTGGGAGATATACATACAATACGATCCCCAGGAGATATTTTCCCCGCCGGAACTGGTGTTATTGTTCCCATAATTTCTGAGTATACGAGATGATCTTCTGTTGCAATAAAGGATCCTGCTGGTGTATCTATTCTCACGAGACTCTCCTCAGGCAGTAGCTTCCTGCGGGAAACGTACTTTACATTTCTTATGCACACTTTTCCATCGTCTTCATTTAGTGAAATGACCCGCATGTCTCCAGGAACTTCCCTTAACTCGGTGCCATCGTCTAACCGGCCTACGGGTTTTCCCAATCCGAATATCTCCTCGATGGGCATCTCAATCAAGTGTCCACCATTAGAAATTATGTTAACTGACGTGTCTCCAGTTAGGCATTTTGTTCCTAGGTTCAATTTCTCCATTTCCGCAATAAGCGAACTTTCGGTAAAATGCGGCGGCGGTTGGGTCTTTTTCTCCTCAACGTACACCCTAGAGACAGGTATGACATCCCCCTTAACCCTTCTGAGTGGGATCGGCGGATCGTAGTTCTTACGAGCCCATGTCCATACTTTTAGGAATCCTTCTTCCTTTAGAGTCAGAACTTCGGCAATGAATGGTTCGCCGTTTATGTCTAGGAGTATTCTCATCCGCGTTTCCACGGCCGGTGGCATGAAAAGAGCTAAGTACCTACGCACAATTATGTCATACGCTCTCCAGTGGTTTTCAGTTCTGAACCTCGGGTCGTGCCTTTCTGCGGAGTCAACGGGCATTATCGGCTCGTGGTCGCCTTTCCAGATGGTCCCCTGTTTTGGTCTGAGCCAGCCCATTCTAAGAATTTGGTCCGCAAACTTCCCGTACTCGCTGTGCCCCTTGAATTTGGAGATGTATGGAACGTGATCGAAGTCAGGCGAGAACTTATTAGTATCGGTACGCGGATAACTTATCAGGGTGTCGAGGTAGAGATCTTCGAGAATCTGCATTGCGCGCTCGGCGGTTATCGGAAGTATATTTGTGATTGTCTTTAGAGCGTCAGTGGTGTTGAAGGGAATAGGGGGTTCTATCTCCCGATCTTCTATTTTCACGTCGACTATGCGGGCGTACTTTGCGATCCGCACTCTTTTAAATATTTTGTCCACTTTACTTTTATCCCTGAAGGGGGACCCCTCGTGCCTTGCCTTAAGAATCTTGCCCTCCGTGAGGGGTATCTGGGCAATCACGTTCCAGTAGGGTTCGGGTTTGAACTCCCTTCTCTCTTTCTCCCTCTGGTATATCAAATAGAGAGTTGGTGTTTGCACCCTCCCAACGCTTATGACCTTGGAGTCCATGAACTTTAAAAGATCCTTGTGGGCCAGCGTCAACTCTCTCGTTGCCGCGAACCCTATCATTGCGTCTATTTGCCTTCTTGCCTCTACAGCCAGCGCCCAGTTCCACTTCGGTTCTATCAGGTTGTTAAACGCCCTCCTTATATCGCTGGGGACGAGTGTGTGAAGCCAGAGGCGTTTGGGGTGGAGGCGCGGGTTAACTCGCTTAATTATCTCGTATGCCTCGAGGGCTATGTTCTCCCCCTCCTCATCTGCGTCCGTCGCGAGGATGAGTTCATCGCAGATTTTTGCGAAGTGGCTCAGCATTTTGACGTATCTGGTATCCCTATACACCTTTGTCAGAGCATCCGGTTTCTCGATTATAAGGCGCGGATCTACGTCCTCCCAGCGTGAGAACTCCTCAATTGTGGAGTACTCGGTGAGGTGACCCTGTAGAGGGACTACTATGTACTCCCGTGTTTTGCCCCTCGCTATCAGCACCGGGATGTCGTAGTATTCTTTCTTGGAGATGGATGAGCCCGCAACTTTAGCTATCGCCAGAGCCTGCTTGTACTTCTCCGAGACCACGAGTACTCTCCGCACGCCGAGTCACCAGAAGAAGGTACCATCAACCGGATATTAGGATCAGTAATAGCCTTATAAAACGACCTCATTATGCCAGTAGCTAAAAAAGGAGGTGCGGGTGGGCCTGTGCCCACCTTATAGGCTTTCAATCGCACCCGCCTGTTGTTCCCTTATTGTCTTGAGGAGGGAAACAATGTTGCCCTTCGTTACGACAATTCCGGGTTGCCCTTCTCCGTAAATTACGATGGCCCCCCGCCTGACCATGAGCCAGAGGAGGAGTGCCAGCATACCAGCGGCCACTATGTACATGGGAATGTTACCGAGCATTGGTCCTATGACGCTGAACTGAAGGGATGCCCCTAAGATTAGGGCACCTACCCCTAGTGCTAATAACTCCATGATGCGGCGCGAAACGGAAGTTGTTCCGGTGATACTCTGAAGTCTAATTTCATGCATTTCAAAGCCCCGGCCTCTTGATCTTTTCAGGAAGATCACTCTCTGGTTCGTAACGTATGCGGTCCATCCTCTGCTTGCGGATTTTGAGACCTTCTCCCTCATTACATGAAGTCCACGGAACTCCTGAACGACCGTCTCTCCTCCGACTAAAAACTCGCCAATTGGCATCCGATAAAACTCCACTATTTTTTGGAAATTACGGAAAATTTCACTATACAATTATATAAACTTATTGTATTTTCGAGCCCACCAAAAGGTTGTCTTTTGTCAAGCTAACGATCACCTATGACAAGTGAGGCGGAAAGTAGAAGGGCGCGGCCAGCACCGTAATATCGCCAACACAAAGCACACGGAGGGCATGTAGATGCCCGGCCGCGCCCAGTACTACTGTTGCGGGAAACAGCATACAAAC
>Ga0190367_1002000_pt1 | contig 11020 bp, 24 predicted proteins | sample 4872181011_MG_FD_171838 | JGI IMG/M metagenome (GOLD analysis project Ga0190367, IMG submission 171838) | Hydrothermal vent microbial mat bacterial communities from Southern Trench, Guaymas Basin, Mexico - 4872-18-10-11_MG | ecosystem: Environmental > Aquatic > Marine > Hydrothermal vents >... | reverse complement strand
GGATTGAAGAACGGAAGAAAAAAGAGATGTAGCCCGAAAGGGCTGAAAGAGGTGATAAGATGGAGATAGGACGTGTCCTAAAGGAGATAGTAGCACATGACGAAATAATACGTCGAGTAATAACTAACGGAGAGTGGAGAATACAATACGCCAAGAGTAGTTTCATAGTACTGCTTGATGACAAAAATGCAAGGACTTTATTTATGTGGAAAGAGAGGTTGAAGGACAAAAAGAGTGCAATCATAACGTGGCGGTATATGTTGAGAGATAGAGTTTACACAAAAACCGAGATTGAGGACATATATAGACATATACGCAAAAAGGACATTGTATATACGCCTAATAAGATAAACGTGAAGAAATACAATAAACGCATTGATGACCATTACAGATTGAAGATAAACCAAAAACGCCAATTAGAGATTATGCAAAAACTACAAGAACTACAAGATAGATATAACGCAATAAAGTATAGACGAAAAGAACCATACAAGACTGAAAAGCAGAAGATAAAGCAGTTGATAAAGGGTTATGAGCAATTGCTAAATGAGCTAAAAAAGGCTGAAAAGGAGTTAAAGAAGAAGCTGAAAGAAAAGCAAAACGCAAAAGTCTTGAAGATTTAATTTTTTACGGAGAGTGTAAATATGCCACTTATAAATATTTTTGCTACAGCTGAATGGATCTGCAAAACATGCAAATATAAGAATACTCCAGCATGTGGAGTACCATGCACAGAACTTGAGTATCGTTTAGCTCGATTAATACAAAAGACCTATAGTTTTCAGAGCATTCAAGATGCCATAGAGTTTATAATTTCATACTTGTAATTTTTTTGCAATTTTTATATTTTCCCCCTTACTTCTACAGTTCCCATACTCCCATTATTTGGGAGTATGGGAGTAGAAAGTAGGGGGGGATTGAGTTATGGGCAGAAGAAGGAATGGGAATGGTGTAGATTTTGAGGAGAAAGTAGAGAAAGTGGTAAGTCAGCTAAAAGAATTAGAAGTGAATGACTATTTCGTACTACCTACAGAGATTGATGGATACGAAGTAGCTGTAGGAGTATGGAGCGTTGGAAATAAAGGAAGTTACGCCATAAAACTAAGGAGAGAAAACAGTCATCCAGCAAGTTATATAGCAAAAATAAGAAACATCGATGAGCTACAAGCCATAAAGAAAACCATAGAGTTTCTGGAGCAAAATATGCATGTAGTAGAAGCAATAAACAGATTGAATGGAAACAATGCTAGGAAAACTAGGACTCCTAAAGGCAAAATTCTACAGTTTTGATTTTTTATTTTTCAGCCATTTTACGTATGGATACATAGAGGTTTGTAGGGATTTGTATGAATTATATTCTTAAATGCCCTATTTGCCATAGTACCCTAATACATATTACGCCAATAATACTTGAAAACCCGCTGGATATTATAGGTTATGAAGGATACTGTAGTAGTCTTAGATGTAAAGCCTATAAGGTAACGTTTGATAAGCAGTTTAATGTAGTAGGAGTAAGAAGATTTAGAGACATTAACACAAAAAGAAGAGTAGTAGCAAGAATACTACATGAGAACTGGAGTAGGTATAGTTACAAGACGAAAAAGAAATTGTGGCGAAAGTATGAACGTGCTAAAAAGTATTTATAATTTTTTTGCAAAAATATGAAAATTGGGGGTGTAAATATGGGAGTGTTGGAAGAGTTGTTGGAAGAAATATATTTAGCTTCAAGAGGAGTTAGAAAGTATCCGTACTGTGTAAAGTACGGTGGATTTCTATTAGTAAACGCAACACCACACGAATTAAAATTCAACAATGGGATTACTCTAGAAGGAAACCAAGAATTGGCAGAAATATTAAAAGCTACACCAAAAGAAGAATTGGTCAAAGAGGAATTAGGGATTAGATTTGTAAGAACCACATTCGAAAAGAATGAAACAGCAGAATTACTAGTAAGTGCTATAAGAGAACATAATAGGAGAAATCCCACAAGTCCTATATTGCTTATTAGTTCTATTATATCAGCACAAGCATATGGATTTCCAGTTGTATCACCCATTACAACACCAGAAACAAGCAGAAAACCACCTAGTGAGAGAATAGTATACATTGGCAAGTTTAACGTCTATAAGCTTTAACTACTATTTTTTTGTAGAGGTGTTGTAGGATGAAAGAAGAGATGGAGAAGATTTGGCATACTATAGTTGATCTAATACTGAAAGAAAGAGAAAAATTGGAGATTGATAGGGTGAAAGAAAAACTGAGAAAAGCATTTATAGAAGAGTTTGGGACAGAACCTGAGACGATTACAGCTACTGAAGCGATAAGACTATTTAGTAAAATACCTACATCAGTACTAGTCGTATTAGAGCAATTCTACAAGGATTTAGGTGTAGATTTCGATAAAGTGATAGTAGACGTTAGATGTTCTAGAACTCTTAGAGAAGATCACGACTGGAAAGTAACTACACTCTTGTCGGGTACAATAGTTGCAAGAAAGTGTAAAGACGGAATACAATATAGTATTACGATTTGTCCAGAGGAGAGGTAGATATGGGAGTAAAAGTAGTAAAACATGGAGATTACGACTTATACGTTGATTACTTAAAAATTTTTAGAGTTAGAAAGGGATTATGCCTAGTAATAGGCAAAATAGGTAACGTTGAAGACATAGGAGTACAGGCTTACGTGAAAGATAAGAATTTAATTGTAAACGTAGCACCAAAAGGAGTAGACTACTCAATGCTAAGTATAATTATAGGTATAGACTTGTACGTAGATTGTAATAACGCATTAGTAACTACTGGTACTATTAATAGTACGTTTATTGTAACTATTGTAGATCGTAGTTTATTTGGGATAGGGGGTAGTGAGATGGAAGTTGAATTGTGTAGAGATAGGTTTTATAGACCTATAGTGTTAGAGAAAGTAGAAAACTTCTATTGTATTAAACTAATAGATGGAGAAGCAGAATTATTAGCATTTGAGGTAGATAGGGTAAATTTAGCATTGATGCTAAAGGGATTGGTGGAAGTAATAGAAAAAGAGATAATGGGTGATTAGATGAGTGAAGTATTGACTACATTTGAGGAGTTAGACGAAAAGGATAAAGAGAGACTAAAAGAGCAAATACCGCCCAATGATAAAGAATTCTACGAATGGATTAAGAGATATAGGAATATTAGCGATGTATTGGAAATTAGCAAAGAGGCGTATAAGTACATTACATGCGATGTATACATAAAATTGCAGAAAGTACTATTAAGCGATAGTAGACTTGAAGGGGGTTATTGGTTGTTGAAGGATGTATTAGGATTAGAGAACTCAAAGATTACGAGGGAAATATTGCTAAGGGCTACGATAATATCAGACATACTGTTAATGCTTTTCGATCATGTAGTAGGAAAAGCAATACCACCTAAACTACCAATGCCTGTAGTACCAGTTATACAACAGTTGATGAAAGAGCAAAACGATGATTATATCTATTAATTTTTTTATCCCCTATATCCCTACATGCCCGATGAGGGATAACTGAGGGGTAGAGGATATAGGGGGGATGTGGACATGGGGAAAGGTATGGATGTAGATAAGTTGTGGGAACAATGCCTTGAAAGGACTACAGAAACAATCGAATTAGAGTTCATAGGAATAGCAGTGTACGTGAACTTCCCATGCGAATGTGAGTTGTGTAAGAAGGGAGAAGAAGCACTAATAGAAAGAGGAGGAAAAGGTAGGAGAGGACTACAATTGCACATAATGATTCAACCACTAAACGTTCCTTGGGAAATACAGCATACGTATATTGACATGGAGAGAACTTGGAAGTTTAGCAGAAAGAACGCATTTAGGCATGCATGTGAACAATGCGGTATTCCAGTAAGACCATTTGAAGAGTTCAAGAAATTCCTAATGTCTAACGTAATAGAGTGGAAGAAGACTACAGTAAAAGACTACTTTGAGAGTGTAGGAGAAAAAGTACCAAACTTGGACAACATGCCAGAAAGACAAAAACAAACAGTAATGAATGCTTTGAATGCACAACTTATCGTACCAATCAAAGTGATACCAAGAGATGCGCTGGAGTTATATGAAATAGACAGAGACGAATTGAAGTTTAAGACAAAACTAGGAAAGACAGTAGCAAAACTAATGGCAGAAGGAAGACCAAAAGAGGAAATACAAAAAGTAGTAGCAAAATTGACGGAAGAGTACATGGAGAAAATGGAGGAAAAGGAAGAGAAGAAAAAGAGCAAGAAGAGCAAAAAGACAAAGAAGGTAGAGGAAGAGGAAGAGGAAATAGAGATCGAGGAAACAGAGGAAGAAGAGGAAGAGAGGGAAGAGGAAGAGGAAGAAGAGGAGGAAGAAGAGGAAGAGGAGGAAGAGTTCCTATAATTTTTTATTTTTTGGTGATATAGCATGATACTTGTGTGTAGAAAAGATAAGGCAATACTAGATCTAAATCATGCAATTGTAGTAAGAATTGCAGAGTATGCACAAGAATGCTACATAGATATAGATTTTACGACATGGATAAACAGAAGAATAAAAGTAGGAAAATTGAGCAATAAGGAGAAAGATAGCTTACTGGCATTTATAGCAACATATAAGAATGAGAAAACTGTGTTTGTGCTAGATGACGTAATTAAGAAGATTAAGGGTGATAAGGAATGAAGGTAGAAGTGTATTATAGGGATGCTGAGTGGTCTGCTCCTAATATATTCGATGCAAAAGATCTTGCATTTATACAAGTATACGGACAGAAGTATGTAGTTATAAAAGAAGAAAAGAAGACGTTTCTACTTAGCTATGATGCCATTGCTTGTATTGAGATACATGGACTATTAGAGAAAGTAGGAGGCGTTGAACTATGATACCACTACAAGAAGTAATGAAAAAGTTGGAAGAGGAGTTTGAGAGAATACATGGAACAAAGCCTACAACAGATACAATGGACAAACTAATTAGGCAGTATAGGGAAGAAAAGGAAGAATACATGAAAGACGGATTTACAGAGGAAGAAGCAGAACTATTAGCTATAGCAACTGTAGTATCAAAGATTGAGTTGGAGAAAATGAGACATGACATGGGTTTGTAGATGTGGTAGAGAAATTCCCTATCCTACTACTATTCCTTTTGTGTACAAGTGTAAATGTGGTAGAAAGTGGATTTGGAAACGTACAAGGAATAGATACGTATATGCAGGAAGGTGGAAATAGATGAAAGTAAGATATAGATGTTCTAAATGTGGCAACGTATTAGTTGATCTAAAAAAGAAGATTTGCAATTGTACTATCTATACAACTTACGAACTAGAACCAGCAGAAGTAGGAATGAAGTTTGAACTAGTACAAACGGGTAGATACATCATGTGTATCAATTGTGGTCATAAGATACCATTATCCAAACTAAAGCAAGTAGTAGGAGTAGAAGAGTGGTTTAATAAGGTTGTTAGGTTTATAGAGGATTACGAGAAGGGGAAGTTATAGGAGGTAGTACCATGTGCAATTGTGTAGAGATAATAAAAAGGAATAGGGAAAAGATAGTAGAAGAGGCAATAAAGAACGTAATTATAGCAAGCCTAGTAAGCAAAATTAAGAACATGGAGATAAAAGTAATAGAGAACGGAACTATAGAAGTAAAAACATCGACAGAAATAGACGAGAGAGTAACCCAAATAGCGTTTAAGGTAGTAGATATAATCGTAGAACTATTAGAAAAAGGAGGTAAAGCATGAAAGAAGAGATATACCTTAAAGACATAGTCCCAGAGAAGAGAAGGAGAATAATGAGGATATTGGGGATAGAGAGGGAAGAGGAGATAACAGAACCACTATTTGTAGTGGAGAAAAGGTAAAGGTGGTAATATGACCGTTTTGAAGTGGGATGACTACAGAGGGATATTTGACAGTATAAGACATATAGGAGTAATGGAAATAAGAGGATTAAGCGATGTAGAGTGTTACAGTAAATACTGGAAGGATAGTACTGTAGAAATAGAGCTAGAGATGGAAGAAGGAAAAAAGATAGTAGAATACGAAATAGTACCAAGAGATAAAATGTCAATAACCTATAGTCTAAAAGTACTGAAGGTCTACAAGACGAGTACTAGGAATCTACCAGAAAACATAGCAAGACAGTTCGAAGACAAGAAGAGAGTAATACTAGGTATGGAAATCGAAGACGTAAGAAGAGCAATATGTGTAATAAAACTACTAGTACAACCAAAAGTTGAAATAGTTAAAATACTAGACTTAGAAGAGTTATTAAAAGACATAGTCGTATATAGACCCAATAACGTATTTGCTCCATTTGTAGTTAGAGTAGAAGGCGTACATAGTTATTTTGCTTTTATAAGTCCAAAATTATTGTAGGAGGTGATGTAAATTATGGAGTTAGGGTTTAGACTACCTAGAGCGTATGAAGCACCTGTAGCAGTATTAAGAGGAGATAAATGGATAGAAAACGAGAACTACAAGGCTATAATAGGAGAAAACGGGAAAGTATACGATATAGTGTCGAAGGATTATAAGCTAGTAGAACACGAAGAACTAGTAGGAATAGTATTAGATATACTTGAATCCATGAATTTAGAAGTAATGGACGTAGAACCTATAGTATCGAGATACGGAGCAAAGATGGTTTGCAACATTACGTTTAGAGAAGGAAAGATAATGGGCGAAATAGTAAGATTTGGAATAAGAGTTACTAATAGCTACGATAGGTCATTGGGAATAAACGTATTAGGATACGGATTAAGACTAGTATGCAAAAATGGAATGGTAGCACCTACTGGAGAGACAGTAAGTTACGCAAGACACACAAAAGGAGAAATAGGACTGGACGAAGAGAAGCTAAAGGCTAAAGTAGTATCAGTAGTAAAATCCCTAAGATTCTTTGAGACAATGTTAGAAAGATCTACTCGTAGTTACATTAAAGCACTAGAAGTGAAATCATTTTTGGAGAAGTTAAACGTCTCTAACTCGTTGAAGTATAGGATTATTGGTACACTAAAGAAGTATTGTCTCAATGTAGATTTAAGAGAAGTGGACAATTCTAACAATCCTACTCTAGTAAGATACCACGTATATCAAGCGTTTACAGAGGTTCTTACACATCATACTAGGAAGATCGATCTAGCTAGAAGAGTAGAATTGGAAAAGAAGGTTAGTAGGTTTCTATTGACAGGGGGGGATGAAATGTGGTCAAAGAAGTACCGTCTTGCGAAATGTGCAAGTACAGCATGAGAGACTACATGGAATACAAGGATAGAAGTGGTAAAATTAGGAGAAAGTACTTGACTAGTAGTGGATACGTTAGGTGCTTTAGAGTGCAAGAATTGTTGAGAAACAAAGATAGCGATCTACCAGTTAGAGTACCAAACTACTTTGCCTACTGTTGTCCTTTTTTTAGACGTAGACACGGATTCACCAAAGTATTGTACAAGATATACGACGAGATAGACTTAGAGTGTGTAAAATACCTATACGTAGTAGAATACGGAATTAACAGTATTCCTATGGAAGTATTGTTTGCTTGTGCTAATTGTGGTAATACGTATAGAGGTAGATTGAAGATATACGTATAGAGAGGTGATGGAGTTATGCCAATTTTGGATAAGTTGGAGAAGAAGATAGAGAGAATTCTCTTAATTGGTCATACTGGACACGGTAAGACGTATAACTCTGTTAGGATAGCTTTAAATCTAGCGAATAGAGGAAAGAAGGTATTATACATCGATACAGAGCAAGGATCACTAGATGAATGGGAACAATTAGCTAGACAGGGTAAAATTACTAAAGAGATCGATAAGAACATCATACTAGTACACCCAGAGGACTTTCTACAACTAAAGGAGTATGCTCTAGAATACCAAGATAAGGTAGACTGCATAATAATAGATCCCATTAGATTAAACGATTTTGCTAGGATTACTGCAAAACAACTACTACTACAAAAAGGAGTTAGATATATCGGTGAAAGTGTGCAACCAATAGAAGACAAGGAGACGTTCCATTTAAGGGGATTTGACTACCAATTACCCAACGAATGGCAACAAGAACTATTCATGGGATTAGCAAGAGGAAAAGTACATTTCATAGTTACAGAACTAGTACCAGTTAAAGTATTGGAAGAAGTCAAAGGGGAAATTAGGAAAAAGGGTAGTATTACCAATATAGACAAAATACTTACAGAAGCAGATGAGGCAAAACTACCTAAAAAGCTAAAAGAACTATTCGACTTCATGGGATGGTTCGATAAAGTAATTGCTTGTGAGAGAACTATAGTTAACGGAAATAAACAATATTACGGAGTAATAGTGAAGTGGAGAGGTAGAGATATAAGTGGAGAAAAGATAGACAATATCTACCAATATCTGTTAAAGAACACTTCTCTTCTTAAGTAATTTTTTACTTTTGCAAAGAGGAGGTGATGTAGTATATGTCGGATATTGTTAAGATAGGAATGGACGAAAAATGTGCTGAAATAGTATACACGTATATACTTAACGAATTTAGCTGTAATCTAAAAATGCTAGAAGACGTTATAAAAACTGTAGCATCTAACATAGAGAGACTAATTAGACAACTACCATTTGTAGAGGACAATGCAGACGAGATATACGCCAAGGCTAGAGAATTAGGTACAAAACTAGCTGACGTAGTTAAGGAGTACGTGAAAGACAACAAAGACGACAAATTACGCTATTTTGTAGTATTCCTAGCAGTAGCTAGTTTTGCTTGTAGTACGTTAGAAATCGAGGCATTTAAGGTAGCCAGTGTAGTAGAACACATTTTGAGAGGTGTAGTAGATGGTGATGTACAGTAGATATAGGCAAATGTCGTGGTTAGACATATTGAGTAAAATAGAGGACGATGTAGATAAGTGGATTTACGTTACAGCACTAAGAAGTTGCGATGTATCGGCGACAACTACTAAAATACTGTTTGCTGGATTTCTTAGAGGCGTAGGAAAAGGATATACGGATATATACCATTTTGAGGCATACGTACTTTACGGAGACTTACACAGTATTGCTGGCAAGCTAATAGAGGAAGCAAAGGACTTAGTGAACAATTCTGCGTTAATACATTACATGGATCATGTAATAAACGCACTAGAAGTCATAAACAAGTACTTGGAAGAATACGTTAGTAGAAGACTACAAAGTATAGCAGTAATTCTGTTTAGACAAGAATGGGATAGAGTTAACGATATAGTTAAGCTACTAGAGGAAATAAGAGAGTACGTATTAAGAGAATTAGGGAAAGAGATAAAAAGGGAAGGTGTGTAATATGCTAAAAGACGAAATATTGGATAACTACATTTCTATTATTTTTAGGAAGTATCTGGGTAAGTGGGATTACATAGACGTAAGATCAATAGTAAAGGATAGAACTGGACTAGCAGTAAAGATAGGTATAGCTATAAGATTTGCAAAAATGAGCAAAGGAGATCAAGTACTACCTAGGTACAAAGACGGTTATCTATACTTCTACAAGTGGGAAGAGAAGGATTGGACTTATGGATTATTGAAGATAAGTAGTAGAGGAGATCAAGCAATAATTAAGGCAACGTATCTACTGGTAGCAATGGGATTAAAGCCAAAAGATCTAGCAATAATACTAGCAAAGCCAAAAGTTATAGCAGTAAGACCACTAGACGAAGATTTGAAGGAATTGGGAATGATGGACAAAAGGGAAGTAATACTACAAAGGCTAAGAAGGAAATTCGAGGCTGAAAATACAGTACTTATGGACAGCGAAGGCAAGAAGTATAGACATTTATTGTCAGAGTTCTATATGTAATATGGGTGATATAGATGTTCGAGAAGTTAATTAAGTGTGCTATTATTAGTTCTAGAATTCTAAGAATTATAGACGAGAAATTGGACAGAGAGGTTCGTCCTACTCTTAATCTATTTATCAAGAAACCTTTTGGCTTTGGATTCTCTACAATGGCAAGAGAACTAGAGAAATTAGGAGTCGCCAATTATATTAACGACTTTACAGTAGCGGGAATAGTAGGATCAGTAAGACAAGGAAAATTATACAAGGGTAGTTTGGCAAATAGTGGATTTAAGGCAACAATATTTGACGAGGTAATGATGTTAGACAGCAAAGCCAAAAAACTACTACTAGAGCTAACAGAGGATAGTAGCGTTAGCAGAGATCTACAAGGATTTGTAGAGAAATCATTTAGGGTTAGCGTAGAAGGAGGAGAATACGTAGTATCAGAAGGTAAGCTAAAGCTAAGAATACACACTAGTTGCATTTTTGGTACTGCAAGTGATGCATATCTGCAAGATCCAGACGTTAAAATGCTATTGTCTAGGTGTTTCTGTCTACACATAGGAATGGACATGGAAGAAGCATTAAGGCTAAAGAGGGAAGGTAGGAAAATAGACCTAGATAGTAAGACAGTTCCAGAAGAACCAGTAGACAAGGTAATATTACCAGAAGACGTGAACGACCTAATGTTAGAAAAAATGCGAGAAGATACTAGAGTAGAAGAAACTGAAGGAGGATATTATACGAGATGCCACGATGACATGATTAGGTTGAGTGCAGTACATGCAGTAGCTAGGGGAGATACGGTTATATCAGAAAAAGACGTAAAATTTGCATTACAGTTCTATCCACTACATCAGTTAGGCTATCAAGGAGTACAAATTAGTACTACTGGACTAAAGATACTAGAGGCATGTAGAGGATTGAGCGTAAAAGAATTGTCGAAGAAATTGGGAATTCCAGAAAGAACTATTAGATACCACATGCAAAAATTGGTAGAACTAAGACTCGTAGCAAGAGTAGGAAATAAGTACTATAAAGTTTCTCCATTTTAATACAACACTTAACACGACACTTAATACAACATCTAATACGACATTTAATACAACAATTTTTATAACAATTATAATAGCTATTGTTACAATAGTTATCATAACTATTTTTATAACAATTGTTACAATAGTTATCATAACTATTTTTATAACAATTGTTACAATAGTTATCATAACTATT
>Ga0190367_1001998_pt1 | contig 11032 bp, 14 predicted proteins | sample 4872181011_MG_FD_171838 | JGI IMG/M metagenome (GOLD analysis project Ga0190367, IMG submission 171838) | Hydrothermal vent microbial mat bacterial communities from Southern Trench, Guaymas Basin, Mexico - 4872-18-10-11_MG | ecosystem: Environmental > Aquatic > Marine > Hydrothermal vents >... | reverse complement strand
CTCTAGAAGATGGGAAAGTGTTTAAATTTTTTAGCACAGTAATATGTTTCTTTACCAAACCTTGTCTCTACTTCTTTTGCTTCTATAACTCCTTCCTCTATTAGCTCTTTTAGAGCTTGCTGTATGATAAGAATATCTTTCTGAGTTAGCTTCCTTTCGTATATATAGCTTCCTATCTCAGAGAGAGTATAGGCTCTTCCATTTTGCAACAATTTCTCGATTCGCGTTTTTATAGTGTCTCTTGTTCTGCCTTTTTCAAATTCATCCCTCGATATAGGCAATTTTAAATCACCATATACTTTTAAACATAAAAACCTTAGGAAATTTAAATATTTTTAGAAAACTCGTATAAAAATTAAAAAATACCTTTAAAAACTTTATTCTAATATAATTGAGAAAAGAACTAAAAAGCACATTAATATATTAATGGAGAATCAGTGTACTGAAAACTATGGTTTTATACCAAACTTCTCTCGGTAATATCCTGTGTAGAGTACTACTGCTGGATTATGGCCTGTAACTCTATCCTTAGCGATTAGGGTGACTACTGGAGCTTTTGAGTATCTATAAAATATTGAGTCGTGTCCAACACATAGTCCAACAGCGATATTTAACTCTGTACTTAGCTTATTTAGAATTAGTGCTTGGCCTACTGGATTACATATAGCTTCAAATTCAGGCTCTAGTAAGTAGTCTTTTGGAATGCCTATCTCAAGCTTATTTATCCCGCCAACCTTGCAGCATACAGAGTATACCTCAAAATTATTATTTTTAAATACTTGATAAACATAATATGCTTCTTTAGCTAATCCTATACAGAAAGCAATTCCAATTTTCCTAATTCCAAGTCTCTTAGCATACTCTAGAATCTCTTTTAATCTAGGCCACTTCATATAACCACTAGCTTCAACAATAGCCGCAGAAATACACTGATCCCTAACCTCCTTATTCTTCTCATAAATTTCCTTAGCTTCACGAATTAACTCACTAAAGTGACGCATTGGACAAAAACGTGGTAATTTATCAAATAAACCATAGTAACAAGGATGTTCTCTGCAGAAAACACAGTTTGGATGTTCATTGTCTCTAGGCAATTGCTATCACCACATAAAATAAAGTATAAGTCTGATACCTTTATTATTTACCTAATCTAAGTAGACTATGATATATGTTATAGGCAAAATATAATCAGAGATTAGTATGTCAGTTCCTGCCTGGATTCATCATTAATGTAGTAGTTCAGTTAATACGAGCTCCTCTTCATCCACAATAATAATTAACTATATTAGCTGATTAAAGGTTTATTTGTGTTTAAAGTATTTTACTTTTTTGGCGATGAAGAACCCAGCTCAGGCTGAAACATGATGTACCGTCGGAACTGCAGAGCCCCCTCAAACCAAAACCTATATAATTCTGTGAAGTTGTATATTAGGTCGGTTAATGATATTTAGAGTTATACTATATAGACTTATCAGCGAAGTTTTTATATCAAAAATAGAAGTAACCAAAAATTTATGTTAGACTTACCTCTAGCCCTGGTATTTTTACCTTGTCATATATATAGTCTATTACTTTTAGTGATATATAGATCCATGCGAAGTAGATTAATCCAGCTATTAGGTACACTTCTAGTGGTTTAAATGTTTGAGCAGCAATTGTTTTAGATACATTTGTTAATTCTCTAACTCCAATGACTATTAATGCTGATGTACTTAAGCCTAGTGAGACGTATTCGTTTGTCCATGCTGGTATTACTATCCTAAATACTTGTGGTAATATTACGTGGAGTAGTGTTTGTCTAAATGTCATTCCTAGTGATTTAGCAGCTATTAACTGGTCTTTAAATACTGCTTCTATTGCTCCTTTAAAATATCCTTTTTGATATGCACCACTATTCAGCATTAGTGTTATTGCTCCTGCTGTAAATGCATCCCATTTAAATCCTGTTACTGCTGGTACCGTAAAGTAGAAGAATAATAGCTGTATGATTAGTGGGCTTCCTCTAAAGAACTCTACATAAACATTTATTATTGCTTTTAATGTTTTTCCTCCATATACATCTCCAAGTGCTGATAATATACCTAGGATAAATCCGCCAGCTAAGCCTATAAATGTCATCATAAGCGTCGTTATAAATCCCTCTACTATAAATGGCAAATAATACAATAGGAACTCCATCTACTCTCCACCTAACAATCTACTTAAGAATTCTCTTGCTCTAGGTGTCTTTGGATTCTTCAGTAACTGCTCTGGTGGCCCACTCTCTAAGATCTTCCCCTTATCCATAAATAATATTTCATCTGCAACTTCCTTTGCGAATGCTATTTCATGTGTAACTACAAGCATAGTTATTCCCTTCTCAGCTAATTCCTTCATTACATCTATAACTTCCCATGTAAGCTCTATATCTAGTGAAGCTGTCGGTTCATCAAATAATATTATATCTGGATTCATGGCTAACGCTCTAGCTATACCAACCCTCTGCTGTTGTCCACCAGATAATTGCGCTGGATAATGATCTGCCCACTCCTCTAGATGTACAAGCCTCAGCGTCTCCATAGCACGTTTCCTAGCTTCCTCCTCCTTCATACCAAGAACATACCTTAATCCAAGCATTACATTTCCAAGAGCAGTTAAATGTCTAAATAGACTTGGCTCTTGAAATACAAATCCAATTTTAGCCCTAATTTTATTTAGATCAAGGTTTTCAGCATATACATCTCGACCCTCAAAATAGATCTTTCCTTTAGTCGGTTCTTCAAGTAAGCCAAGTAAACGTAAAAATGTTGATTTTCCAGAGCCACTAGGCCCGATTATAACCTTAATCTCACCTTTTTTAATCTCAAAATCTATACCCCTTAAAACCTCTAAATCCCTATATCTCTTCCATAAATCTCTACATGCAAGAATGGAATCCTCAATTCCCACATTCTCACCTCAAACCATATTTAGTTTTTAATCTTGATCCTAGTTTATCAAGGTAGTTAGCGAATGGAAATGTTAGTATAACATATATTATTGCTGCAGCTAGATATGGGAATATAAAGGATCTAGTACCTCTCCTAAGGATATCTGCATATTTAGCTAGATCTAAAACTCCAAGTACAAATGAGTATGCTGAGTCTTTAATTAAAAGAGCTATTTCACTACCTAAACCTGGTAATGCAACTATAAATGCCTGTGGTAAAATAACATATCTTAATGCTTGAAGTTTTTTCATTCCAAGTGAAATAGCTGCCATCATTTGTTGTCTACCAACGCTATTTATTGCTCCGCGAAATATCTGTGATTGGTATGCTCCACTACGCATACCTAGGGCAATAACTGAAGTCATAAATGGATCTTTGAATATTGGTATTATTCCTCCTAATCCAAAGTGGAAGAATAGCATAAAAACTAGGATGGGTATTCCACGAAAGATCTTCTCATATGCATCTGCAAATTGTGATGCAATAGGTATTTTGAAGGATCTACAGAGAGAGATTGGTATTCCAATTATAAAACCGAGGATGAATGAAAAAATGGAGATTAAGAGGGTTGTAGGGACACCTTGGAGTAGAAAAAGGATGTCATTGGTTGTAATCATATTTATTTACCACCTAACTTTTTCTATAGCCCTGTTTTTGTTATATTCCACTTAGCCCTAATTTGATCAATTTCTCCAGATGCAAATAACTCTGCAAGTGCAGCATTGATCTTCTGGACTAGTACTGTAGAGTCTTTATGTGCTACGAAAGCTACTGGCCAGTAAGATCTGCTATATACAACTACTAGTGGTACTTTTTCAGTTGATATCCACCATGTAGTTATTGGTGTTTCAGCATATACAGCATCAATATTTCCAGCTTTCATATCCTCTAATGCAACCCCAAAGTCTGTATAAGACTTTACCTGCGAAGAATCTATCTTTCCAGCTTTAACTAAGTCTAAAAGCTCAGCCTCCTGCGTAGTACCACTTCCAGTACCAACTACAATTCCATATTTAGCAATATCTTCTAGGGATGAAAGCGTAGTTATACCTAACTCCTGAGCTCTCTCCTTAGTCATTATAAGCTGAACCTCAGTAACAATATGTGGCATAGTAAATAATACCTCTTCTAACCTCTCTGGAGTAACGCTAAATCCACTAACACCTAAATCAACCTCTTTATTCTTAACAGCAGCTATAATAGCATCGAAATCCATAGTTTTCCATCTAACTTCAATACCAAGCTTCTTAGCAATAGCTTCCATCAAATCAACTTCATACCCAACAAGCTGGTTAGTCTTTGGATCTATAAATTGGAACGGTGGCCAATCTGGTGATGTAGCTACAACAATATACCCTCTCTCCTTAATTATATCCCACGTAGTCTTTTCAACCTTTTCCTCTGGAGCAGGGGCGAGAAGAGGATGAGCGTAGAAACCAGCACTGAAAGCAACAATAGCGACAATAATAATTGCAATAACAACTAAACCTTTACTCGCCATAAACTAAACTACACCCCAATAATAAGAAAACTTAAAAAATTGGTATAACTAATATAGTAAATACTTCTAATAACTATTATAATAAATTAATTAAATATAAACATAAAGAGAATATATATAGTTTAAAAATTAAAGTTTCTCCTAAACATTAAAAATGGCATTAAGTATGTTTACCTACTATATAGGTCTTAATGGTAAGATTTAAGTATGACTGTTTTCTTACTCCATTATTGATATGACTACTACCATTATTTCTAAAAAAGGGCAGGTAGTTATACCAAAGTCTATTAGAGATAAACTAGGGTTAACAGTCGGAACCGTATTAAAGGTAAGTGTAGAGGGGAAAAAGGTTATATTAGAGCCTATAGAGGAACCTCCAAAAGAAATCTTTATAAAAGCTGGATCAAAAATTACAGAAGAGATTTTAGCTGAAACAAAATCAACTAGCGATAAAATACTTCAGTTTCTAAAAGATTTAGGTGTCGAAATTGACTAAAATCTGTTTAGATACAAGTGTAATTATCGAATACATAGATGAATTAGGTGATTACCACCAGTTTGCAAAAGCATTATTTACAGTAATCCTAAAAGGTAAATTAAAAGCATTAATACCACATGTAATTCTGGCAGAAACATATTATGTTGCATCAAGAATATATGAAAAACTAGGCTTGGAAAGCCCAGATTTAAAAGCAAAGAAACTAGTAGAATGGCTCTATAGACTACCAACCACAAATATTGCAGGTGAAGACTTAACTCTTGTAATAGAGACTGGAAAAATAAAACTGAAATATAGACTAGCGTTAACAGACTGCTATGTGTTAGCAACATCAAAAATCTATAACTGTAAAGCAATATTCAAAAAACGAGAAAAAGAAATGCGAAACAAAATAGAAGAGCTAGAAAGAAATTTCAACATAATTTTCTTAGAGGATTATCGGTAATATATAGCCATGATGGAGAAGGCTAATCTTACAGCATAATAATCATTAAAGATATTTCTATTTATATGGTGGATGTTTGGCTTGATATCTCAATAATTAGATGTCCCAATTGTGGGAAGATGTATGTTGATGCTTCTTGGTATGTTGTTGAGCTTGAATCTGATATAGAGTGTGGTATATGTGGAACTACTTTTAATACACGAAAAAACATCGTAATAAGAGCACTTCTAAGGCTAACTATAAGTAATGATAAGATAACAGATATAAGCGTCGAAGAGTATTTGCCAACTAGCGAAGTAGACTGAATTGCAGTGTCCACAAAATTCTTTAGATCTAATGTAATGGTGTATAATTAGTCCAAAAATCCTACCTAGTTCTGAGAAGTGTATTAAATAGGCAGTGTAATCCTCCACCAGCCTTCATAAATTCATATCCATTAAACGTTATAACTTCTATACCCATATCTACTAACTCCTTAATTGTTTTATCATTCCATGCGTATGAAATTACCAACCCCTTTCTAATTACAACAAAACTAGGGCCAAATGTATTTAGCTCATTATCGGGTACATCTATTATTGCATAGTTGTTTTCTCCTAGATAATCATAAAAATTGATGACATCGTAGTCTCCATCAGAATACATTATTAGCGATGGATAATACATTAATGACCGCTTATGTGCAACAATTAAATCATTATCCAATATCATCATTGTACCATCTAAGTGTACTCTATACGGTGGTAATGGTATCAAGATAGCATTCTTACGAAAGTTATCATTTATTTGTTTACCTAATTTATAGGCAGCTTGGAAAGAAGTTCTAGGGCCGTATCCGAGTAAAATCGTATTTTCATTTAAGTAAAGAAGATCGCCGCCCTCAAAGTACTCTGTAGCCTCAAATATATATGTAATGTTCCAACCCAGCTTCTCAAAGCTTTTCTTTACGATATACGGCTCATACCGACGAATTTCATAACGCATATTAGACAATACTATAGTACTCTCTAAAACTGCAAAAACATCTCTCATAAATACAAGATTTGGCGGGAAAAAGCTAGGTTTCCAATTTATCTGTTCCAACACATCATTAAGTAAAAGAACTTCAACACTATGCTCCCTGAATATATCAAGATAAGCATCATATTGTCTCTGAAAAGCCTCCGGATCAACAACAGCACGAAATAAATAATCCCTATAGTTAGACTTATTAACCAAAGATAACTCGCTAGATGGTCTATACATAAATACTCTTTTTAACCTCCAATATTCAGGTCCATTTCTCAGCATGCTAAAAAAGGTGAATCTTCATGAAATAATATGATTTTTTCTGATTTCAGCGTTTTTCCAGGAATATAGTTATTCTAGAAATATGGCTTTTTAAATCTAATTAAGTATCCTCCTAGTTGGTGGAAAAAGATAATGAATATTATTAGGTATAAGCGGTTTGTACCGATAGTTACGATAATAATTTCTGTACTGATAGGGTGTAGCTTCGTAGTAACTGCCGATTCAAACCCGATTCCTCTACCGACAATTATACTTGAACATGAGTATATCACTATTGAGATTTCAAAGGTTCATAATAAGCTAGATGTTACAGTGTTTGGCCATTATCCATTTAAAAATTATGGATATAAGGACATTATGATGTATTTTCCTATTCCACCTGAAGCTCTTGATGGAAATATATCGGTATTTATTGATGGTAAACCTATAGAGTGGGATATTGTATGGAGTATTGTAGTTGACGGTAAGAATAAAAGTTATACTACTGTCTTAGGTGATTATCCCCTCCTAAAGTGGCATATCAAAAATGTACCAGATAAATTTACTGTCTCAGCGAGATATGAATACATAATCAGTTCGGAAAAGGGAGTTTATAAGATATTATATGCTATGGCTACCGGAAGATTCTTTGATTACTATGCTAAGCAGTGTACAGCAGAAGTAAAAATAATCTTTAGAAATCTAAATTCATATGAAGCTAAAATCACATTAACTCCACCGCCCAACCAGTATCCAGGTAAAACATCATTTAAATATATAATTAAAGGAGATCATGATGAAATAGAGATCGTGGAACAAAGTGATCCATTTAGAGGTCTAGATAGAGATTTATTGATCGAGATTTATGGACGTGAGGCGGAGAAGTGGATACCAGCGAAACCTATGGATATAAACATTAAGCTAGATAAAGAAGATAATACTACACTCACAACAGTCATCATGACCTTTAATCATGCTGGATACAAAGTTGACTGGGAAGCATGCATCATAAAGGATAAAGTCATAAATATATACACAGATGTCTATATGTGGACCGGTCCTTCAGCACAAGTTATTACAGAAAAGAAGAATACTTACAAGTTGGTATTAACCCCAGGAGAGTACACTCTCAACGTATATGTTAATGGACAACTAATGAAGAAATTCATAATTAACATTGGAAACGGAGAAAATAATCAGACTAATAATGGAAATTCTAATAAAAGTGATGACTTACAAGCAGCTAATAAATATATAATAGGCATCTCTATATTACTACTAGCTATAGCTATATTCCTAGCATACTTTTTAGGAGGTAAATAACCTAGTGCAAATTCTTCTGGTTACGATCTAGAATTCATACTATATTTTTATTGCTTTAGCTATTCTCTTTAGTAGCGCGTTTTTAACTATTATGAGCCTTGGTTTAAATATATGAAGGTATCTCCAGAGTAAGCTTATAACTTTTCCTGGATCCTCTAACCCACCAATATCAATTAGTATTACATCAACTTTTCCTCCTAAATTTTCTCGAACCCTACTTAAGATACTCTTTATATCGAAAGCATCTAAACACTCAACAAATGCATTTTCATATTTTGATAAAATATTCTTAGCTCTATTTACTTCCGGTAAACTTTTATCTATAGCATAAACCTTAGCACAAATCTCAGCTAAAATCTTAGTTGTTTTTCCAGAAGCACAACCAATCTCCAAAACATGATCATCCTTACTTATAAGCTCCCGAATTTTCCTTCTATATTCTAAAACATCACTGGTAATAATAATCGTTAAATTTTCCCATAGACTTGACATCTCATAAATAATATTTATCTACATAAGAGAATAAGATGAGGTCTTTTCAGTGCTCTAGCTAAATTTTCTTAATATAGTTGAGTATTTCTCTAAGATCATTTATGCACGCGTCAGCAATTTCGGCTAATTCTGGTTCAGCATTGTATGCTATGCCAAATCCAGAAACTTCAAGCATAGACTTATCATATTTTGAGTCGCCAACAGCAATAGTCTTGCTTAAGGGTATATCGAGCTTCTCAGCTAACTTAATTAGAGCTTTATCTTTATGTCCTAGTTCAACTCTACAAATACCATTTCCAGTTAAATAGCCATTTTCATCAGTTTCTACTCCATTAGCAATAACATGAGAAATACCAAGTTTATCAGCAATTTTATTAGCTAAAATATCGAGGCCAACTGTAATAATTGCTACAGTAAAACCATGGCTTCGAAGACTTGAGATAACCTCTTCAGCACCAGGCATTAACTTATAACGTTCAAGTATACGCTCTATATCCTTTATATGTACATTATTACCCCACAATCTAATAACATTATTCATAAACTCACGGTAGCTTATAACTCCACGCAAATAATCATTCATGTATTTTAACGCTTTTTCTTCAACTCCAAAATGTTTATTGATTCTAGCCCAGCTGTTTCCTTCGACTAAAGTACCATCCATATCAAATGCGATAAGCATACATGAAAATAGTAGAATTTTCATACTATAATAATCTTAGTTCAAAATTGTATGTCTTTATTAATTTATCCTTATGGTACTTCCTATGGATACACTAAAGTACAGTTTGATTAAATAAATTTATGCAGTATAATATGGTGGGGAGACATAAAAATCTAATTACTGGTTTAATACAATAAAATTTATAAGAATGTAGATATGAAGATAATTAAGATATAGGGGTATCTTGAGTAGTTTGAGGGATAATATGTCGCACGAAAATAGTGTGTTAGGTATAGATTTCGATAAGAAAATTGAAGATTTAATGAGAAAGTATAATAAGATTTTATCTTCTATGATTAAGCTTGATGATTGTGAAAAAATACTCTATATGGCTGAGTTGGATGTTATTGTGAAAAATATAAGAAGCCTTATTGTTGTAAAAAGGATTCTAGAGAAGGCAGATGATGAAAAGACAATTTCACTAGCTATAAACTTCGTAAAAAAGGAGATTGAGTTAACTGATGCTATAAAGCCGATTCTTGAGGCATATGACGATGGTGAGACTACTATAGAGAAAGAGGAGAAAGCTTTAGAGGTTAAAAAAATTGTTGAAGATGCGAAGAGAGAAGCGATAAAAGCCACCAGCTCACTCAATATCTCACCAGAACTCTAACTTATTTTGAACACTAAAAGTTCTCGGCGTGAAAATGTTCTGTGTCAATAAATTAACATATGTGTAAATGTATCGTTTTCAGCAGTTATATATCAATATAATTACCTTTTAAAATGTAATAAACTAATTTTTTGGTGAATCAACCTGCTGGAAGTATTTCTATTCATAATAATTGCCTTTACAGGGTCATTTGCATTTAGGTTAAGTATGCCAGCGGTAGCTTTTTATACACGTAATGTATTGGAAGCGTCGGCTTTCGGAATAGGACTCTTAACATCTATATTTTTTATCGCGAGAGCTTTATCAGCAGTAATCTCTGGTAGATTATCAGATAAGTATAAGCAGAAAACGCTATATCTACCTATAATATCCTTCTTCTTAAATGCATTTGCAGTATATACGTATAGCTACGCTATAAACTTAAGTCAAATATTATTTATCCGATTTATTCAGGGTATCCTTAATGGATTAGCATGGGTTCCTATACAGACAATACTAGGATTATCTGTTAAATACTCAATTAGAGGTAGAGTTTACTCTGCATATTTTATAGCTGGGTCACTAGGTGTAATGGGTGGAAATATGCTTTATGCAATAATATTTAAAGAACCCCTAAGGTATATACTCTTAATCTCTACAATAGCGTTCTTAATTTCATCATTCTTGACACTAATTATTAAGTGTAAGATTAAAACTTTAGTAACGCTAGAATCTAAGGAAGAGGTTAAATTAGCTACCCCTGAGTTACGTAGACAAAGTTATAGTAGTGTAATATCAAAAATTGAAGTATTTTCATTGCTTGTTATTGTGCTTGGAGTCGGATTTTTTAATTCAGTTACTCGGGGAGATCTAATATATATTTATATGAATGAGTATTTAGGGCTTGAAAAAGGCCTTGTCGCTAGTTTTATAGCATTAGCTTCTCTATTTGGTTTGTTACTTAGCTATCCAATTAGCTGGATTTCAGATAAATATACAGGTAGGTATGCATTAAAAATAGCACTGTTATCTTGTGTTTTTGGCGCATTAATTTTAAGTATAGAGGTTGGGTGGTTATCAATATTATCACTAGCACTGGTATATACGGGTACTGCAAGTATAGTTCCAATAGCTAGAAAGATTGGAGTTTCACATCCAACTTCCGGAGGCATAATAATAGGGTTAATTAATGCATTAGCTAATGCTGGTAACGTATTA
>Ga0190367_1001993_pt1 | contig 11045 bp, 13 predicted proteins | sample 4872181011_MG_FD_171838 | JGI IMG/M metagenome (GOLD analysis project Ga0190367, IMG submission 171838) | Hydrothermal vent microbial mat bacterial communities from Southern Trench, Guaymas Basin, Mexico - 4872-18-10-11_MG | ecosystem: Environmental > Aquatic > Marine > Hydrothermal vents >... | reverse complement strand
GCGCGGAGGATGCGGACATGCTCGCGCAACATTGCGCTCAGGTGGTTTTTGTTGCTTACTTCCGCGATCATTTACCTTTCATACGTTTACCTTATTTCGCGATGCGCTTCGGCCCCGGCGAGCTACACGTGTTTTCTCGAAGCGCTTGTTTTGCACTTCTTCGAGTGGGTGGTTGATAGGGGCCCGTCCCCGGCTGGTGTTCGGGATCTGCATGGTATTGCTTAGGATTGAGCCCGTCGTGCTGTATTTCGGTCGCCTGCCGGTATGCGTTTCGCCGCAGGGTGGAAGGTGGCGTGAATGGGGAATAGACCATAAATGTCCATTCCTCAGAAAGTTTCAGAAGTACTATAAACCGGATGGGAGTTTTCTTTAGGCATTAGTTAGTAATACGATTTATATGGGATAGTGTATTACGAATTATGGGTGATTTGTATGAGTGAGATTATAAGTATCCGTATACCTAAGGAGTTGAAAAGGAAAATGGACGTGTTGAGGAAGAAGGTCAAGTGGAGTGAGGAGATAAGGAGGTTTTTGGAGCAGAGGGTCAATGAGTTATGGAGGGAGAAGGTGTTAGAGGAGATTGACAGGGTCATAGATGGACTTAATCTTCCGGAGTTACCCGCTGGCACCGTAGCGAGGATTGTGAGGGAGGACCGTGATAGTCATTGACGCGTCTGCTCTTTCAAAATACTTGTTAAGGGAGGAGGGGTGGAAGAGTGTCAGACACTTTTTAGTGAAAGGAGTGCGGTCGGTCGGTTTAGTTCTGAAGGAGGTGGCAAATGCAATACGGAAGCAGGTGCACATTTTCCGGCGCATAGACATAGATAGGGCACAGGTTCTTTATGGGCAACTGAAGAGGCTTGTGGAGGAGGGAATCATTGTGATAGAGGACGAGAGGTTGTATCTCGACAAGGCGGTTGAGATATCGTTCAAATATGGGATTACGGTGTACGATTCCTTATATTTGGCACAAGCGTCGACATATGGAGAACTTTTGACCAGTGACGAGGGACAAGTGGCCATCGCGGATAAATTAGGAATAAAGGTATACCATATCAAGTAGAAGTGCTAAATCTATTACCTAGCGATTATTGGTGCTAGAAGGAGTTGCCGATGTACGAGAAGGCGGAAATGTTACTATTTCGGTACTGTGGTGAAGTGAATGGGAGAGGTAATCAGGATTGCGAGGAAAAGGGCCCCTAGAATTAGGCATTAAGAAGATCGTGGTTGTATCCGAGACCAGCAGGAGCGCCCTTAAGGATCTGAATATCCTTCGGGGTACCGAGATACGGTTGATCGTGGTGGCTCACTATCCGGTAAGACCTAGGGCCCCAAGGGCGACATCCCTATGGGGATTACGGGGGAGGTTAGAAGGTACCTTGAGAGACATGGCGTCATTGTGATTCAAGGCACGAGACGCTTGCATGCCTTGAAAGATCCTTGAGCTGAAACATCCCGACTCCTCCACCTATACATAGATAGGACTCTCGGAATATTCGGTTAGGGTGTTAAGATAGCGATAGAGGTGGCGGTTATGGCGACGGATGCGGGTGTGCTTGAGGACGGTGAAGAGGTAATCTCTCTGGCCGGCACCTACAAGGGTCTCGATACGGCAGCTCTGGTAAAAACAACATATAGTGGCAGGTTTTTCGAAGCGTTTGAAGTTTTAGAGGTTCTGGCGAAGCCCCGTTACCCCAACATTTCGTTACCCGAATATAGGGACAAGAAGTGGAAGGGGATCATCGATCAATACTACGAGCCTATAAAGCTATCTGAATAATGTTAGATTCTCAAAAAATCTCGGAGATTCGTGAGAAGGAGTAACATCTAGCTCCGTTAAACAGATTACGGCGGATCTCTGGAATCGGAGATTACAGGAGAAATTCTTCGAGCGGAGTGTCCTGCAGGCTGATTTTATCCAGCCTCCGTGTTGTGATGCACCGAGTTTTTTGCAGAAAGTGTTAAAGTAGAAAAGGAGAAGAGAGTCACTTTATCAAGGTATCGGATCCGAAGTCGTGTTCGGCGGTGATCATATGGAGGAAAGGTTGGTGGTGGTGTTCCACGGTGTGAGTAGTGTGCAGAGGGTCAAGGACATGGCGAGGCTCATCGCGGGGTTGGGCTTCAGCGGATTTGTGGTGACAAAGGTTGAGGGTTCTGCCGCGGTCACCGGCGTTCCGGAGGCGTTTAAAATAATCTATAAGGAGAAGAAGAGGCTTGTGTGCCTTCCTGATCTTAAGGACGCAATAGAGTTATTCGAGCCGTCCACGATCTACCTGTTCGTCCCACCACGGTATGCGGAGAAGGAGTTCGATGAGGAGGAGGTTATTAAGAAACTGAGTGAGGGCAAGAAGGTGATGCTGATCTTCGGCGGGATGGAGCCCAGTTTTACAAGGGCGGAGTTGTCCTTAGGAACGCCAGTGAGGCTCGATGTCGAGGGGGACGTTGGTCCCATTGCAACCGCTGCGCTGGCGCTTTATAGGCTCAGAAGGAGGCTTCGGGGAGAGCAATGAAGTTAAAGAAAAAGCTACCAGTACGTGGAGAGCACATATTCTACTGTTGCGGGGCGAGGGTCAGGGTTTCCGGCGATGGCGTCGAGGTGCTGGACGAGCCCACTGTTGAGTTCTGTCCGCTTCACGAGATGCTTTACAAAACCGGTACTATCGATAAGGACGCCGTCATCAGGAGTGTTATCCTCAAGATAGAGAAAACGGGGTTTGGATGCCCGCATAGGATGTTCACATCATCGAACGTGGTGCCTTTCGGAGCATCAGAGATGATAAGGGTGTGCATGCGCGCAGGGCTCTTTGATTGCGCCGTGACTGTGTGCGAGGGTGCGGGTACGGTAATTTCCACCAATCCTGATCTTGTTCAGGAGATAGGAGCATTTCTCACGGGAATCGTGAAAACAAGTCCGGTGCCGGAGATAATAGGCCATATCGAGGATAGGGGAGGAATTTTACTTGACAGGGAAAGAGCACTCATAGATCAGGTTGAGGGCATCCGGAGGGCAATAGAACTCGGTCATAAGAAAATTGCCGTTACCGTCAGCGGTTTTGACGCGGATAAGATACCCGTCATTAGGAGCATGAAAGAGAGTGAGGATATAAGCGTCACCGTGTTTTCGGTGTGCAATACCTGTATTCGGGATACTGATGTTGATAATCTGAAAAAGGCGGATCTTGTGTGGGCGAGCGCCTCCAAGATTGTCAGGGAGAGGATAGGAAGCATTGCACTACTCCAGATAGGTGTCGCAATACCAGTGTTCGCGTTAACGGAGAGGGGCAAGGAGGTTGTGCTGACGTATTTGAGAGAATTTGGGGACAAAATTGTCATATTCAGAACTAAGAAACTACCATATGTGGTGGAGGAGAGAGTTCCTAAAACTCGTCAAAGGAATTTAGATCAAGAAATTAAAAGTGAAGCGATGTTATAGATGGGGGGAAGTACTGAGGATGTTCTAGATGCTGGCAGAGAGGTCTGCGATGAACAACGGTGGCATGAAGAGGTAAGCGATGGATGCGTCCTCGCCGGCGTATTCCTTTGCTTTGCGAATAGCGTCGTCGAGGTCTTTTGCATCTTCCAGTCCTAACCTTTTGAGAACGTCCTCACTTTTTGCGCCCGCTATTATTGTTCTTCCCGCGTGCTTCCTGCCCATCGCACCCCAGTAGTACGCTATTATCGCGTGGATAGGATGGTAGGCGTATCTCTGCACGAATTTCTGCATTAAATCCTCTCGCTCGAGAAACTCCTTCTCGTAATTCTCTAAATCCTCCATCTTCGTAATGTTTGGAAGAATCTTGTAGTAAAGCTCCGCGTAGGAGGGATGTTGCTCGAGGTCAAAAACCTTCTCCGCTGGATTTGCAACCACCAATACCCCTCCCCTCTTAAGGGGAGGTTTGCCCTTGTACATGTTTACAAGATACCCGAAGATCGTGGTGTGAAGAAGTACGGGGTTTAACTCCGTTCCCACGCTGTAAGGACATAAGTTGGGCAGTCCGAAGATTACAACATCGAACTGTTGATCAACTCTCACGAGCATCTGCTTCTCCACAAGTTTCAGTGTTTCCTTATGGGCCTCCTCCGGATCTCCGGCGAAGAATCCTATCGGCGCGTAGTTTGCACGATACTTCCTCCTAACGATCCTCTTTAAGAATTTGGGAGACTTACCCATCAGTTTCAACAGGATCTTTCTAATTCTCGAAGACTGCCCCTTAAGCGGCCTCCACAGGCGACCAAGCAGGCCACTGTAAAAATCGTTATTCACCACGCTTTCCACGGTGAAAACATTCACCCTTTCCTTTAGAACCTGCCCCATCTCCCATATTATCTTGTGCAACATCGATCGCTCGGGATCCATTAAATGCCCCTTCCCGGTGACCTCGGGTATATGGCTCGCCCTTATCGTGCTATAAGATCCGAGGCCTATGATGAACGACTTCCAGCCCCCGTTCATGGGTGTAAAGGTGATGTTGAGATAAATTAGAAGGTCGGCCTCTGCGGCGACCTTATTTATCTCCACAACGTGTCCGGAAGGTGTCTCTCCGATCTTTACAAGGTTCCCGGGGTCGGTGGGGTTATGATGCAAGATCCGGTCTTTAAACTCCTTAACAATATCAGAGCCGAGGATCATTCTGAGCTCTTGAGGCTTGCATCTCCTATGGAGCCCCCGTGCACAGATAAATGTTATGTTTTCCTTCTTAACACCCGCATTCTCCAGTTCAGCCACCACCGCCCTGGCGGCGATCGCCCTAGGATCCTTTTTCCTGCTATGTGGGAGAGGGACACACATGTCATCAAACGCTATTACCACATTAGAGGCCGCATCAACGAGTTCGCTTATCGGCTTCGATCCTATTGGGCTTCTAATAGCATCTAGCACCGCCCTATCGGGATCTTCCAGCGGTGGGATAGGATCCGGTGGATAGAATATCTTCACCCTATCGTCGAAATTGTACACTAGGACATCATCGCCGCAGAATATTATTTCCTCCATAAACATCCCACACATCTTAATAACTTCCAACATCGGATAAAAAGATGATTTGAGCCGATGAGCGCAAGATGGGGGAACCCAAGATAGTAAAATGAGGGACACACTCTTCCAATAATTCATGCGAAAATTGCTAAGCCCAGAATTTTGACAAAATTTGAGACAAACACATCAAATCTTGGGAGGTGGGGTCAGATCTTTGGTCATCTTCAAAATCCAGATACCTCTCTTCTTGGCCTCCTCGATGGCATCGGGAGTCGCCGTCGTGACGTATAGAATCAGTATTATCTTCTCCCGGAGGAGGCTCGAGTATAGCTTCTTCAGCCTCTCAAATTTATCCGCAAGTTCTTGGACCGCGCTTATGCCCGCCCTCACCTTCGCCTCTCCGATAACACACACCTTCTCCGTCGCGCCGTAGAGGTTTATCTCCATATCGGGAAGCTTAAGAACGTCCAGATCCACGTGAATTCCCATTTTCCTGAGCCGGTAGCTGACAACCTCCCGTGCCTCTTCCTCCATCTCCAGCGTGAGCTTCTCCAGCGTCCTCTCAACCCTGTTGAGCCTCGCATCTATCTGTTCAAACCTCTTCTCGAACGACTCACGCATGTTCCTTATTTCCTGCCATATCTTCCGAATCTCCTCCCAAATCCTGTTCTGACCCTCACGTAGCTTTTCGATCTCCTGCCATATCTTCGTCTGCTCCTCCCGCAACTTTTGGATTTCCTGCCATATCTTCCGAATCTCCTCCCAGGTTCTCGTCTGCTCCTTTCTTAGCTTCTCTATCTCCTGCCATATTTTCCGATTCTCCTGCCATATCTTCGTCTGCTCCTCCCGAAGCTTCCGAATTTCTTCCCAGATCTTCTTTATCTCCTCCCAGATCTTCCTCTGACCATTCTCTATCCCATCGAGACGTTGCAGTATCTCCAGTAGCCCTATCCGCGCCGCAACCGCGTACCGGAACTCCTTGTCCTTCTCCAGCAGATCCAGAAATGCACTCTTCAATTCCTCGGTGCTCACCATCGGTTCCACCATTTAGGAGTTTCGGCAGATGGTATTTAAAGTCCGTGGTGCGGCCAATATCGATGCCACCAGCATTACCACTATACTTCCTAATTCGTCTGCGATTTTCGATCGGTATTTCTAAATTTGACCCGTCAGCGATTTCTTCAATTTCTCCGCCGTCGGGGTCGCAGCAATACCTCCCAATCCCGTTTCCTTAAACTCGAGTGGGAGTTTCCTTCCGACCTCTCCCATGGCGTCTATGACCTCGTCGCATGGTATCAGGCTTTTAACACCAGCCAATGCCATCTCCGCCGACAGAAATGCATTCATCACTCCAATTGCATTGCGCTTTATACATGGGGAGACCACGAGACCGGCTACAGGGTCACATATCAGTCCCATTAAGTTCTTAAGAGCAATCGCGACCGCGTCGGCGACCATCCTTGGCGATCCCTCAAATAGCTCCACAAGGGCGCCCGCCGCCATTGCGGAGGCAACACCACATTCCGCTTGACACCCCGCCTCCGCACCGCTTATCGACGCCCTATTTGCAATGATCAGTCCTATTCCTCCCGCCGTGAACAGCGCAAGCACTATACTGTCCTCGGAGATCTCATACTCTTCCATCACGGTGTAAAGTACCGCCGGAAGTATCCCCGCAGACCCGGCGGTTGGAGCCGCGCATATTCTACCCATCGATGCGTTGTACTCCGCAACCGCCATGGATCTCGCAACAGCTTTCATTAGGGGGCTTCCCAGAAAGAGGGGCTTCCGGGTCAGGACTTTCCGGCTCATGCCCGTTAACTCTTTAAACGGAAGTTGGGGCGGCTTTGCAGTCGCCTTTATCACAGAGTCTTTCATCACCCTCCAGCGCCTCTCCATTTCCCTCCAAACCTCATCCCTCGGCACATCCTTCAGTTTCGCCTCGTACTCCAGCACCAGCTCTCCTATTTTCTTACCGGTACGTTCCGCCTCCGATACGAGCGCCTCCATGCTCTCCACAATACCCGACCTCATGCCATCACCTCAAATCGGCCTCACGTGCCTCACGATCCTTATCTCCGGGTACCTCTCCAGAGCCCGGACCACATCCTCGGGTATCTCCTGATCAACCTCTATGGACGCGCAGGCATCTTCTCCGCGCACCTTTCTGGTGATGTTCATCCTCGCAATGTTTATCCCACGTGATGCCAGCAGAGACGTTATTTTCGCCGCAACCCCCGGCACATCCCTGTGTATCGTCACCAGCGTGTGGTAAGTTCCGGAAATGGACACCAGAAAACCATTAATCTCCACGATCTCAACATGCCCTCCCCCTATGCTACTGCCAACCACCTCGATGGTCTCCCCCTTCTCCCCCCTTAACGTTATTTTTGCAGTGTTGGGGTGGTACTCCTCACCGAGATCCGCAGTTACGATTTCGAACTTGAGTCCCTCCCTCTTGGCGTGGGAAAAGGCATCCCTTATCCTCTCGTCGTCGGGAGCAAATCCCAACAAGCCCGCCACTATGGCCCTGTCCGTTCCATGACCCCTGTATGTCTCGGCAAAACTCCCATGCAGCACTATTTTTGCATATACGGGCCGATCTCCCAATAGCTCCCTCGCAAGCCTCCCTATCCTAACGGCACCCGCGGTGTGACTCGAACTAGGACCCACCATTACCGGCCCTATTATCTCAAATACGCTCTCAACACGCCGCCTGGGCATGCATCTTCCCCGGACATGCTTGATAAATTTTCTTTCTGACTGACTTTTATTATGACTTTCCATCGGTACTCCGACATCAAGAAATAACAATACCGCTCGTAAGAACTGTGAGAATTTCTGCAGAATCGGGCACCTCATGTGGTTTGAGTTCTCGGATAAGAGCGGGTAGTGGTCAAATTGAGGGTCGGTGCCAGGTGCGAATACCCCAAGTTCCTAGAAGACGTCAGGGAAATAGAACTGGCGTTCTTCAAAGTTGCCGACTTCCTAAAACTCGATATCAATGAGATAATAAGGGAGGTTTCGGAGAAGAGAAACCGGGACGTGATAACGATCCACGCGCCGAACGCGAAGGTTCACAGGTTCCGGGAGTTCATGGACGTCATCAAAAGATGTTGCGTCCTCGCGAACGCGTTCGACTGCGAGTCGATAGTTCTCCACCCCTGCTTTATAAAGAGAAAGATTAGGAGAGACAGAGTATTTTACTTGCTGAAGAGTGTCGTAGAGCCGATGCTGGACGAACATGGCGTTTACCTCTGCTGGGAGACGTTCATGAGCAAGGATAGGCTTTTCCGTAACCCGCATGAGATCTTCGAGTTTTGCCGAAATAGCGACAGGTTCCGGATGTGCTACGACTTCTCACACATCCCCCTGAGCAGTGAAGAAACGCTTGCACAGGTGAGGGAGTACCGGGACGTAATTCTCGTCTATCACGTATCTAATAGGGAATGGGGGCATGCCGGGAAGAGCGGCGGATTAAACCACATACCGATATTCGACAAAAGAGGCGTATTGGATTTCAAAAAGATACTGAATTTTGAGGTTCTGAATAGAAACGCTTCCCTCATTCTAGAGTACAGGGAAGAATTCCACTGCTTCCTGAAGGTAGATATAGATGTCGTAAAGAAAATCCTTCGGCTGTGAAGTATTTAGAAAAATGACCCTTCCTCCTAATAAAAAGCGCGAAATGGAAGCCATGTGGTGAAAGTCCCCCACGGGAAACGGAAGTCGCAAGGGGCTCAATCCATTGTTTCGGCATTCATGAATCTTTCTATAAGCCTGAGCGCATAGACATAATTTCGGTAACGGCGACCCCCTCGACTGTACGTATCCGTAAAATTTTAAGGTTCGATGCAATCGTAAATTTTACTGGGACTTTTCCGACATTTCGTCTTCTCTACATCCCTATCCCTCCTTCTCCACGCCCACCCCTAGTGACTAGTATGAAGGGGGTGCCGGAAATAGTCGCGGCACAGGAGATACTATGGGACCTCTTCATGTACGGAGTGGCGCTCTTCATGGGAGTCCTCGCCGCAGAAGCGTGCAAGAGGATCCGTCAGTCGGAATTGATAGGCCAAGTACTGGTAGGCATAATCCTGGGACCGTGCGTGCTGGGAATCCTCAGGCCCAGTCAGGTTTTCGACTTCATATCCCTTATAGGGGCGCTGACTCTCCTCTTCATCGCCGGTCTCGAGACTGATGTCCGGACAATAATGAGAAGTGGGGCCGCTGCGACCATCCTTGCGGTGGGGGGCTTTATCTTCACCGTCATCCTATCCATACCGTTGGTATTGCTGTTTTCCGGGAGCATGATCCTCGCAATCTTCGTAAGCCTCGCGCTCGCCGCAACCAGCATCGGAATAACTATTAGAGTTTTTGCGGACTTCGATATGCTGAGGAGTTGGGAGGCACAGACAATAGTGGTGGCCGCGGTTTTAGACGACCTCATCGTCATCCTTCTGCTCATGCCTATAGTTAAGGCTCTCGGCGCCGGCACAATCTCCGTCGAGAAGTTCGTAGAGGTGCTGGTGCCGGCGGGGATCTTCTTCCTGTGCATGTTCATCATCGGCGTTCTCTTCATAACGTATATTGCTCCTAAGTTCTGGCTTATAAAGACGCGCGGTGGTATGTTTGTCTTTAGCTTCAGTTTTGCGCTCCTGGTCGGGTTTCTCGCCGCGTGCGCCGGTCTTTCCCCCATAGTTGGCGCCTACTTTGCGGGTCTCATCCTCGCTGAGACCGACCTGAAGGATGACGTCCTTACCGAAATCTCTCCCGTTGCTTTCGTCACTGTCCCCATCTTCATGATAAACATAGGGATGAAGATAAACGTGGGAGTGGCGGGAGAGGCCCTTCTGATGGGACTGGCAATTTCGGTCGTGGCCATTTTAGGGAAGATTTTGGGGGGAATACTCGCCGGCAAGTTTCATAAGAATGATAACAGGTCGTCGTACATCATGGGGGTCGGTATGGTTCCGCGGGGGGAGATGCCGCTTATTTTTGCCGAGATAGGGCTGGTCGCGGGGGTTATAAATGGGATGTGGTATGCTGTTCTCGTAATAGTCGTTTTGATAACGACATTTTTAACCCCCATCGTGCTAAAGTATCTAATCATGGGAGGTAAGGCGCCTCATGGTAAAGGTGATAAAGGCAAAACTTGAGGATATCCTAGAGCGCCCCGAGGAGTTCCTAGGCAAGGAAGTGGAGGTAGAGGGAGTCCTCGTATACACGGGGAAGACCCCGCGAGGCCCCCTCTACACGGTCAACCTACCCGAGGAGGACTATTGTGTCGGAATGCTGATGTCCGGAGGAAAGAGAATACTGTGCTACGGCCTCGAAAACCTGTGCTTCGACGACTACAGCAACAGAAGGGTCAGCATCGTCGGAGTGGTGAAAAAGCTACACGACACGATCGCAATAAAGGTTCTATCTATAAAGGTCGCGGAACCCGAATAGTTTAACTCGTTAATTTTAACTGATTTTACAGATGGGGGGAGCAAAATTGCTTGTAAAAATTTTACCATGATCATCGACGATCAGGAAGCACCACAACGTCTCCACACAGTTGCACTAACCCCCATCCCAACTTGTTGGTCGGTTTCGAGGTAACGCGACCGCTCACCCGCCTTACGGAACTATTAAATCCGAGAAATTGGAACTCTTTATTGTACGAAAACTCCGAGGAGGATCCATACGTACGGCGTGTTGCTAACGCCTGAGGAGAGAAAGATAAAGGAAGAGGCGCAGGAGTTTGCGAGGTCGATCGACCCCGAACTTATAAGGAAAATGGAACGCGAGGAAGTAAAATTCCCAAAGGAATTTATACAGATGGCCGCGGAAAGAAGACTGCTGGGCTTGAGATTCCCACCAGAGTACGGGGGAAGGGGAGCGACCTGGGTCGCCGAGGTTGCCGCGATCGAAGAAATAGGGGGGTCTGAAACAGTTTTCGGTTTAAGTAATTTTCAGACATTTTCGTAAAAGTTTAAATGGTATCGCTCCATTATTCGGTCAGGTCGAGGCCGATGAAGAGGACGAGGTTGATTAGTACGGGTGGGTTCCGCTTCGCCGAACC
>Ga0190367_1001991_pt1 | contig 11051 bp, 5 predicted proteins | sample 4872181011_MG_FD_171838 | JGI IMG/M metagenome (GOLD analysis project Ga0190367, IMG submission 171838) | Hydrothermal vent microbial mat bacterial communities from Southern Trench, Guaymas Basin, Mexico - 4872-18-10-11_MG | ecosystem: Environmental > Aquatic > Marine > Hydrothermal vents >... | reverse complement strand
CCCTAGGAAAAGTAATCTTTAAATACGCCCCACGTATATCATTAATTATTAGCCCATACGGAGGAGATCCAGCGGGCTCAATCGAGCTGAGAAAGAACGGTCTCATAACTCCTCCCAGTATGGGCCCCTAGGGATTTCGAGAACCGGCTTGTTGGGGGTTAGTAATGAGGCTTGTTATTAGGTTCGTCTCCGTTGAGATGTCTATTGAGGTTTCGGAGAAGGATATTGAGAGAATCAGCGAGATTGTTTCCAGCGGGAACCTAGAGATGTTGATATCATACCTTAGAGATCTTGGGGTCGACATAAAGGAGATCCCAAGGGATGTTTCCCTAATGAAGATTGGTGAGGAATACCTGCTTACCCATGCACCAATATTTGGGTGATATGGAGCTATACTAGGCCCTTGATCCGCGTGTTTTCTGCTGAGTTGGGATCCAGATTATTTGTCGCCAGGTATGCCTATCGCTGTTTGTCTGGCGTGTAATCTTATTTTCACTTTTTGGTTCTGGTTCTTCTGGGATTTATCTCTACTTGTTGGAGGGTCATGGCCTGGCCCCTTACGGCTCGCTTTATTATGGTTGTAGAGCCCTCTAATTCCATATAGTTATAAAGTGTGGAATAATTATTATTTGTGAGAACTGTGGCTGGTGTTTGGATGCGGATAGCTCTAGTAGGACTCTTAATTCTAATGCTAATTATTATCCCCTATGATAAACACATTGTTGATGGGTCTGGATACCCAACTAATGGGGTTCGCCGTAATATGCTTCTCGACACAAACATAGCTCCACTAGGGCAACCTAGTGGCGTTGGGGTGGGTGGTGAAAAAACAATATATTATGGGGTAGATGATGGGTGGTATTTCTTTGATGTTGATATATTCATCGATCAGGAGGGATTTAGGGTCTATGGTGAATACAGAAAATTTGTCGGTTATCGTGGAGGGTTCTTTGTCGCTACCCCATTTATGCCACCGGTTCCATGTATTACTAGGAGGGTTTCTCTGCCGGATAATTACAGGGTGCTGAATGTTTCCCCTATCTTCTTTGACTCGAAGATTATGGATCTTGGGCAGATCGCTCTTACGCCTCCCGCAATAAGGTTCTCCCTAATAAACTATACGGAGGAAATGGGGAGGTTCTTTGACTTCGAACCAGTTCTGGACGGTATATTTCCCGCGAACCCGATAGTTAACTGGATAAGGAAGGAGAGCGGACTAGACATCGTTCTCGCCACAGCAATATATAACCTATCATCGGGGGAGGCATACATAGCAGTCCATATTAGGGTAAGGGTATTCTATGAAGCAGAGAACAACATGACAAGTAGGAATCGCGGACCACTAGACGCTGTTATCATAACAACAAACAAATACTATGAGAACGCATCAGAATACGCATCACTACACCCAGACTATAATATAGAGATAGTGACAACAGAATGGATATACAAAAATTATGAGGAGGCAGAACCCCCTCCACTTCCCGGGTTCGCTGACGAGTATCACCCATCAAAGGACAAGCTTATGGACAAATATAACTTTAGTCTGGCCCTCAGGATAATAAGGTATCTGAGGAGCCTGAAGGATGCGGGGATAAGGTTTGTGATACTGTTTGGGAATGTGATTGATGTACCACCAAGCTACTACTATTGGGATGATGGATTCTATAGCGAGTATAGGGATGCGTATCAATCTTGGATACCAACAGACTTCTTCTATGCGTCTCCAGACTATGACTATTTCCCAGAATTCGCGGTGGGGAGGATACCGTTCCTCGGCCAGAGGGATATAGAACAATATATCCAGAAGCTCGATAGGTGGCTCCATGAATATTCCACAAACAATACGTGGAAATGGAGGATATCCCTTGTTGGGGGCATGCCATTTGGCATGTTGTATTTTTCTGGGGAGGCAACAATCCTCGAGATCCTTAATTCTGGATATCTGGGAAACCTCACGGTCGAGAAATTCTTTGAGACCAATGCTAGGTATACCCAGGAGAATGTTAGGCAGTTATATCGGGGAGGGGGAAGCATATTTGTCCTAGAGTTTTCTCACGGTACGGAAACAGCATTCTACAAACTATCAAAGTTTGAGTACCGATGGATAAGGCTTGTGGATACGGGATATCTGTCCTCACTCCCCAATGCGTCACAACTACCAATAGTGGTTGCTCCGGCATGCTCATCTGGGGCTTTCGACTACGGTATTTTTGGAGGGAAACTCAAACATAGCCTCGGACAAGCAATGATATTCTCAGAAGCTGGGGGTATAGCATATGTAGGTATGTCAAGGATAGCATTCGGGGCACTAGCCTTCTATTTTGATGAGGGAGTACTGCGGGTACCCATAATGCTCTATGCCCAAGGTATACTAAAGAACTTCTTCAAGGCGTATCATGATGGGGCATTAACACTCGGGGAGACCTATAAGGTGGGACTGGAATACTTTGTGATGGAAAACTATATGGACTACTGGATAAACATCAGAACATTACTAGAAACAACGTTGCTTGGCGACCCATTACTCCCACTACCAAGGCCTGACGAGAGTGAGGATCCGCCCAGCGTTAGTAGGATTGGAAAAGGAAGGCTAGTAAGTATCCCCCTCACATTTGGGGAAGCAATACAGTATGATGAGAACATCATAAAGCTCAATGTGTGCGATGATGGGCAAGTAAAATATGTGTTGATATCTCCAATGATACTGAATAGTTTTGGTGATCCAATAGTATCCACGGGATATGTTGAACCGACACCAATAGGCTTCACACTGCCCTCAGGCGGGCTATATATCCTTAAGGTAATCGATAGATCTGGGAAGGAACTGAGGGTCTACATACGTGGGACTGGTGCGAGGTTTAGGGATGCAAAAATAGAGCTACTAGACACAAATAGCAATGGGAAATATGAACTCATGAGGCTCAACGTCACTGTTGATTTTGGGTATTTCTCAAAAACATCAATAGTCTGGGGTTTCAGGGCGTGGATAAGGTTTGCATATGCGGGGGAGGGAAGATTCAGGATAAACAAGAACATATTCCTCAAGGCTAAGGATGTTGGTGAACAAACATTAACATTTCTGTTTGATACTTCACCCCTCATTGGTGGAGGAGGAATACTAAGTATCGACTTCCTATTCTTTAGTTGGTGGCCATACCTATTCACATGGTGGTACTGTGGGCCAAGCATATGGACAGAATTCGCCATAAGAATCATAACTACAATACCTCACAACTCCCTAGAGAGAGCTGTGGATATAGCACTTAGGGACGTAAAACTAAGAAATCTTGATGAGGACGCTGGAGTAGAGGCAGCTGACCTATATTTCACAATAAGGATAAACTGTAGGCTCCGTGGTAACCTCGAGGCAATGCTATATTTACAGAGGAAGGTCTTCTGGGATAAGGGGGGAAGAATATATTTCCTATCGTCCCTAATACCGTTCATTATACCCACATATAAGGAGGAGGTTGTGATAAGGTATGTCTGGGCTCTTAAGGCATGGTATGCCGCTGGATCGTGGGGGACACCCCCACCAGAGGAAAACGCCACAATATATCACTACTACTCATTCGCTATTAGCCTGAGACTCAGAACAACAAAACTATCAATATTAAATACTGGGAATAGGCAGATAAAGGAACTTGACAACATAGTTGCGGATGGATCCACCAATAAGACAATAATAATAGAAAGTGTAGATGTTACGGAGGTAAAGGATACCAATAATAACACGGTTGGCATAGGCGTCACATTTACTGGCTATTCAAAGTACCCCCACTTTGAACGTACAGAGCTTATATTGGAGAAATATGTTGATGGTGGGTGGTCTACAATATATAGTAAGGAGCTAACCATGGGGGTATTTATATTCTTCTGGCCAGCAGTAAGGACAAGGTTTAGGGTCTGCTATATACCAATAGAATTTCTGGGAGAAGGGACATTCAGGGTAACAATAAGGGCATTCAAGTATGTGTCAGGCGGGAAAATAATACTGGCAGAGAACTCCACAACATTCACAATATCAAACATCTCTGGAGGCACGATAGGGGCCATGGACGTGGAATTAGTGGATCAGGATGAGGACTCGCGGTATGGTCATCTCCTAATAAACACAAACACCACGAGGATTTTTGACATGATGGAGATAAAGTACTCACTATATTGGTACTCTGGTGATGGGGAAACAAAATTTAGTTCTGGAAAATTTACTATGTTTTTCACAAGCACCGTAGAAAGAATGGTTAGTATTAGTGGAGAAAAACTCTCTGGTTTGGAGAATATATCCATAAAGGCGGAAATATCCATATTTGCTAGGGATCAAGAATACCTATTTGCGGTACCATACAAAATTATTGTTGTCTTGGCGGAGAACATAAGCGGGAGAAGTTTCGAGGGATACCTAATGGACTTCGAGAAAAAACTAAGGCCGGTAGTATTCATGAGGGAGCTCCCACTCGTTGAGAACTCAACCAATGTATCATTCATAGTGGATGTCTATGCGGGACACTCTGCGAGGACAGGGATCTCAATAATGCTGAATGGTACTCCTATTATCGAGATGAATGGTATTACTAACCATAGCTCAAGAACAATAGAACTTACTGGGCTCGAAGAGGCAAGATACAATATATCCATAAACATATCCTACTCAGGGTATATCACATGGTATTCCCTCGAGTTCACTATTGATCTATCCCCTCCAACAATAACTATGAACGCTATATCACCATACAATAAACTCTATGTTATGTGGAAGGCATCGGATAGGTCTGGGATAAGAACAATAAACATCTACATTAATGGGTCCAAAACATACGCGAGTAACGATAGCAGTGGCATATACATAGCGGATATGGGTGAGGGGCCATGGCTCGTGGAGATAGAGGCAATAGATAATGCGGGATGGAAGGAATCAATAGGGAAAGTAGTATTGATTGATAAGACACCACCAAAAATGGAGCTGATATCTCCCCCCGATAGGATATTTCGATCAAATGAAACAAGGATAAACATAACATGGAGTGTATCTGATGAGTCTGGAATAAAGTACATAAAAATAATTGCTGATCTAAGCAACATATACTATGTCTATAGTGGAAGTAATATAACCATAGAACTTGGATATGGCGAACACATAGTGGAGCTAATAGCGATGGATAATGCTGGGAATACCGCCAGAATATTCATAAAGATCTATATCGAACAGAGGAAAAGTGATACCACAAATACTACTTTAACGATGTCGGCAAGTACTAGTGACAGTAAATATGTTGAATCAAAAGCAGAAGATCAGGGAAGACTGACGCCCATCGGCATATTGCTTGTGATACCAGCTCTATTGATCCTGAGCCATTTAACAAAGAGTCCATTGGTACGCAAAGCAAGATAAGATTTGTCTAAATGGACAGTTTGCTTGTATATTTTCATAAAGTAACATATCGGAAAATTAATGTGAAGGTATGGATCATACTCTATATGGTCTCTTCCTCAACCTCCTTATTTCGAATTTTGTCACGCGTTCTCTGCGCTTTTTAGTGATGAAGTATATGGCCAATATTATAACCATTATTGGTAGGCCGTATGTCAATGCGTATGCGAGCCAGATGTAGGATATTCTTATTGATTTCTTGAGGTATGTACATTCTTGGTCATTTTCTCTGTCCTTATCATTGTCCCTTATGACGACAACAAGGTTTATTTTCTTGTTATTCCATTCATTCTTGATTGGGAGTTCACCGATCCATAGATCCTTCCCCGGGTCATATTTCAGCGATATATTCCCATCGGCTAGATCGAGTATGTCCTCGTCAAGTGGGTACTCAATTCTCCAGAAAAGCACCACGCTATCTATACCACTCTTATCGGAGGCCCTAACTTGGATTGTCAGTTTGGAACCAAAGAATGAGTATCCGATGAAGCCAATGGCTTCTGGTGGTTCGTCGTCATCATCAATGATAGTCATTACTGTTCCATTCATAACTGAGTATTTATCACCGTCAACATAGTATGTTATGTTCACCAATACGAATCCTGTCCCCACATCCCTTATACTATATGTAGGCTGTATCCTTATTGTTTCCCCAGATTGGAGGTTCTCTATCATGTATGGTGACTCTGGGAACTCCAGTATGTTGCTTGTTATGTTTACCTTCAACTCGTCTATCGTTCTATTCATATTGTTGCTGAGAACAAGATCCAATGTTTTCGTTTCATTATCATATATCTCGAACTCCGTCTTGATTGATGCTGAGAGCTGTAGAGCTCTCTTTGATAGTGGCTTGGAGGAGGAAATAGCTAGAACGTCAACCAGTGGGGTAGACTCCCTAGCGAGCTTCTCTATCCTTACAATATATGTCCCAGCATTATCGGCACTAAATTTTATCCTCATGATATTGTTCTCGGAGGATTCAGCCACAAGTACTTGGGAACCAGTACTGTTCAGGATCTCAACCCTAAATCTTCCTACCTTATAGAACTCATTGCCACTAATCGGGGTTCTCCACCAGACCATACAGAGTGATAATTCTTCACCAGCACTTAGATTTACTGTGAATTCTCTTATGTTCTTGGTAGCTAGGTAGAGGATATAGGTATTGTTTAACCACTCAGATGCCTTCCTGAGGTTTACATATCCAAAGCCAGCCCGGGGGTCTTGTAGGGGGTCAGCCGAATTTATTATGAGAGCCTTTATTGCTAGTGGTAGATGCTTGGTTATACCAAGTCTCGTGATGAGGTACTCCATTATCAAAGCGGACGCTCCGGAGACGATCGGTGTTGCAAAGCTTGTCCCAGTCATTGTGCGTTCGGAATTATCAATGGAGACCGATCTTACATTGACTCCGGGAGCCATAACCTCTGGTTTTGTTCTTCCATCCTCGGTGGGTCCATAGCAACTCCCGGAATACACAATATCGTCGGCCCTATTGGGTGTATCCTCATCATCCATAGCGCCAACCGCTATGATATTGAATCCATCCGCGGGGACATTTACTCCGGAATATCCTCCTTCTACGTTACCTACTGCGATTACTGGGAGGATATCATAGAGGAACGATATTTTATCGATAAACCTCGTGATGCTTGAGTTTCCATCAGGGTCGAGTTCGGATGTGCCTATGCTTAGATTTATTATCTCTGCAGTATCGGTAGCCTGAGTTACTGCCCACTCGATTGCGGCGATGATATCGTCCATTGTTCCCTCCCCAGCGGCGTTCATGGCCTTGGCATTTATTATGTTCGCCCTATATGCTATTCCCCTTAGGTATGTGTGGTTTCCCGCGATAATGTTCGCCACCATCGTTCCATGTCCGTTTAGATCATTGGGGGACTCGCCACTCACGAAGGATTTTGCGTCAATTATTCTTCCAGCAAGATACCTGCAATCGGGGTCAACACCAGTATCCACTACCGCAACCTCTATTCCTAGTTTCGTATCTCCGATACTGGATGAGCCGTCCAGACCGATATTCCATAGATAATCAGCATATACCGAGTACGCCGCAGTATCCATATTCACCCTAAACCTGACGCATGGTATTATTTCTTTAACTAAGGGGCTTCCCCGTATTGTCCGTAATTTGTTTTTTGGGATGAGTACGCTTATTGCTCCTATGGAATATATTCTGTGTATTACCTCTCCTCCCGCCTTCTCGATAAGTAATGCCAATTCATCCATTTTTCCTGCGAGTTCGTCCTTTAGGAATCGATAGACCGCTTTCCTATATTCATCAATTATGGCCTCAGCATGATACGTATTGGTTATTTTCCTATTCAAGAACCTCTGCTTTATCATCCATATCCTACTGGTGTCGATATCATAGTTTAGGGTTATGAGGACACGGACATATCCACCTCTATCTTCGATATGGGGCGAATCATGTCTAAGTGTGCCTGCGGATGGGATTATCATGAGAAGAACGAGGAATATCCCCACTACATATCGCGTATGTATCACCATTCAATCCATTAGAACTAAGGTATTATCCCAAATATAAGCAAACCATGGAGCATGGTATAACTATGCGAGATATATCTTGACTGGCCCAAATAGTATTATTGCTATCGTGGCTATTAGAGTGAAATAGTGGAGCAGAATAACCACCACTAGTGCGCTACGGAGCGGCACTCTAGCTATGACACTCACGGCTGATATCGAGAGCAACAACGCGAAGAACTGAACGACAACATATATCACCACAATAAGGAGAAGGTTTTCCTGTCCAGATATGAATAGTGGATAGAGGTTTATCAGGAGAAGAGGCGGCGCTATCTTCGATAATACATCAAAATAATGAACTCTCCTCCTATTCAGAACCCTTATAAGCAACCATATGAATAGGCTACTCAAAAACCAGTTGGCCGCTGCACATAGTATGCCTAGATACCCATCATGATATGCTGGTGCGATAACTATGAATAATGGTAGTAACTCCCGATTATAGAACCATGTAATATTAGAGATACAGTAGAACACAATGAGTATTATCGCGACACCCCCTTCAATCCTCTCGAAAACAAAACGGGGTGTGAGGATTCTATGTATGGACTTGTCCTCAGGGACAAAGAACTCTGTGGTCAGAAACTCATATACCCTCTGTCCCTTTGATGTTAAGCGATAAAGCCTATGCTTATCTTGATATATAAGGTCTCCAAGGAGTCTTAGGTGGTGATATAGAGCTCCAGGTTTGGGAACAATGGTTGTCAGATCCTTATAACTCGCAGTGCCCCTACTTCCTATGTACTTAATGAGTTTTCGTCTAACAGGATGGCTCAAGACCTTAAAAATATCTACTTCCTCTGACTCCTCTGACATTTCCATCGAGTAATAATATAAAATAATATTAAAAAGGATTGGTTCCTGATTATCGGAAAGACATGTGTTGGCTAGTTTTTTTATAAAGGAAATATATGGTGTTTCTCGGTGATTCGCTTGATAATATTAGTCTTGGTTGTTAGTGCCATACTAATAGTGGTTGGCTCATATATAGCATCGTGCGTCGCTGAGGGACTCCAGTACCATTATAGCGACACACTAATCGCTGGATTCATAGCTCTACTACAGACACTACCCGAATATGCCTTCATCATAATACTTACATTGGCTGGACATTTCGACTATGCTTTGATGTCGATTGTTGGTGCTAATATTCTACTGGTCGCCCTAGGATTTCCAGTGATCGTATTCATAGGGTACATATCAAAGGTCAGGGGTATAAGGAAGGATAAGTCCTTAGATTTGCTGAGGGAGAACTCCGTTGAATCGATATTTCTCGCGATCTCAGGCGTATATATGGTGTATCTTGGCCTCAAGGGTGATATAGATATTGTTGATGGGGTCGTCCTATTGATTGTGTTCGTAGTTTACATGTTCATAATAACGCATCTTCCTCCAGAGGTCGAGGAGGAGGAACCTAAAAAATTGGCGAGATTTTTCGCGGAGAGGAAAAAAATAGGACTAGTGGCGATAATTGTTGGGGCTATTGTTATATGGTATTCAGCTGAGGTATTTACAGAGGGTATCCTCGAATTCTCCAAGCAGTATGTTGGGAGCGCCATAATCCTAGTTACAGTTCTTATGCCATTAGTCTCCGAGTTTCCAGAGAAGCTCACGGCCTACATAGGGGCGGCAAGAAATGAGGATATGGCTAGGCTTGGTGTAGCAAACTTCATGAGTTCGCGGATAAATAATGGTACATTATTATTTTCATCAATGATGCTTACGCTATATCTGGCACACGGGGGGACCGTGGTTTCCCTCCATACAGCCGATTTCCCAATGCTACCGAAACTCATGATAATGGCGGGTATATTATCGCTACTTGGGGCCCTAACCACAATAGATAGGAGAATAACGGTGATGGAATCCATAGCATTATTCTTAGTCTACATAGTCCTCATGTATTCTCTGATACACCTAGAGTTTCTGGTGTACGCAGATATGCTTATGGTGATAATCCTAGCAATAATTCTTGGATATGCACTAAAGGACAGGAGGTTCTTCTGGTGGTCAGATCTAACATATACACTAAGAGAACTAAAATTTAGAAAAGCGAACCAATAAACTTGCTGGGTAGGTAGTACAGGATGAAGTCTCATGTATTGGTATGTATATCTTGTTTTTCCTCACCACTAGTGGTGGTTGTTGCTGGCTGAATTTGTTGCCTTATTTCCTCTAATAGTTGTGGTATTCTGCCCAGTAATCTCAGCATGTCCAGTATTTCACTTAGAGTATTCATGAGTCTCTGCTGGTTTTCCCTAACACCAATTATGGCCTCATTGAGGGATCTTATCTCGTTGCTCAGCTCATTTATGGAGGTTTGTAATCTATCAATCCTCTCAACCAAACCACCTATATTCCTCATTGTGTTTTCTGACAGTCTTTTTGTGAAATCGACCTGGCTTTTTAGACCCCCAATAGCGTCCCTTATGCTTACTGTTTCTCTAGTAATATCAAGTACTCTTTGTGAAATATCCTTGCTTGCTGATAGTATGGTGTTTCCGAGCTCACTTTGTTTTCTCTCTATCTCACCGAGTTTTTCAATGATGCTATCTATTTTTCCATCAATCCTCCGGACGGTGTTTAAATCCATTTCCTGTGTTTCTTTCACCAACACTATTGTGTTGGATAGATTCTTAATATCACCAATTATCTCCTTTTGTTTTTCCTCCACCTTCGAAAAGCCTGTGCTGGTTTTCTCCTTAAGCTCGGTGATTCCAATGTTCAATATTTTGAGACCAGCAATAATTTTTCCATGTGACTCATACGTCTTTCCTGCGAACTCCTTGACGAAACCAATAATCTTGTTATCTGTATTCTGTATGGTCATCAATTGTGTAAGCATACTTTTTGTCTTGCCGATTAGATCCTCGACCCGTGCCAGTATTTTCTCCATATCGCGTCTAGTAATCCTCATCTCCAATAATTTCTCATCAGTAACTCTCTCAATGTATTCCCTTATCTGTTCCAGTGAATCCATTGTATACACCACTACACGATACTTATATTTATTTTTTTTTTGAGTATAATATAGTATGTTGGTGTATAG
>Ga0190367_1001989_pt1 | contig 11061 bp, 5 predicted proteins | sample 4872181011_MG_FD_171838 | JGI IMG/M metagenome (GOLD analysis project Ga0190367, IMG submission 171838) | Hydrothermal vent microbial mat bacterial communities from Southern Trench, Guaymas Basin, Mexico - 4872-18-10-11_MG | ecosystem: Environmental > Aquatic > Marine > Hydrothermal vents >... | reverse complement strand
TTAGACGCATCATCGCAAAGTATTTTTAATGAGCCCAGAGTCTCTTTAATAAGACCAGGTGATGTGGCATCTTACGTTGCGAGGGAAATAGGGGAAACTTTCTATTTTCACCCTTCTCTTATGAAGCATATATGGGAATATTTCAGGCATCATTGGGTGGAGTTCAGGGGCATTGGTCTTCCGGCGAAAGTAGCAAAGAGAATATCGGAAGGAATAAGTGAGGAATACGATGACTTATTATTAGAGCCTTTCACGGGGGGCTCGCAAACAATATATGTGCGCAGAGCGAAGGATGCGAAAGGTGTGAGACTTGGAGACATGGGTCATGGATTCCAAATATTCGCAACTTTACTTCTTCTTTATGAGTTTAAAAAGCCGAAAATTTTGATGTTAGACGATATTGAGGCGCACATAAATCCCTCTTTGCTAATACATATCGCCTCTTGGTTCAGAGATGTCCTTGATGAAGGCACGAAAATTATAATTTCAACTCATAGCCTTGAAGTAACGAAGTTCATTTCCGGAGTTCTTGATGAATATGAGCCACAGATAACATTATTATCGCTACATGATGGCATTTTGAACGCAAAAAACCTCAGTTTGGAGGAGATTGAGGACTTGGAGAAGGCGGGTATTGATGCGAGGATGGGAGAAGGTGTCCTTATATGAGGCTCAGAGTTCTCTCACCTCCCGACTGGAGCATAAGTAGGAATTTAGCGAAGTGGGCGAGAAAGTTAAGAATTCCCTTATCAGGACCTGCTCCCGTGAAAGGGGTAATTATTATAGGCAATGGAACTCCAGATGACATTGTTTGCTTAATACTCTGTCATAAATTTGATGGGAAACATGTTGTTGGCGTGACAAAGCCTGAAGCAGCAGGGATTAAAAACGCTATATATGCTGCACTAAAGGTTGTTGAAAAGGTGAAGGTGAAGGATTTGATGATAATTTTGGATCAGGAGGGGAGAGAACAAGAAGAATTCTGGAATAAAGTGGAAGAAGGATTTAGGGGGGAAAAAGTGGAGTTCACCGTGAATGAGGAGGGAGAAGGATTCAGAGCTTATGAATGCTCACAAGCTCACTACAAATTTAAAGTCGCCGTTTTAGCAAATGGTCTCCCCAATAAACAATATAAGAAGCATACTATAGAGGACCATTTGCTTGAACTCTCAATGAGCTTAGAAAATGTGAGAGAAGATGTTGAAGAAGTATTAAGAGAGAGCGAATATGACCCAAAAGAGGCATGGAAAAAGTTAAGAAAGAAACATAAAGAGATTCATGGAAAAGTTTACTCTCACTTACTCAATGCATCTAAAGATAAAATTAGGTCATATTTTCCTCAACATGTGAGGGCGTTAGAGATATTTAGAGAAATAATAGAAAGGAGAAAGAAATGAAATCGGAAGAGCTTTACGAGGAAGCGAAGAAGCACATGCCTGGAGGCGTGAGCAGTCCTGTGAGGGCGTTCAAGCCTTTTCCGTTCTTCACGACGCATGCGAAAGGCTCTCGCATTTACGATGTTGACGGTCGTGAGTTCATTGATTTCTGCCTCGCATACGGACCGCTCGTGCTCGGTCATCGGAACGATGAAGTGCTCGACGCAGTGAAGGAGCAGTTGGAGCGAGGCTGGCTCTTCGGAACGCCTCACAACGCAGAAATTGAGCTTGCGAAGGCTGTGAAGCGCTGCTTCCCTTCTATTGAGATGCTTAGGCTCGTGAACACAGGAAGCGAGGCGACGATGTCAGCAATAAGGGTCGCTCGTGCTGCGAAGGAGCGAGACAAAATTGTGAAGATTGAAGGAGGCTTTCACGGCGCTCACGACGGCGTGCTTGTGAAAGCTGGCTCAGGCGCAACAACTTTCGGCATTCCTGACTCAAAGGGCATACCCGCTGACATGGTGAAGAACACGCTGCAAGTGCCTTTCAACGACGCAGAAGCGTTGAGCGAAGTGCTTGAGCGTCAGCGTGAGGAAGTTGCAGCGGTCATTCTTGAGCCAGTCTTAGGAAACATCGGCGTTATTCCCCCCGAAGAGGGATATTTGCATGAAGTTCGCAAGATAACAGCGGAAAATGATGTGCTTCTCATATTTGACGAGGTCATTACTGGCTTCAGATTGGCACCCGGAGGCGCACAGGAGTATTATGGCGTGAATGCCGACATCACTACGCTCGGTAAAATATTGGGAGGCGGCTTCCCCATCGGCGCATTCGGCGGAAAGCGAGAAATTATGGAGTTAGTTGCGCCCGCAGGACCCGTTTACCAAGCTGGAACATTCAGCGGTAACCCCGTTTCTGTGGTTGCGGGATTGAAAACGCTTGAAATATTGCTGAGGGAGCGTGTGCATGAGAAAATAAACAGAGCGGGTGAAATGCTGCGTTCTTCGCTGCGAGAAATCGTTGAGGATTCTTCGCTCCCTGTTTTCGTTGGTGGCGTCGGCTCAATGTTCCAAATATTCTTCAGCGAAGGCGGAAAGCCCGTCAAAAACTACGCAGATGCGCTGAAATGCGACAAAGATAAATACATGCGGATGCACAGAGAAATGCTCGACGCTGGCATATTCCTCGCTCCCTCGCAGTTTGAGACGAATTTCGTCAGTGCTGCGCACACAGATGAGGATTTAAAGCGGACAGAAGAGGCTTTCAAAAACTGCCTGAGCAGCTTGCAACAGGTATGAAGCGGTCTGCAAATTTCCTGCTGGGCGATGAGCGCTTGAGCGTATGTTGTGTGAATAACGTGACCTGAAGGGAACTAAGTTGGAATTTTCCGCATTTTTCATCTCTTTTAAATATTTCATTTTTTTAATAAATGGAAAAATTTATTTATATATTGTTTTGCATATGAGGAGGAAAGTGGATAACGGGAAGTTTGTCATTCAGTCTTATGGGAGGTGAATCTCTGATGAAAAAAGGCGATAAAGCGATGAGGATATGGGGTGCGATTGTGGTTTTGATAATTATAGTGAGCTGCTTTAGTTGGGTAGCGAGATCTGAAGAAGCGGTGGCATATATAGGCGTTTACTGTGGGCAAGATGAGTCGAACGTGACAAACGGAGTGACGCAAGTTTGCAATGTAACGCTTATCACCGGGGATGTTGTTATAGTGTCAACGCTGCCAGATGGGAGAAGGGGATTTGCGGTAAAACCCGCAGACCCTACAAAATTAAGGCAGAACTTCCAGATTGTTGAAACTCCAAAGGGAACTTACATATTCCCAGAAGGGATAGACCTCAGCAAATTAGACAAGGAACTTTTTAATATAGATTATTTAATTAAGGAGGGGTATTGCAATTTAACTTATCTGCCGGTTCTTGTTGATTATAAAGAGAAGGTATTTGGAGTTGCTGAGCAGAAGGAGCTTGAGAAGGAGGTGAACATTACTATTGTAAAGAGCTATCGTTTGGTTCCAACGTTCTCTGCCAAAATTTCGTTTGAAAGCATCAACAGAACATTCAAGACTTTGGTAGAAAGACCGGAGATAAGAAAGATATGGCTCGATAAGAAAGTAAAAGTGAGTTTGTATGATAGTGTTCCTCTTATAGGAGCGCCTGAGCTATGGAAAAGTGGGTATAACGGCTCAGGCTTGGAAATAGCAATTCTTGATACGGGAATAGACGATACGCATCCAGACCTTGACGATCTGGATGATAATCCCGCTACGTATGATCCAAAAGTGATAAGGAAGGCGGATTTTACAGATGATGGCACAACAGAGGATTTGTACGGGCATGGAACGCACTGCGCTGGTATTGCTGCGGGAACTGGTGCTGCGTCTTCTGAACCTTACCCCACGCCAACGCCAACGGTTACACCTACCCCTACACCAGCTTCATCCGAGTTTAGTATGCCTATTCATATACCTAAAATAAGCAATACAGAAGACTTCGAGCACCGGTATTCTGATCAAAATGCAAAAAAGAAGATTTACAGCAGCGCAGAAGCAACACCTGATGCTTACGAACCTGATGATAATTACTGGCTTGCGAATTGGATTCCAACAGATGGAACAAAGCAATTACATAATTTTCACGTGCCTGGAGATGTGGATTATGTAAAGTTCAATGCGACTGAGGATAAAAGATATCTTATCGAGACTTCAGATTTGGGAAATGAATCTGATACGTATATGTATCTTTATGACACTGATGGGCTTACAGAGATAACCCATGACGATGACAGTGGTGAGGGCTTAGCATCGCGAATAATATGGAAATGTGATGATTCTGGCACATACTATGTTAAAGTTAGGCATTACAGCTCTTCAGCATCGGGACCAAATACGTATTACAATATTTCTGTGTTGGAGGGATATTCTCCACCAGCAGAATTCAACGATGTTTATTCGGACTATGGAGAGGACACCAACGGAGATGGATTATATGATTTCTTGGTGATTGAAGTAGGCGTGAACGTGACGAAGGCGGGGAGATATAGAGTGAGAGGGGAACTATACAAGAATGGAACATATCATTGGGTGGATTATGCCTCTAAATCTGCATACCTGAGCAAAGGAAATCAGACAATCAAACTTAAGTTCAGTGGTATAAAAATCCGAGAGAATGGTTACAACGGGACGTATGATCTGAAATATCTTGGATTATATAGCGAATGGGAAGAAGATAGCTACAAATTATGGAAACAGATTGATTATAGGTATTATGCCCATACAACCGCTTATTATAACTATGCCGACTTCCAAGAGTTCCCAAGATATATTGGCGTTGCACCTGGCGCTTATCTCTGGAATGTAAAAGTTTTAAATCAATATGGGTGGGGGTACGAGAGCTGGATAATAAACGGAATTGAATACGCGGCGTATGGACCTGATGGTATCGAGGATACCGGTGACGAAGCAGACATAATAAGCATGAGTTTAGGAGGAGCACCAACTGACGGAACTGACCCATTATCTCAAGCAGTAAATGAGGCAGTAAATCAGGGATTGGTTGTTGTAGTTGCGGCAGGAAATGATTATGACTATTTCACAATCAGCACACCTGGAGCAGCAGAAAAAGCAATAACCGTGGGAGCAAGCGACAAAGAAGATGAATTGGCTTACTTCAGTAGCAAAGGTCCAACGCTTGATTTAAGAGTTAAGCCGGATGTTGTCGCTCCCGGAGTGGATATAATCGCGCCTCGTGCCAATAATACTACTATGGGCTATCCATACAATAATTACTACACCGAAGCAAGTGGAACATCAATGGCAACTCCGCATGTCGCCGGCGCCGCTGCTTTGATTTTGCAAGCGCATCCAGACTGGACGCCGGAGGAAGTGAAGAACGCCCTAATCTCAACGGCAGATGACTTGGGTTACAATGTATATGAACAAGGTGGGGGCAGAATATATGTTCCAGCAGCGGTAAATCAGAAGATATTGGTTGACCCAGCCACAATAAGCTTCAAGAATTTGGATACCACGAGCACAACGATTACTTTCAAGAATTTGGATACCGTCACGCATACTCTAACCTTGGATGTCAGTGTGAGAGATGTGCTTAACGATATGCAAGTGGATTGTGCTTATCTTAACAGAACTTCACTGAGCATCGCTCCTGGTTCAAGTGCTTCTGTTCTTTTGACGATAAATGCAACTTCGTTGCCAAAGTCATTATACAGTGGTAAAGTTTCTGCTACTTATTCAGGAGGAGAAGTGCATTCGATTTTTGGATTTTCTAATCTGAACAAAGTAACGATAAATAAGATAAATATGAGCGGAGAGCCAGCAGCCGATGATCTTATTGTGATTTTCTCTGATACAGAAGATGCATGGATTATGGAGGGTATAACTGATGAAAATGGAACAGTTCTGTTTTATCTTCCTGATGGAGTTTATCAGGTAATCAGTGGCTGGGGTGGTATTCCAAATGCATCAGTTTATACAATAGCGGAAAATGTTTCAGTTGGAGCAGATATGAATATTATCTTGGATGAAAGAGATGCAAAAGTCATAGATTTCAATTATAACAAGTCAGGACAGATAATGTCAGAGAAGTATGATAAAATATATTATGACGGAGAATATATTTGGATTAGTTTTGGTAGTTTAAGGGATTATCCAAACGAAACAAGGACGTATATAACGCCGACAAATTCATTTAAGAGTATTTTTATATACACTTATTACCCGGAAGGATACTACAATGAAAGTAATCGCTGGTTAATAAACGCACCGGAATGGCACAAGCTCCTGTATAATCTGTCAAGTGTAACGGAAAACGTGACTTTTGTTGCGGACTACGAAAAGCTGGTAGAAAGAACCACGGATTACAAGGTTGCAATAAAACCAGAACTTGCTTCGTGGTGGTATCACGTATGGCATCCAGATATATGGTGTTCAATTACTACTATTTACAGAATGAATGCACCATTACACAGAATTGAGTGGCTATCCCCATATCCAGTTTCTTACAGTGGGGGATACGAGCAATATACCGAGTGGTGGAATGAGACATATCCAGATTGGTCATATGATATACCAGAGAGATGTTATCCAGCAGGTTCAAAACCTTACTTCGCAGTGGGAGAGCATCCGTTTAAATCGGACGCTAAAATTGACATTCCTTGGGAAGGCACGCTGGATATATATGGGACAATATCAGAGGACACATTTGGAAACAGGTTTGCAAACTATTCTGCCAACGTTTCAGGCAATCTTACAGTAATAAAAGATGGGGAAGTGATTATAGACCACGAGGATATTTGGGATCCCTTTTGGGAATCTATTTACTTCTACGGGACACCGAAATTTAAAGTGATCATTCAGGGGAATAGCAGTCCGAGATTGTCAACTTACACGAGAACGGAAATGAACTTCGTTGCGGATTCAACAAGAGATTATCAACCGCCGGAGGTAACGATGAGAGTTTTGGGTTCCGACTTATATAACAAAGTTCCCGGCGGCGATGTGAAGGTCGAAATGGATGTAGAAGACGAAAGCAATATATCTGATGTAACACTTGAATATTCATTGGATAATGGAACGACATGGAATCCAGCTCCGATAACCTATAAAGGAATAACGGGTTGTAAGCCAATAAGCGATGGGAACAGAACAGTTATTGATGAAACTTATGTGAGTCCTAGATATTCAAAATTGAGGATTTTTATGGACGACACGGAAGACAATGATGAAATCCATTACAGATATAATTTTACTCTGAAGAGATCATCCAGTGGCACGGAATATACAAAATCCGGAAGTTCCACAGGCACTATTGGAGATATATACGACACGTTGTATTATGACGAAGACAATGACGGTGTCCTCGATTTGTTCAAGAGTATTTATATAGGCGCTTACACAGAAGATAATGATACGCTGGCTGTGAAGGTGGAAGGATGGAATGGGACAGCATGGGAATGTCTGTATGGGAAGAAGATAAGAGAATACGAAGCTGATTTGGGTTATATGAACAATACTTTCGTATCTTTGAGAGCAAATGTCACTGATTCAGAGGGGAATAGTATATCGCAAACGGTGATAAAAGGGTTTTATGTGGCGGAGTTGGAACTTATCAAAGTCTTTGACACAGGCCCTGGCACATACCCAAGCATCTCCGGCACGCACTATGGCACAATAACTCCAAACGCTGATATAACTGTTAGAAAGCTTTACACTTACCCATGCACCGGCACAGGTGGGCATTCGGAATATGCTCGTATATGGAACTCAACATGGAACGCAACCGCAATGTGGGAAGGATATGCAGGTGATTGGCATAGTATCACATTCGATAAGACCTTTGTTCTATTAGCCAACAGAACATACAATTACATCATCCGCACAGGCTCATATCCGCAGATAATCCATGAATCCTCATTCAATGCAACGGGTGGAATTATCACTTGCGATAAATTCATTGATGCTAACGGTAAGATTTATTATGACTGGATACCTGCTATTAGATTAGGAGTGTGGTAAAAAATAAATAGGAATAAATGTAATACTTCTAATTTCTGTACAATCAAATGTGCCTGGAAAAGAGGGGTGTGCAATGCATAGTTAATGTGCATGCGACAAAGCTAAGAGAATAAGGGAGAAGAGATGGCTCGCAAGATAATTTTGGGGACAAGGGGGAGCAAGTTAGCGTTGAAGCAGGCTGAGAAGGTAGTGGAAGCGCTGACTGATGCTTTCAGCGTTGAAGTAGAAGTCAAGACAGTGAAGAGTTTTGGGGATATTGTGCAAGACAGGGCGTTGTATGAGATGCCTACGAGGGGAGTTTTTGTGAAGAAGTTGGATGCGCTGCTCATTTCTCGTAAGATAGATATAGCGGTTCACAGCATGAAAGACATTCCTTTGGAGCGACTGCCCTCTTTGGAGACTGCTGCTGTTCTTCCGAGGGACGCTCCTTACGATGTCCTCATTTCAAACGGTAGTGTTGAGGAGATGCCTGAGGGTGCGGTCGTGGGGACTTCAAGCGTGAGGCGCCGTCTACAAATGCTGCACCGCTTTCCCGTGAATGTGAAAGACATTCGTGGCAATGTCGACACACGACTTCGTAAATTGAGGAATGGAGAATACGACGCAATCATTCTTGCGGAGGCTGGCATACAACGCTTGGGCTTGGAAGTTAATGGCAAGCGATTGTGCGGCGAGCCTTTCGTGCCTGCTCCGAATCAAGGCATAATTGCGGTCGTTTCCCGTCTTAACAGCAAGGAGAGCGAGATGCTCAGAGAGATTGACGATGCTGAAACGAGAGCTGAGGCGTCTGCCGAGGAGGAGGTGCTTCGCATTCTCGGCGGTGGCTGCGCAACTCCCGTCGGCGTCCTCGCAAAAGCAACGAAAAGCGAGATTGAATTGGAGGTCTATGTCGGCATTTCCCCTAAGAAATACATATATGAGCGGTGCAGACTGAGAAGGAACGAGCAATATTATCAAAATTTGAGGAGTTTTGCTCGGAAAATAAAAGAAATGAGGGATGAAATGAGTTAGTCATCCGTATATGTTCCTGCTGTTGAAAAGTAAGCTGCTGTTTAACTGCTGTTTAAAAGTAAGAAAAGGGAGAAGAAATGCAGAGGAAAAGGAGCGTGGTAGAGAGATGCCGGTGGTGAGGCTTTTCTACGATGACTTGGAGCGTCTGACGGGTGCGAGCATAGAGCGAATAAAGGAGAGGTTGCCGCTTCTCGGTGCGGACATTGAGCGAGAGACTGCGGAATACATGGATGTTGAGTTTTTTCCGAACAGACCGGATTTGTTCAGTGTAGAGGGCGTTGCTCGTGCCATGCGGGCGTTCTTGGACATCCAGACGGGTCTTCGCACATTCAAAGTCAGCAGTTCAGGCGTTGAGTTGCGTGTTGACGCAGAAGTGCTTGGCATAAGACCTTGGGTTGTGTGCGCACTCGTAAGGAATGTGAATTTGAGTGAGCGGGCGATTGAGTCGCTAATGAATTTGCAGGAGCATTTGCACAGAGGCATCGGCAGGAACAGGCGAAAGGTCTCCATCGGCGTTCATGACTTCGGGAAGGTGAAGCCTCCTTTTAAATATACCGCTGTTGAACCCGATTTTTCATTTGTTCCGCTGGATTTTGAAGAGGAGATGACGATGCGGGATATATTGAGGAGGCATCCGAAAGGGATTGAGTATGCTTTTATATTAAAAGATGCAGAGAAATATCCCATAATTTTTGATTCTGAAGGGAATGTTCTCTCATTTCCGCCGATAATAAATGCGGAACTGACGAGAGTTACAGAAGAAACGAGGGATATTTTTGTTGAAGTAACGGGAATGGATGAGAATGTGTTCGTTGCGTTAAATATTGTTGCCTGTGCGCTTGCGGAGCGAGGCGGTGAGATTCAAACAGTGGTGGTGAGGTCGCCTCTATTCGGCGAGAACGGGGAATTAGGAGCAATAGAAACGCCGAGACTTGAGCCAGTGCAGATTAAAGTGCGTTTGAGTGAAGTCAGAGCGCTTACAGGCTTGGAATTGAGTGCGGAAGCGTGCAAGAGATGCGCAGAGAGAATGGGTTTGGGTGTGAAATTAGCAGGCAACGAAGAATTGGATGTGAGCATTCCAGCATATCGCTACGACATTTTGCATCCTTGGGATGTAATTGAGGACATCACAATCGGCTATGGCTACGATGCGATTCAGCCGACACTTCCGAAAGCGGCGGTAGTAGGCGAGGAGCATCCTGAAGAGCGCAGAAACAGGAAGATTCGTGAGATGATGGTGGGTTTAGGATTCACTGAAGTCCTTACATTCACGCTTTCATCAGAAAAGAAGCAGTTTGAATTCATGCGTCGTGTTGAAGGAGAGTGGAAGCGAATTCGTGAGGGCGTCGTGAGGGTTGCAGACCCGATAAGTGCGGAGCTTACAATGCTAAGATGCTCCCTTCTTCCGAATCTGCTGGAAGTTTTGGCGAGAAACAAACATCACGAGATGCCACAGCGCATCTTTGAGGTTGGCTCGGTCTTCTTCGGAGATGAGGGCGAAGAAGAGAAGCAGATGCTCGCAGCGGTTGCGATGCACGCTCATGCGAACTTTGCGGAGGTTCGCTCTGTCGTCAGTGCGGTGTTGCGTGAGCTCGGGTGCGAAGAGGAAATTGAGCCTTCTTCAGACCCCGCATTCCTGAAAGGCAGGCGAGCTGACATCTTTTTCGGTGAGAAGAAAGCGGGTGTATTCGGCGAGTTACACCCTGAAGTCCTCTCAAACTTCGGAATTGACCATCCTGTTGTCGGATTTGAATTAAACATAGATGAAACACTGAGATCTTAGGGATTGTCCATCTGAGCTCGGGAGAGGCTAAGCGATGCATTCTGTCGCACAGCATATAAGAATGCCTTAACGCCTCTTTAAATCAAGTTTTTAATCTGAACTGCAATCTGTTCATTTTTAAAGTGGAGTGCTTCAATCGCACCAGTGGGGCATGTGGCAGCGCAAGAGCCGCATCCCTTGCATAAAACCTCCTCAATCCTTTTATCTGCGAGTGAAATCGCACCAAAAGGGCAAGAAGCGACGCAAAGACCGCAGGATATGCATTTACGCTCATCCAAAACGGCTGTCGTGGCTTCAATCCCGCATTTGCCTGCAAATAGGAGTTTCAGAGCGGCTGATGCTGCTGC
>Ga0190367_1001988_pt1 | contig 11064 bp, 11 predicted proteins | sample 4872181011_MG_FD_171838 | JGI IMG/M metagenome (GOLD analysis project Ga0190367, IMG submission 171838) | Hydrothermal vent microbial mat bacterial communities from Southern Trench, Guaymas Basin, Mexico - 4872-18-10-11_MG | ecosystem: Environmental > Aquatic > Marine > Hydrothermal vents >... | reverse complement strand
CCTTGTATCTGAACGAACTGAATCTTCTAGTACCATAGAATTTGCAGTTGATGGTGTAATTCTTCTGAAATGTGAGAAGTATGGGGAATACTACAGAAGGGTTATGGAGATCCCAAAGATGAGGGGTGTGAAAATTTCCAAACCTCAATATGAATTTGCAATTACAGAAAATGGTATAGTTATTTTTGAAGTACCTAAATTAGAAATTAAGCAGGATTCATCGTTTGAAAGGATTAGTACGGGTATTAGAGAACTTGATCAACTGCTTGAAGGTGGCTACTACGTTGGATCTACAACTTTTATCGTAGGCCATACTGGCGCTGGAAAAACAACTTTTGGATTACATTTTGTTTATGAGAACTGTTTAAGAGGAAGAAGAGCAGTTTTCATCTCCTTTGATGAGGGAAGAGGCGGAGTGCTAAAAGCAATGAAAAATTACGGGATGTCATATGATAAGGTAAAAGAGAACCTGATGTTACTTGACTACATTCCCGAAGCCTCAAGTCCTGTTTCCATTTTCATCGATTTAATTGAAAACATCGATAGATTAGATCCAGATTTGATATACATAGATAGCCTAACCTCGATACGGAAAATGGAAGAGAAAGAGATGAAAAAGATGATTAGATATTTACAGATCATTACTAAGGAGAGGGGAATTACACTTTGCATATCAACAAATGCAGTTGGAGATTTAAATGAGATCCCTCTTACGGAAATATGCACAATGGCGGATAATATAATTCTCCTCTGGAACGAAATATCGAAGAATGAAATTATTCGTCATCTCCTGGTTTTAAAAAGCAGAGCGACAAACCATTCTCGAAAGATTTATAGGTATAAAATCACTGAGCGCGGAATAAAAATAGAGGGGAGGGCAGATGAAGAAAAACTGTAAAGATATCCTTTTAAAAGCGATCAAATCGGCTAGCGAAAAAGCTGGACCAATTTTAGAGGACATCTTGGATCTGCATTTAAAGAGAACGCTAGGCACCGGTATTGAGATTGTATGCGATAATCCAAAAGAGTTCAAAGAAAGTTTAACAAGGCTTTTTGGAGAATACAGCACAAGATTGTTCGAGCTCATATTGATACAAGAGATTAAAAAAATAGCAGACATCGGAGAAGGTTTGGACACAATCGAGGAGATAGTTGATCAGATAAGGAGATATGAATCCAATTGAAATTTTTGCTAAATCTTGTCATGAACTTTCACCTTCATTAATTGAATATGAGGTTGGAAGTGAGGTGGAGTTTTTCCTTTTCAAGTTCCTTAATATCGTTAACAAACTTTATACAAGTTTTTTTGTTATTTCTTTTTTCGATGCTTTTAAAGCCTTTTCAAAATATACAACGAGAGTTTTTGGGAAACCAAACGTTTTAGATAAATGCCAGACAATTCCGATATTTAGTAAAGAAAGTGACAGTTTGAGAGGTTCAATTCCGATTGTTTTGGCTGAAATAAAAAAGAATTTCGAAAAATTAAGCAATTCTCTAGTGATTGTCCTTGGTTTAGATTTCTACTCTGTAATTTTCGGAGAAGAGGAATTGACAAAACTCTATCCTAGACTTATAAATCTTACATATTCTTCGAATACATTAATAGTCCTAAACACAAAACTGCTGAGCAATAGAGCAATACAAATCGTTGATGGTTTTTCTGCTACAATCGCGAAATTGGGTGTTGAAGAAAAAGAAGGGAAGTTAATGAGATACCTAGTCCTGCTAAGAACGCCATTTCCAGAATACAATTTAAGAAAATGGTACTTTTCAATAGAGAGAGGAGAGATATTATTCCATAATTCAGAATAGGAGGGACATTTTTGCAACCTAAAAGAGAGTTAACAGCTATTTTAGCTCTTAAAAGCTTATTACCACCACTATTTTTGAGCTTATTATTTGATATAATTGCTGGATCATTTCTTGGTGTTAGTTTTGAAAAGTTGATGGTAAGTTATCCAACGATACTTTTCATCCTTCCTGCTTTAATGGGTCTTCGTGGTAACGTATTTGGCTCTCTTGGATCTAGGATCTCTACCTCGCTGTATTTAGGTTCAGCTGAACCCTCTTTTTCCGACAAATTGGTAAGAAATGACATTCTATTTAGCATATGGGCAGCTACGATTCCAGCTTTTATTTTGCTTACTGTTGCTAGTCTAAGATTTCCCGAACCAGAACTTATTATAAAAACTTTTTATATAATTTTAGGATCTAGTGTGTCGATATCAGTTATTTTAGGCATACTTACAGCAGTAATAGTTATTCAAAGCTTTAAAGCGGGTTTTGATCCAGATAATCTTGTTGGACCGGCTATTACGACCTTTGCTGATTTGGTATCGATACCTTCAATCATCCTGTTCATATTAATACTTGAATATTTAGGAAGTTTTGAATATTTGGCCGCATTATTCATTTGTATATTACTTTTTTCATTTTATAATACAATAAAAAATAGACGAGGCTTTAAAGAACTGCTCATCATAATTTCAATACTGGCCCTCTTACAATGCATTACCGGATCCCTCCTTCAGGAGTATAGTGAGGATATACATGCTTCTACAATACTTGCTTTTGCTTATCCAGCAATTCTTGGAAGTGTGGGTAACTATGGAAGCATCGTTGTAGCTAGGACGTCAACAAAACTTCATCTTGGTGAAGTCACCAGCTTTGCATCACGTACGGTTGTTTTGGATATTTTTTACGTGTTCTTAGTTAGCGTCGTTATAGTTCCGGTAATTTTTCTCTCATCGGTTTTAATGTCAAGTTTCTTAGGATCTAAATCTAAGATCGGTATATTGGCCTTCGTGATGTTTTCTAGTATTTATTTGCTGCTAACAGCTCTAATTCTTATATTTTCAGCGATTATATCTATATCACTTTACAGAAGAGGCGTAAACCCAGATGATGGCGGAATACCGCTTGCAACAACAATTTCAGACATTTTTGGTACAGTTGCAGTAGTGGTACTTGCCAAATTGCTAATTTAAGCCTGCATCCTTTCTTTTTAAAATCCTAGAAATAGCAGGGCATAAATTGCTTTAAGCTTTCAATTACCACGTAAATGATATTTAGAGATCGTGGTAATAATTCTTGATGTTCCAACCCAAAGGCTTAGCAGTAGATATCGATGGTACTCTAACAAATAGGAAAAGAGCCATTAATTGTAACGCAGTTGAGGCACTAAGAAAGGTTAAAATACCGGTAATTCTTGCTACAGGAAACATATCTTGCTTTGCACGTACGGCAGCTAAGCTTATAGGTATCTCAGATATAGTCATTTGTGAAAATGGAGGAGTTGTTCGCTTTTCTTACAATGGGGAAGACATAATTCTAGGTGATCGTTCTAAGTGTATTGATGCACTTAATGAACTAAAAAGATATTTCAAAGTAGATTTACTTGACTTCGAATACAGAAAATCAGAGATATGCCTCAAAAGAAACTTCGATGTGGAAACTGCTCGAAAAATACTCAAGAATTTCGATGTTAAGATTCTCGATTCTGGATTTGCCTATCACATCGTCGATAAAAAAGTAAATAAAGGATATGCGCTGAAGTTTATAGCGAGAAAATTAGGTATTGATACTAGAGATTTTGCAGTGATAGGCGATTCTGAGAACGATATAGAAATGTTTAAAGTTGCTGGATTTGGGATTGCTGTAGCAAATGCAGACGAAAAATTGAAAGTTATCGCTGATTTAGTTACACCCTCATCAGATGGTGATGGTGTTGTTGAAGCTTTAAAATTTTTGAATTTAATATAGAAGATGTTAAATTTTTTACCTGTATTTGTTCCCTTCTGTGTAGCTTTATTGCCTCAATAACTAAAGCTTCAACTTGTTTAGATGGTTTTTTATCTTTCTTTAAGACCAAATTCGGACAAAAGGTGTCAGCATAAATGTAGTATTCTTCACCTTTATATTCAAACAGGGCATCGTCTTCGCCTCTGTCTCTTATTATGAATGGAAATAGTTTACAAGCCATTGGTTTTAAATTATTTTGCAAAGTGCAGAATCTCCCAATTTGGAATGGGCAAAACTTTCCAATTTTTTTTATGTAAAACTTCCCGTTTCTTTCTTCCACGAATCCTGTGGGTTTAAGCCTTAAGTACTCATGGAAATTTAATTTAACTCTATATTCCCTACAACACCGTCCACAAGCTATACAGTGCCAAGAGGCTACACGCCTCCAAGGCACATGCATAATTAGCCATATTTCAAGGCTACAGGCTATATTAATTTTACCAATAAAGACAGGCCGTTGTACTTTTTAATCACTTTTTAAGGAGTGTAAGTTCTTTCGGTATGTTTTAGCTATATTAGCCGCATTGATCTGGTAAAGCTTTCATAGAACAAAAACTGCAACAGCCACGGTAGTTGTAATATCCTCTACTTTAGCTCTAATAGTTGTACTTGCAGTTTTAATTTTACCTTTAGTCGAATTTTTGAGCATTTCAACAGCCAAGTTCTCTGTTCTTTTATCTGCTCCTTCTTTCCACATACCTGATTGTTCCGCAATGTAACCAATAGTTCTACCATCCATCGGAACGGCTAGTGCTATGCTTGCGAATATTTCTCTTCCTTTCTCGTCACTAGTCATTTTTGCCATAACACAGTGTACAATTTGTCCCGGTCTTAGTCTCCTGATTCCCACTTCTTTTTTAACTAACTTACATTTTGGTGGTACTATACTACTAACTTGGGCTAAATTGAATTTTTCAATTCCTGCACTCCTCAAAGCCATTTCAAAACTTAATAATTCATCTTTATGGCGACCTACACCTGATGTTAGAAAAACCATTTTCGGTGTCATCCTCCTTTTAAACATGGGCTTGGATTTTTTTAGCTAGATTTAAGTTTTGCTAGAGCTATCCAAATAAGGGGAAAAAGTTATTTATCCTAATTGAACGTGCCGAAAATGATGAGAGCATTTGACATTATGAATCCAAATGTGATCTCTATATCTCTTCCAAGTACTAGAGAGAAAGTTCTTGAGTTGTTTAAGGAATATGGTATCTCAGCAGTTCCTGTTTTAAAAAAAGGTAAATTGGTTGGAATAGTAACTAGAAAGGATATACTGAGAAAAATAGACGAAGATCAGCTAGCATTGCTCATGACTCCAAATCCAGTTACCGTAAATATAGACTCACCGGTTACCAAAATTGTTGAAATTCTAACATCGACCCCATTTAGAAGACTCCCCGTACTCCATGAAGATAAATTAGCGGGGATTATAACCGTTCGGGATATAATAGCAAAAATAGCTGAAATGAATATAGCCACCCCAATTAAGAAATTTATTACTCCCTCCATTGTATGTGTGTGGGAAGATGACCCCCTCAATGTTGTTGGGGAAATCATGAGGTTAAGTAATTCAGAATTATGCGGAGTCTTGAATAGCGAGAACGAACTTGTGGGAATTATAGACGAGAAAATCATGTTAACTGAGACTTTAATTGAAGAGTTTATAGAACAAAGGGCTTATTCTTCATCAAGTGATACAGATGATTCCTGGAGTTGGGATGCTGTTAGAGATCATACTGTTAAATACTTTGAGGTGAGCGTAGTAAAACTTCCAAAAGAACCTGTTAGGAACTTTATGAAAAAGCCTGAGTTTGTCTATCCCCAAACCAATGTTTCGAAATGTGCAAAAAAGATGGTTAGCAGTGACGTCGACCATATTCCCGTTCTTGATTCCTCAAACAGATTGATTGGAATGGTCAGAGATAAAGACCTAATAAAGATCCTTCTAAATGTTCAGTAGCAAGGAGCATCTTAGAAATTACATATGGGAGAAATTAAATGGAATCTGTTTTCCGAGACCGCATGGTAGAATACCAAACTTCTTTGGAGCTTGGAGAGCTTGTAGTAAAATTAGGAATCTTGACACTTACAATTCTTCTAATTTCTTCTTTTCAGCTCCTGATGGAGTCTTGTTTAGATTGAGAGAAATAATCTTAGAAGATGGTAAAAGTTTGCTTGTGGCGTTACCAAAAATGTCAGAATTCAGATTACTAGATAAGTACATAAAGCCAAGTATCAGAATCATGGCAAAATTTGGTAAACACGTAAAATTAAGTGATTTAGACGGGACATTAGACTTCTTTGTCCAGGGTTGTGTCGCAGTTGACCTTCTTGGAAATAGAATAGGAAAGGGTAGTGGTTTTGGTGACAAAGAATATAAAATACTTAGAGAGAATAAGCTGATAAACGATAATACGCTATACGTAGTCGTTGCGCACGATGTACAAGTTTTTGACGATTTTAGTTATTTATGTGAGGGTCACGATGTTAAAGTGGATGTAATACTCACTCCAACAAGGATTATTTGGACAGAAAACTACAAAGAACGATTTTAACCCTTTTTTTAACTTCTTCTAAATCCTCATTTGCATTAATGATGACAACGTTCTCTTCGTGTGATAGTTCCAAGAACTTCTCCCTAACTTTTTTTAAATAATCTAATTCCTCAAAAGGTGTTCTTTTTTTTCTTGTACTAATTCTACCTAAAGCGATTTCAGGTTTTACATCTAGTAAAATTACTAAATCGGGTTTTGGGGCTATCTTTTCATTTAGCTTTCTAATAAAGCTACCATCGATCCCTCTGGCGGATTGGTAAGCGATGTTTGAAAAGTAGTACCTGTCCATTACAACAACTTTGCCATTAGATAGGGCAGGTATTATGTTGTTTTTTACGTTTTCAATCCTATCTAAATAGAAAAATTTAAGTTCTTCGTCAACTGATAACCTAGTCTCAAGAGATCTGATTATTCTACCGAATTTACTATTACTAGGTTCTCTTAGAATTACAACATCGTATCCTTTCCTCCTAAGAAGTTCAGCTACGTATTTGCTAATAGTTGTCTTTCCTGATCCATCTATTCCTTCAATTGCGATTAACATATCCTCCTCCCAGTTTACAGTTCCACTATAACCTCGTTAGCCCCTCAACTAGTAAGATAGCATTGTATTGATTCTATCTCTTTACTTTATTACTCCTACTTACAAATTTTTCTATACCTATATTTGCCGTAAGCGATCGCTAATAATTTCTTACTTTTGTGTAAGGTACCTTTCTTTCCATTTCGGAATTGTAATTAAAGTTATACTCCCGGTTAAGAAGATTTGAGTACGGTTAGCCTACTCGTACTCAATCGTTGCTGGAGGTTTTGGAGTGATATCATAAACAACTCTTGAAACTTCAGGGATCTCACCAGTAATTCTGAGCGCTATTTTTCTAAGTTTATTAAAGTCTATGTTCAGGGGCTCTGCAGTCATCCCATCTCTGGAGGAAACTGCACGAATTGATATTATGTATCCCCAGACTCTAGTGTCGCCCTTCACGCCCGTAGCTCTTCCTATGAGTGCAGCAAAGCATTGCCACTTTTCTAGGTTTTCCATTTCCTCCTCAACAATTTTATTAGCTTTCCTAACAATCTCAACCTTCTCTGGGGTAACCTCTCCGACTATCCTTACCGCCAATCCTGGACCTGGAAACGGCATTCTTTCGGATATCTCTTTAGGTAAGCCCAAGAACCTCGCAACTTCTCTCACCTCATCTTTATATAAATCCCTCAGTGGCTCAATAACACCTTTAAATCTGTACTTTGATGGAAAACCGCCAACATTATGGTGACTTTTTATGCCTCCTTTGCTCTCGATTATGTCTGGATATATTGTTCCTTGAATTAAGTATTCAGCACCTTCTTTTTCGGCAATACTCTCAAATATTCTCACAAAGAGCTTTCCAATTCGTTTTCTTTTCTCTTCGGGATCAAAAACTCCTTTTAATGCGTCAAAAAACTTTTTTTTGGCATCGACGAAAACTAGACCCATAGGGCCAAAGATTTCCCTGACTCTCTCCGCTTCTCCTTCTCTCATTAACCCCGTATCAACAAAAACTGGAATTAACCTTTCTCCAATAGCTTTATTTGCAATAATAGCGCACACTGAGCTATCAACACCGCCCGAAACCGCGATTATAGCTTTTTTCTTGGGACCAACAATTCTTCTTATTTCCTGTATTGCATTTTCTACAAAACGTTTAGGATCCATGTTTCTCACTTTTGTATTTTAACGCAGCTTCAACAAAGCCAATAAACGGTGGAGAGGGCAGGTAAGGTCTTGATTTAAATTCGGGATGAAACTGAGTTGCAAAGAAGAATCTATGGTCATTTAATTCAGCTATTTCCATTCTCTTCCCATTATCCGAGTGGCCACTAAATGTTAGTCCGTTCTCTTCTATCATGGGTATGTATTTGGGATTCACCTCGTATCTATGTCTATGTCGCTCATAAATTTTCATACTCTTATAAAGCTTGTAGGCTAAGGTTTTAGGTTTTATGATGACCTCTATCTCACCTAATCGCATGGTTCCACCCATGTCTTCAACTCTCCTCTGTTCAGGAAGTAGATCGATTACTGGATGTTCGGTTTCGGAGAGTTCACTACTATTTGCAGTTTTAAGTCCTACAACATTCCTCGAAAACTCTATTACCGCTAATTGAAAGCCAAAACAAATCCCCAAGAATGGGACATTGTTCTCTCTAGCATAACTGATTGCTCTTATTTTACCCTCAGCTCCTCTTTTCCCAAAACCTCCCGGGACGAGAATTCCGTCACATTTGCATTCAAATTTTTGCTCTTTCTCAATTTCCTCACTATCTACCCATATGCAATTTACTTTACATCCAACTTGAATCCCGGCATGTTTCAGGGCCTCTCTAATGCTTAGGTATGCATCTCTAACATCTATGTATTTCCCAACGATTGCTATCGATACCTCCTCTCTAATATTTTTTGATCTCTCTACAATTTTTTCCCACTCATTGCTAGCTTTTCTCCACTCTAGTCCTAATTTTTTTATCAAATATTTGTCTAATCCCTCCCTCTTAAAAATTAGCGGAACCTCATATATGTCATTCGCATCTTCATTACTTATTACTGCCTCAACCGGGACATCACAGAATAAGGATATCTTTCTCTTTGTAGCTTCCCTTAATCTTTCTTTACATCTTCCCACGATTACGTCCGGATGAAGTCCAAGTTCTCGAAGTTCCTTGACGCTATGTTGTGTTGGCTTAGTTTTCTGTTCACCGCCGGAATCAAGAGGAATAAGAGTTACGTGGACTAACGCAAAATCTTCATCCTTTTCTTCATTGTGCATTTGTCTTATAGCTTCCAAGAAGGGCATACCTTCAATGTCTCCAACAGTCCCACCAATTTCAATTAAGCAAATTTCAGCTCCGCTACTCTTAGCAACTTTTCTTATCCAACCTTTAATCTCATCGGTAATATGGGGAATTATTTGAACTGTTTGGCCCAGATATTCACCTCTCCTCTCCTTTTCGATAACATTCTTGTAAATCTTACCTGTTGTAATGTTGTGTTCACCACTCAACTCTATTCCAATAAATCTCTCATAATGACCAAGATCCAAATCTACTTCTGTGCCATCCTTTAATACGTAAACTTCCCCATGTTGAAATGGATTCATTGTACCGGCATCTATATTAATGTAAGGATCGATCTTAATTGGAACAACCTTGTATCCCATTTCGACGAGAAGTCTTCCAATCGAGGCAGCAGTTATGCCCTTCCCTAGACCACTCATAACTCCTCCAGTGACAACAATGTACTTCACGATCTCAACTCCGGTGGAAGCATATTCGGTATTCCATCTTCAATTGGATAAACAGTCTTGCATTTTTTGCAAATTAACTTTCCAGATATTATTTCCTCCTCATCCTCTTGCTCGACAATGAGTTCTAAATCGGATTTGCAAATTGGACAAGCAAGGATATCCAATAGGTCTCTTCTCATAGTCAAGTTTAAGAAATTCGGGTAAATAACAATTCCGGCAATTGTTTAAATATGCGGTACATAATCAGAAACATGAGCTTTTTGAAGGAGAAAATTCAGATAATTATAGTTCTACTATTAACGCTACCTTGGATTTTGTCTCTTGCCTTAAAAATCACCTATCTCCCCCATTTGCAAGCATTTTTATCTGGAATAGCAATAATTGCTGCTGCATTTTTAATTTCATGGGCAGCTGAAACAGCTGAAATCGATTTACCTAGGTCTTTTAGTCTTGCTCTCGTCGCATTACTTGTCGTCTTACCTGAATATGCAGTTGATGCTTACTTTGCATGGGTAGCAGGTAAAATCGGTGGTGAATACATACATTACACGACGGCAAATATGACAGGTGCGAATAGATTACTAATTGGTATAGGATGGAGTTCCCTAGCAATGTTTGCTATGTTTAAAAAAAGAAAAAAATTAATTATACTTGATCAAGGAATTTACCTTGAAAGCTTTGTTTTATTAATTGCAACGATTTACGCATTCACCATACCAGTGAGGAGCGAAATATCTTACATTGACTCTATTTTTTTTATAGCACTATATTTCTTCTATTTATTCCTTGCAATTAAATCTAAAGGTGAAGAATTTGAAATGTTGGGTGTAGCAAGATATCTCAGCAAATTTAGTGGAAATCTGAGACATTTTCTATTATTTATCATGTTTACCTATGCAGGTTTTGTCATTTTTGTAAGTGTTGGAGGGTTCTCGGAAGGATTAATCCACACAGCCAAGAAATTCGGGTTGGATGAATATTTGATTGTTCAATGGATTGCACCAATTGCAAGCGAGGCCCCCGAACTCGTTGTTGGAATGTATTTTGTAAATAGACTAAGGGTTACAGCGGGTATTAATTCTCTAATATCTGCGAAAGTCAATCAGTGGACTTTGTTAATTGGAACCATAAGTTTGGTGTACAGTTTATCCATATTTAGAATTTCAGCGTTGCCTTTGGATACGAGGCAGGCGGAGGAAATCTTTCTTACGGCGGCTCAGTCCCTGTTTGCTTTATCGATATTATTGAATCTTAGATTGACTTTCATTGAAGCAATTTCTCTGTTAGCTTTATTTTTAGTCCAACTAATATTCCCCGGTGTTTTGGTTAGGTATGTTATTAGTTTATTGTACATATTCCTCTCTATTCCGTTATTTATAGTAAGATTTTCAAATATTAAGCGATCTCTCAGCTATGTTATTAGT
>Ga0190367_1001987_pt1 | contig 11067 bp, 8 predicted proteins | sample 4872181011_MG_FD_171838 | JGI IMG/M metagenome (GOLD analysis project Ga0190367, IMG submission 171838) | Hydrothermal vent microbial mat bacterial communities from Southern Trench, Guaymas Basin, Mexico - 4872-18-10-11_MG | ecosystem: Environmental > Aquatic > Marine > Hydrothermal vents >... | reverse complement strand
ATTATCACAGGTGCAATCCACACGATGTTTACCTTCCTTGTTGGAACGTATCTGTAAGTTGCTGCAATTGCTATTGTAATCATTCCAACCGCTCCAACAAAAACAAATGCAATCAAAACAACCACCTGCTGAACGTTATACACGGCATAAATCGCTGATATCAAAAGCATAGTTACGGACATATATAATGCTGCGTATAGGTTATCCCTCGTTAGCAAAACACCAATTGCAGACAGAACTGCAAAAGCACCTATCACCTCAATCATTAAAGTAGCGAAATTCATGAACTGAAGTTAACCTTTTACTAATAAATTTTACTAAATTGCTTGTCATCGATGCATACGATTTATTGATTTAATACTTAAAATAAATATTTCCTTTATTGAATTGGCGTGGAATTTGAGAATACTATTAAAAATGGAGGATTGGATAGTGTACTAAGATTGAACATAGGTTGCTAAACTTCAGACTCAATATAAGATGGAAAAGAAACACAATTTGGATTATTATATTGAAAGAAGTGAGTTTATTTTTGACAATATTTAAAGAGTCACGAATCAAACAAAGTTACAATATCTCGAGATCTAGAGTATCGTGAGAATAAACCAGAATTTGTCACTGATCAGGGTGAATTGCATCTCTGGATCTAAATTGGTCTTAAATACAAGCATGAAACTTTTAGTGAACGTAATTTAGTTGAATCTTCCTTTTTAAATCTAAAAATAAACAATTATATAACCATTCTTCATAACTTTTAGATGTGTTAATTTGACACCCATACGATGAAGATATACTATACTATGTTCATACTAAAAGATGGAAGTCATAGAATGCTAATTACCCCATCTATCTATTTTATTTTAGTGACAACTTAAAAAGAATCCTAGGATAAATTAATAAAAAATTATAAATTAATTTTAATTAAAATAAATAATTTTTAATATTTTTAATGAAATTTTAATACTAAAACTCCTACTTCAATAGTCATCTTTTTATTCTATATATACTTCAAAAATACTTTTATATAATAAAATTTATAATTGATATTGTTTTTATAATTAGTATCTCTATAACTTACAAAAAGTATAAAATTACAAGTAAGTATACTACCTTGGAACATTCACTTCCTGATTATTACCTATACAAGATCTTTGAGTTAAAAATTTTTAATAACCTTGCTTAAATACATCGATGAATGATGTAAATGTTGCTCTACATAAAATTACTAGAGGAGCAGGAATTGTATTCTTTGGGACAATTATTCTATTTGTTCTTGGATTCTTTACAAGGATAGTAGTAGCAAGGGCTTTCTCGACATCTGAATATGGTATATTTAATTTAACTCTAACTATCTTAAATATTGGTTTGATCATTGCAAAACTTGGTTTTCAAAATTCTCTACCGAGGGAAATTGCGTTTTATAGATCTAAGAATCAATTGAAAGAAGTTGAGGATGTGATCTCCACAGCTCTAGCAATCGTAACTATAAGCAGCTTGTTCCTAATGGCTGTTTTAACTTCTCAGTCTTATATAATAGCAGAATTTTTTCATAATGATATGCTATCTTATACTATAAGAATAACAACTTTCGCTTTGCCTTTTTCAGTTTTAGTGGCAATTATTACATCAATTTCAAGAAGCTTTGGAAGGATTAGAGAAAGTATCTATTATCAAAATATATTTAATCCATTAATATTCCTGATTCTCTTATTAATTAACGTTTACTTTAACTTTAAGTTTGAATATATTTTTATTTCATATATTCTTTCATGGATCTTAACATTTCTTATATTGATTATGGATATTTGGAGATTAAAATTGTTTAATTTTAGTTTTTCGTTCAATATGGTTATAACAAAGCGACTTATTGTATTCTCCCTACCCTTGATGATAACAGGAATTTTAGTCTTTATTATGAATTGGACGGATACACTAATGATCGGATACTATCTAAATCCAGAAAATGTAGGAATCTACAATGCCGCATCTCCACTAGCAAGGACACTTACAATCCTTTTAACCTCTACAGCCTTTCTTTACATGCCAGTTGCAACTCAACTTTATGCTCAGGAAAAGATCGAGGAAATAAGAAGGGTATATCAAATCCTAACAAAGTGGATTTTTCTACTAACTATACCAGTTTTTGCAATAACAATACTCTTTCCAGAAACTGTCATAAAATATACATTTGGATTAAGATACGTAGAAGCAAGCTTAGCCCTTCAAATTTTATCTCTGGGCTTTATGTTTCATACTCTCTTAGGTTTGAATGGGGTCAGTTTAATCGTTATTGGTAAACCCAATTTAAATCTCTTAGGAGATACAGTTACAACTATATTCAACATCTTGCTTAACATTTTCCTAATACCAAAGTATGGAATATTTGGAGCATCCCTAGCTACATCAATCTCTTACATCACAGCAAACATCCTTAGAAGTTTTTGGCTGTACAGAGAAGTAAAGATTCATCCACTTAGATGGGACTACCTAAAGCTGATAATCATTAGTTTTGTTTTGCTTGGAATTATCCATAGCCTACATTTAGAGTTTCAGAGTATCTTATATGTTATAATAACTTTAATAATCTTTCTTAGTATATATATACTTATTGCACTCTTGAGTGGATGTATAAATATCGAAGACATCGAATTGCTTTTACTAATTAAAGAAAGAGTTGGAATAAATTTAAGAATTTTTAGAAAATTATTAGATGGATTTAAGAGATAGCTTAAGATAATCGAAATTCACAGTAATTTAAGTTCAAGTAGATATCTAAGAAAAGTTTCAGAGGAAAGAAATAATTGCAAACTAAACTATTATAATAAATAAAGAAAAAATATAGAAATTTACAAAAATTAATCTAAATGTCCTTAAATATTATTATTTAATAAAATACCTTCACTGAGAAATATTTAGATTTAAGAGTTTTTCAGAATTAGTCAAATCTGTTAAATCTGTTTAAACAATTATACTAAAATAGGTGTAAATATTATATAAAAATTAAACTTAACAATACTTTTAATTTTAAGATTGATAATCTTCAACTTTAATTAAAATTAATTAAATTTTCTTTTTAATTCATGATAAATTTTAGATTGCTCTTGAAATATTATTGTAGTGAGTAATTTCATTCTTATAACTCCAGTAAGATTTGTTTTTACGTTTATGAGCGTTCCTTTGTTAACTGCCCCATAATTATATAAAACTTTAAGTAAGCAAGAAAGTATGATTTCATCTTCTGGATTTGAAACTTATTGAGGACATGTAACTATCAGCTATCTTTACTTCTGACTTCGATCATCAAAATTCTTCATTGATATGTATTTATAAACTACATTATAAGAAATAGAATGATTATAAAAATATCATAGTCTCTCAGACATGATAACATAATTCTCAAATGATTATAGTAACACATGAAAAGCTTAGGACAGATTCTATCATTTAATTATTTATCTGTAATGGAATAAAAGAAGATCTTAACTCTCTGCTTGAAGGAGCTGATACAGATTCAACTAAGCTTCTTTCGAAACCCTTTGTGCTTAAAGCATCTATAAGCCATGGAGTCTTTATAAAGAATAGCTTGTTCTTGCATATTTCATATCTTTAATGAAAGACATAGTTATAAGTCAATTTCTTGTTGTATAAACTCTAATCAGAATTAACTTGTTTTTCTAAACATCTACGGCTGAATAAAAGAAATAAAGCTTTTTTGCTTTAACAAATGTTTCATCTATTTCTATAAGATTATTCTTTTTCTCCTTAGCAATCGGCAATCTCTCCTCTATTCGTTAAAACGGTATGCAATTTGGATGGGATTCTGGCAGTCCTCATGAAAAATGATGTCTGAAAGTAAATGGCTATGCTAAGAATCTTTATTTCTTCTGACACCTTTTTTCTTTCAAATATCTTTTACTAACTTATCATATTTATCTTCTCTTAAAAATATTAAACCCTTATTACTAACAAATTTCTACCATATGTTACCCTTAACTTTAATGACAAAAGCTTTAAAGTGGTTAAACAAAGATAATATTGATGAGGGTTTTGATCTTGGCTGGTGGAATAGGTGAGAGGTTATTTCCTCTAAGTAGGATGAAGTATCCAAAACAGTTCCTAAAGCTTAATGATAGAAGTCTATTTCAGATGACAGTTGAGAGGGCTTTAAAGATATCCAAAGATATATATGTTGTTACAAACATTGAACAGAAGTTTTTAATAGAAAGGGAGCTTGAAGAGATAGATGTTGATGCAAAGATAGTTACAGAACCAATGCCAAAAAATACCCTACCAGCAATATACATGGGGATTAAGAAAATTGTCGATGAGTTTGGAAGGTCTAAGGTTGCCGTTTTACCTTCAGATCATGTAATAAAAAACAATGATTTTTTATCAGCGTTCGAGAGGGCTGAGTTTCTTTCAGATAGATTTCTCGTGACGTTTGGCATAAAGCCTACAAAACCTCACACTGGATATGGATACATAAAGCCAAGTGAACCGATAGACGGTGGTTTTATTGTTGAGAGGTTTGTTGAGAAGCCCGATTATGAAACAGCAAAGACTTACATTGAGAGGGGATATCTGTGGAACAGTGGAATGTTTGTTTTTGACAGTGAAATTTTCTTTGAGGAGTGTGAGAGATACGCAAGGGATGTCATTGAAATGGTTGATGGAGACAGATATCAAGATATTGAACCAATCTCAGTCGATAAGGGGATACTTGAGAAGTCTGATAGGGTTGCAGTTATTCCACTTGAGGTATCTTGGAGTGATGTAGGTAGCTTTGATGCTCTTTATGAGATGTTTGAAAAGGATGTGGATGGGAACGCTGTTAGAGGTGAGTTTCTTAGTTTGAATTCGAAGAACAATCTTGTAATAAGTGAAAATCTCGTTGCAACAATAGATGTCAAAGATCTTGCAATAGTAAGCACGAGAGATGTGACACTCGTATGTCCAAGGGCATCTTCTCAAAAGGTTAGGAAGATTGTTAGGGAGCTTAAGAGAAAGAGGGATGAAAGGGTGGAACATCACTTAACCGTTTACAGACCTTGGGGATCATACACCGTTTTGGAGGAGGGTTTGGGTTACAAGGTAAAGAGGTTGACAGTTCTACCCGGAAGGAGATTGAGCCTGCAGATGCATCATCACAGAAGTGAGTTTTGGGTTGTTGTAAAGGGGACTGCGAAGGTTACAGTTGACGATAGGGAGTTTATGCTCAGGAAGGGTGAAAGCACATTCATACCAATTGGCTCAAGGCATAGACTTGAGAATCCTGGTAAGATTACACTTGAGGTTATAGAAGTTCAGATTGGAGATTACTTGGGAGAAGATGACATAGTAAGGTTTTCAGATGATTTTGGAAGGGTTTAGGTTTAAGATTTTTAATCTATAACTTTTTCTTTAATTTTTAGATAAAATTTAAAATTAATTTGACATCTTATTTGAATGTATATTATTATTAAATAATATTATTAAACTGAAAATAACTTTAATTTTGCGATATGATATGGGCATGTCAACTTAATTAGGACTGTAGATTACATTACTCTAACACAATAGTGATTTTTATGAAAATGCACCAAGGAGGGGACCAACCGATGCTGAGACCCTTGATAGATAAAATGTTCTCAAAAATATTTAAAAGAAATAGGAAACCTAAACAAAACGAAATAAAAGCAATCTTTCTTTACTTCTCTATTATATTATAGAGAAAAGCTAGAAAAGAAACAGGAATGTAAGAAAAAGGAAATAAAGCAAAAAGAAAAACAACAGCAATTGACAAAACTAAATTAGATAGATTTTTTATCTGGTTATTTAGAGAAAAAGGAAATAATAGCACTCCATGTAAGCAAGGACGGAAGTCCCTTAGAAGCTTTTCTGTTTATTTAAGGAAAGTTTTAAGCAAATGCATAGGAAAACATTTGATTTTAGTGGATAAATGTCTGTGGTATATAAGATTTTGAAGAATTTTGAAGAGATAAAATGATATAAGAACGTTTGGGAAGAGGAACAGTATAGAATCCTGGTATTTTATTTTAAAGCATAGAACAAAGAAACTTTAAGAATGGTAAATGTGTGATTTGTAGAAAGAGCTTCGCTAGCTCGTATAATTTGATTGTTTGGAATAAGAAGGTGGATTAAGTTGACATGCCCGTTAAGGGATATTGTCAAAATTAATACAATCAAATAATGATTACCATAAAGCTCTGTATTCAGCTTTAAATAGAATCGAAAGCACTCCTTAGCGCGATAAGTTTGGTCTTACAGGTAGCACATTCTCACTCAAGCTTGTCATTACCTTTGGAAGTGCAAACTTCAAACCAAGTTTGTCAAATAACTTTGAGCAATTTCAAGCGATCTGTTCATCTCATCCCTATTGAGTCTCCTTGAGATCTCTGGATAATCCCATGCTTTAAATGTTGGATAGTATTGGAACATCAGATTAAACCTCACATCCCTACCCAAATTCTTTGCACACCATTCAACAACCTTCTCGGTGCAACACTCTATGTGATTTGGAAGGACGAGGTGCCTTATCAAAAGCTCACCGTTATCCTTAGCCCTCAAGAAGTTCCTGGTGACAACCTCCCAATACTTCTTTACATTTGAATATTTCTTTGCACATTCGTTATTACCATACTTGAAGTCACCAAGCCAAACGTCAACTACATCTTCAATTATCTCTGCAAGTTCAAACGAATGATACATGTTTGAGTTCCATACAACTGGAACGTTCACATTCACACGCTTTAAGATCTCAAGGATTGTATGTGAGTGTTGATCTGGATTTCCCCCAACGAAATTCACGTTTCTACTACCCTGAACGTATCTGATCTCAATTCTTCTTGCAATCTCCTCTGGAATTACTTCGTAATCATCATGATAGATGATAGTGTAATTTTGGCAGAATACACACCTAAAAGTGCAACGGTTGAAGAATATTGTGTGTGAGGGTATAAGTTCTGGCTCCTCACCCATGTGTAAAAATTCACTTGAATAGTAACTCCTTACACCACACTTGCAGAATCCAACCTTCTCATACCTGTTAACTCCACACATCCTCTCACAGAAGTTACAGTTCTTTAACCACTCCTTTAAGATGTATATCTTAAGATCTAGGAAGGAGTAACTTGGTATACTCATTTCAAGCAGATCCATGTTATCACCTTCCCTCTTCAGTATCAACCTAAACTCACGCTTAATTGAGGAGTGAATCTCAACAGCTGATTGAATGTCATTCGGTTTTTCAGACTCCATCCTCCTAACTATCTGAAACTTGGCCAAAGCTTCGTTGTTGTTTATCTTCGTGTATCTTTCCAACCCCCTTACCACACTGAATTTTCAATCGTAAAACTTTTTAAGCATTGCGAATATAAAAACAAGAGCCGCCGTGGCTTAGCTTGGTAGAGCGGGTGACTTGTAATCACCAGGTCCCGGGTTCAAATCCCGGCGGCGGCTTCTGATTTATTTTTAGAGCAAGAAGAGAGCAATTTTAATTTTGCAGTTACCAACGACGTTGGTAACCTTGAAGACTTTCAAGTTTACTGCAATGAGATTTATTCAGAAGAGCATGCAAGGAAGTTATACAGCTTAATGAAAAGATATGGATTAAAAATATTGGAAAATCAAAGAAATGCGGTGATTCTTGCTAATTTGGGTAGAAGAACGGCAGAGTATGTTATCGTTGCTTTATCGATTTATCAAAGATTTATGAGACTGAATGGCATTAATATTGAACTTGATAAGGAATTGTTAAAGAAACATGTAAAAAAGGAGGAAACAATAAGGATATTTGATTACGAAGAGGATGAGAGTATAATTGAACAAGCGCTTGAAATGATTGAAAAAGTGAAGGGAAAAAGAAGACTATTTATAATAACAGCATTCTTTACTGGATTGAGAGGAAAAGAATTAATTTTGTTATTCAGAAGCTGGAATTCTTTGAGGAAAAAAGATTTTGAAGAAGTTGAAGTAATTGAGACGGGTTTTATCAGACGGACAAAGAAAAGTTACCTTACGATGATGCCAAAGCAATTAGCAGAGCAAATCGAAGAATGGAGATGCGGAGATAGAATAGTAGAGAATCTATGCAAGAAAGGAGTAAAAATCAGCCTATTCAGAAAAGTTCACGTTGCAGTCCTAAGCAAAACAATGATGCCCCACGAAATAGATTTGTTACAAGGAAGATTGAATTCTATTCTTGTTAAGCACTATGTTAAACATTTAAGAGAAATCGCAGAGAAATACTGGAGAGCCTATAAAGAATTCTTATTTTTATTTTCTTAAAAACCTGAACAGAAATAAAAACACAACTGATAAGGCAGAAAAGAAATAACCCATTTCAACATCCACACCACGCATAATATAGCGCAATGCTAAAAGAAGAACAATTACAATCATAAGATATGGAAATAAATTAACTGCTTTCTGCTGTGTAATGTATTCTTGCTTTACCGCTATTTTCTTCTCTCTTTCATAATTTATAATCATCTGCTTGATTTCCAGCGGTGTTTTTGCCTCCTTCTTTATCTTCTTTATTTGTTTATCATCTAATTTTACACCGTAAATTTTCTCCATCTCCTGAATTATACTATCTTTTTCTTCATTGCTTAATTCTGGAAATTCAAATTCTTCCAAAATCCAAAGCAATCTTTTGAATTCAGGCTTTTTATACAGTTTTTGATAATAAGGTTTTGTTGCTACTAAAATCAATGTTATGGCTTTCAAATCCTCTTTTGTTTCAGCACTTTCCTCAATCGCATTAAGCAAGTAATTAAGAGTTAAGGCAATTCTTTGATTTGCTAAATGAAATTCATCTATGATTAAAACAATCCTCTTCCTCTTCTCCTTTAAAACTCTTATCAGTTCATCACATAAATCCCAAATTGCCATTCTTTTGAATTGCTTCTCGTTTTCTTCTCCCTCCAATTCTAATAAAATCCTTAACAAAATCTGCTTTGGTGGTTTTGGATCGTGGAAATAAAAGATATGGATATTACTTAATTCCAAGCGCTTAATCAGATAAGTTTTTCCTGCTCCATGCTCTCCAATTAAAAACAAATGCTTTCCTTCTTTCACAAACTCTTTTATCCCTTCTAAAATCTTCTCTCTTATCATTTTCTTTTAGCGTCGGCATTATTTCCATGACCGCCGACGCAGTAAACTTTCAGAAATCCATTGAAAATAAACCTGCTTTTAATCAAATCTCTGCAGAATACTGGCTGGAGAATCTCATTATTTAATTCTCCTTTACAAATGCAGTTTGCCGATTGCTTTAGTAATGGCAAACTGCTCAAATATTTATTTCTAATTTTTATTGAGTTTACAGTGTAAATTCCCTTTTTCTTTTTGATAATCTTTATCTTCTTAATATCCTTTTCTGTAAAATTAAGATAAGTTGAATAAGTCAGATTTACAGCGTAAATTTTATTTCCATCAAAGAAATAAACCAAGTAAATTCCTTTCTCGCAAACATCTTTGCAGAATTCTATTTCTGTAAAGCATTGAGGGTAGCAGTCCTTGTAATTCTGAAAAAAGTGTCTTGCGGTTGGAAACATTAGATTAACGATGTGTCTCCAAGAAAAATAACTAATTCCCCCAAATATGCCTGAAAGGGAGAAAAATAAAAGTGTGAAAGCGTATTCCTGAAAAGTTCCTGTTGTGATAAGTAAATTCTCTGGCAAGAAGTAAAAAGGTCTTAAATCTGGATAGAGTAAGGGCACCCCACTTTTCGTCATTCCATCGCTTATTAGATGCGCTAAAATCCCGATTGAGAATGCGAATGCGTAAATCAAATTTTCTAATCCGAAAAATAGAGAAACAATAAAACTTAATGCTGTCATTCCGAGCCAAAACCTTAAAGAGTGCGTTATTGTTCTATGCCCATATTTCTCATAAATCCATCTTGAGATGGGGAATAATAGCATCCCAATTGCAGATTCGGGCATATCTATGTCTGGCAGAATAGCGCCTAAGGAAACGAAAGCCAAGACTAAATAATTCCAATCCAGTCCAACAACTGAAGAGATTAGAAAGAATAAGAATAGCCCAAAACTTGTATGGCTAACGCTTAACATCTTCCCTCCTCTTAAACCAAACAACAAATACCAAAATTAAAACAGCAAATAAAATAAGTGTGATTGGGTCAAAAGGCAGTATAGGAATATCCTTTCCTTTTAATTTGTAAGTTTGGTTAATCTCTGTTGAGTTTACAGTGTAAACTTCCTTCTCTTTTCTTTCTATCTTTACACCCAAATAATTCACTTCTTCATCAATTTTCAAAGGAATCTCAAAATAGCCCTCATTTTCAAAGTGAATTGTAAAATTTGCAGGGCATTTTTGTTTAGCCAATCCTAAAACAACAAAATCTTTTTTCTCAAAATAAATTTCGCTTTCAATTTTTGTATATGGTAGGGTTTGCTTTATTGATTTGCTTGTTTGGTTTGCTACTTTTGATGCCCAAATTGATTTTTCTTCTATTTGTTCTGTTTGCGCTTTTGTTATTGTTGTTTGATTTTTGTAAGTCTTAGATTTTGTTTTGGATTGCTGGTTTGCAGATTGATTCTCAAAAATATGCTCGGAGTTTACAGTGTAAACTGAATTAACTTCAGATTGCTCCGAAATCTCTATAACTCTTTGATTAAGCACAATAGGCTCATACAGTAAGATTTCTGCATTTGAGCAGTTATCAACGCTAAGAAAAACATCTGATTGATTTACTTCTATGCGCATGAAATAAATACGGGAAATATTTAAAATGTGTATGTATGGATAGATATTTTATTTCAGAAGTATTAATTATCCTCATAAAATCCTCATTTTATCCTCATAATTAAATTTTTCTCTATTATTACTATATCCGCACCTACGGATAATCCATATGCATTTAAATAATTTTCCTACATTTAATTATGGAAGAAAAAGAGTTGGTTTGGTTGCAAGGGAAGAGGGTGGCAATAAATACAACGATTCCTTTAAAGATTTACCAGTATTGCAAAGAAAAGGGAATTAAGTTCAGCAGGTTAGCAGAGATTGGATTTTTGTCATTAATAAGGGAAAAAGAGCAAA
>Ga0190367_1001986_pt1 | contig 11070 bp, 6 predicted proteins | sample 4872181011_MG_FD_171838 | JGI IMG/M metagenome (GOLD analysis project Ga0190367, IMG submission 171838) | Hydrothermal vent microbial mat bacterial communities from Southern Trench, Guaymas Basin, Mexico - 4872-18-10-11_MG | ecosystem: Environmental > Aquatic > Marine > Hydrothermal vents >... | reverse complement strand
TGTACAGCACCCATAGAGATCCGTATCTTTGCATCTGCGAGCATCCTTCTACGGTAAGCTCTCCATCATATAGAACTCTAACCTCCCCCATCCCGCCTACCCTAACACAATAATCCTCACTCGTGAAGTTTAGCTTCACCCACCCCCCCAGTACTGTTGGCGACACCGCACTATCGACTAGCTCAGCGTATACTGTAACACTCTGGTAGAGAACCTCTGGAATCACTACGCAGTAATGCGGCTTCGAGATCCAACACACACAGCCATCTCCCTCTTCAAACCCCACCACCACAATCCTATTTCCACGAATACTCGCGACTAATCCTAGGTTAGCGGCTAGCGGATGAATGGTTGGATCGGGTGATAGAACGTCTAAACCACAGTAGTTAAGAAGCACCCACACATAGACGCTAGCTGCCATAGCGAACATCGACCTGATACCCTTTCTCTGTGCTGGCTGATCAACAGTATACCACTCGGCAAACTCTTCTGCACGCACTACTCCGTTGAGAAAACGTTCAGATAGATCACGGGCCGCATAAGCTAATCCGTTCCATCTTAACCCTCTTATTGCATAAATCCACGCGGCACTCGCCTTCATAGCAAGCGAATCTCCTTCCTTCAGTCGAATGAAGACATCTACATTTAGAAGAGCCTGCCTAACCCACTCCCAAAGCCGCTGCGCCTGGTAGGGAGTAGCCAGTCCTGCGGTTGCTACGAGCGCAAAGGCCTCTTGTCCGTAGCGCTTTCCATCTCTGATACTATACTTCATGAAGAAGAGTTGGTTGTTGCTGTCCCAAAATAGCTGCTGAAGAGTTTCGTTCAGCTGATGCAAAGCGGTTTCGACCCGTTTTGTCTCCAGACCCAGTTCCTGCAGAATTAACCGCTCATACAACAACTCAACGTACTGATATGCCGCGTAACCTAAGTCCAGTACCTGGTCTTCAAGTACCGTAGTGTTGGGTGATAATCGCAGAAGAGGTGGGCTGGTGCTTGTGTTAGCCATCCACAGGTGATGCCGTTGAATAGCCTCCTTCATTGCACGTAGGAAACTCGTATCGCCAGAAAGCTGGTACACTACCCACGTAGCAGCGGCTAGACAGTCGGGTAACTGTGTTCCATACAGGTAGGTGGGTGGGGCAAAGAGCGATTCGCCAGGGAGATAGCCTGATGGCTCAACATGGCGTGCTACCTCAAGCAGTACACTTTTCGCCAAATTAGGATCTGCTAGCGCGAGCGCCATAGCTACAACCTCGGCATCCCACGATGGTGGGTAAGAGTGGCAGAGCTTACTTGCAGCGATCAACGGGCCTAACACATTCTGCTCAGGAATCGGTGGTAGTATGTTTTGATAGATACAACACCACGCTGCATAGTAGTACCGCAGCCATTCGTCTTTCACTTGCAAATAAGGGCAACGCTCTAGCCGTCTCAACCATGCAGAACGTTGCGTTTTCAGCGACTTCCACGCTGTTTCTACATCGGGAATGCTCTTTTCAACAACTCCGCCGCCCAGCTGAAACCGTATAGTGATGAGAAGCTGACACGTTTCTGGAGGCTGGTCTAGGATCGCTGCGGCATAGATCGCACCATTGTATTCTTCCGTGTAGTTGGATAAATCTAGGGTTCCATCTGCTGCATCGTTAAGCGCTTCTAGTAAGCTACCATACCCCGTTGCGGCTGCAGCCACATGGCTACTAACCGCCACCGCGTAGCTTATCCTATCCTCTTCTTCGAAAAGAAGTACTGAGGTGTTCACTATACTCGTTATCCGTGCGTTCTCATGACTAAGAACCGAGGAGGCAACTACAAGCCGCCCCTCAACCTTCCCCTCTAACTGAACCAGTACACCGATCGTCGTGTTATCGAATAAGAACAAGTCTGTTTCAAACGACAGACCCTCAGTTAAAACGCCAGTAAAGCGCAGCTTATGTGGATACCACGTATAGCTCCGAACTCTAGGTAACTTCGCTCCATCAGGACCTACGTAGGCTAAGATGGCTAAATCCCGCTGAGCAACAGGCGGATTCCAAGCAAAAACTGCGTAAGGTACACCACATGCATATTGCCAACTCGCGAATCCAGCATCTGGATCCCCAAAGGCTACTGGCGCTCCAGGCGCACTAAACCAGTACTGTGTTGCGTTTACTGTCAGCTCAAACAACTGCTCAGGATCGGGCTTTTGTGGAGGAAGAGGTAGCCATCCAGATCTAACAGAAAGATTCGACAAAAGAAGAACTGCTACGAGCGCCGAGAGAATTATGTCCCGAAGAAACATCTAGCTAGAATCCTTTCGCTTCTGAAACCGCCTCACCGTAATACCTGCCTCCTCAAGCAGCTTCTTTGCAACGGGATCCTCGTAGTCGCTATCGTACACGATCTCCTTAATCTCCGCGTTTATAATCAGACGCGCACAGATCGAGCACGGAAAGTGGGTTGTATACATTGTAGCTCCTCGTGTGCTTACACCAAATACTGCTGCTTGTACGATAGCGTTCTGCTCTGCATGCACTCCTCGACACAGCTCGTGTCGCTCACCTGAAGGTACTCCAAGCTGTTCGCGAAGACATCCCACTTCCGAGCAGTGGGGCAGTCCTTTGGGTGCGCCATTGTATCCTGTTGCGAGAATGCGCCTATCTTTCACTAGCACCGCCCCTACCTTCCGTCGAAGGCATGTTGAGCGTTCCTTTACAACGTGAGCTATTTTCATAAAGTACTCGTCCCAATCAGGGCGCGGCTTTTGTGGCACGTTTGCTCAATAAGCGGTCTTCAAAACCGTTGCCTAAAACGAGCTAAAAGCGCTGCTTGAGACCAGCGGGTATGCCACTACTTCAGACCAACCCGTGCTTCTCTGACTTCCCCGGCATTCGACTCCCTCGCTTTAGCTTCGAACACCTTACCGTACTTTCCTTCAATGAGTCTCCTTATCCGCCCTCTCCTAAAGTGCGCGACGCTCTACTCGCTGCCTACAACTACGCTAACCGCTATCCTCACTGGTACCTTCTTGACAGCCTTCGTTCTAAGATCCGAGAATACCTTAATGTCTTGCGCGCAGAGGTGGTAATTACTCCTGGTAGTGAAGAGCTTCTGCGTATTCTCCTTTTAGCTTACGGTGGAAGTGATCGCCGTGCAGTATCTGTTGAACCAACTTTTGGCACATTCCGGCTCTTTGCTCATCTAACCCAAACTCCTCACCACCCGGTATTGCTCAAGGAGCGGGGAGATACCTTCGTTCTCGATGTAGCTGAATGGATAGCACAGCTCGATGAGCGTACTATCGCTTACCTTTGCACCCCTAATAATCCGACAGGAAACCATCTCCCCGAGGACGCTATCGAGGAAGCGGTAAACCGCGCAGGCCTAGTAATCGTCGATGAAGCCTATGCTGAGTTCACGGGACAGAACTACGCTGCGTGGGTCGAACAATACCCCAATCTGATCGCACTCAGGACCTTTTCCAAAGCCTTTGCCTTAGCCGGGATGCGCATTGGCTATGCTATCGCCCACCGTACCATAGCAGAACAGCTGCGTAAGCTCATTCCTTACTTCTTCGTTAGCATTGCTTCCGTTTTTGCTGCTACCGCTGCACTTACCGATCTCGAGTACATGAACGCACTAGTCGCCAAGCTTCGCGCCGAACGCGTCCGCCTTCACCACCTGCTAAAGCAAGCAGGTGCGTGGGTTTACCGATCAGAAACGAACTTTCTCCTCATAGATGTACAGCCGCTCAGGCTAACAGGCGAGGATGCTTATCGCCAGCTGCGTGGACGCGGTGTGCTAGTGCGTCCTTGTTGGCACGACCCCGGACTTCGTCCTACACACCTTCGCATTAGTGTTGGAAAGCCGCAAGAGAACGAGCGTGTAGCACGAATTCTCGCACGAATCTCGGGTCGCGAACAGTGAGTTGCTAGTACGCTCGCCCCTCTTTATTATAGCCATTCTCATATTCCTAGCAGGGTTTCTCGCTCTCGAAACAGGCGTCTCTGTCGCGATCTTCGAGATTGTTGCGGGAGTCCTTACATCAAACCTTCTCTGTATCCCCTCCGAACCTTGGCTTGACTTCCTCGCTAACTTCGGCCTTATCGGGCTTCTGTTCTTTGCAGGGTTCGAGCTGAACCGTGATGCTTTACGAGCCTATTGGCGTGAAAGCCTCAGTACGGGCATCGCTTCTGGTGTAACTCCTACTCTACTGGTGTTCTTCCTTCTATGGGCACTTGGCTATCCTCCTCTCACTTGTCTCGTTTTTGCTATCGCCTTCTCCGCTACCTCTCTAGACCTACTCTACACTATCCTTCACGAGCGAGGAATTCTTCGTAGCCAGCACGGACAAGTTATGCTCACCGCCGCTATGATTGATGACATTTACACCATGGCACTCCTCCTCATTTTCTTCGAGCGCACTAATCTACCCGTTATCGCCATTCTTGCCGCTCTCACTGCTCTCCTATTCTTCTCTCCGCGCTTCGCTTCACGGCTTCTTGCACGCTATCGTGGCAACATTATCGAATTTGAGATGCGATTCATCCTTCTCTTTCTCCTAACCCTCGGTGCTTTCTCAATCACCTTCGGTGCTCACCTCGCCATTTTTGCCTACCCGCTTGGCTTCATCTTCTCCGAATTCATCCGCTACCATGAAGCCCTTGAGGAAAAGCTCCGCGGCATCGTCTTCAGTTTTTTCGCCCCCATCTTCTTTTTCAAAGTCGGACTCATGATAGACCTCCGCTGCTTCCCTCCACTAAGTCTCCTGATACCTGCGATCCTTCTCGCCTTCTTCAGCAAGTTTCTAGGCGTCTGGGCACTTCTTCGCCGCCATCTCCCCCGCATCGCCACCTTCGGTGGAATCGCCTTCAATCTCCGCTCCTCCTGTGCTCTTGCAGTCGCCTACTTCGCGCTCGCCTTCAACATGGTCACTACCGCTGAATACAGCGCTATCGTTCTCACGGTCCTCATCTTAACCCTCTCCTCCGCCCTCGCCCTCCGCGCTATCCCCCGCGAGCAAAACGCCTAGATTCCTTCCGTTAGCGCACCGCCCCCTACTTTCCACATCAGATACCTGAGTAGCAGAAGAAACACAAACCCGAACACACTCAAGATGAAAAACCAACGCGGAGCGTCATTTAATAGGTGTGCCAACGGATATCGCTCAGGATCATATCTATCGTAGTGAATACAGTACTGCCCATCTACCTCCTCAACATGAAACCTCCCTCTCCCAAACGGCTTAGCGTAGCTCGGCTGTCGTCCTGCGAAAGGAGTTGTCCGATAGCCTGCTCGTAGTGGGTGTGGAATCATGTCCTTAGGAACTCGAATCTTACGCCTCAGCTTGAGCACCTGTCGTTCTAGATCGCTCCATGAAAGGCGCTTCATACATATATTTTTCGATAATCCGGGATATTTAAATTTTTCCAATCAGACCTCGCGCGCTTTACGCTAACTAGGTGCTTTAAAGCTGGCTCCTGAAGCACGCGTATGGTTCGCGTTTTAGGCATCAACGGATCTCCCAGAAAATACGGTGGCGTTGCTGCTCTGCTAGAGGTAGCCCTTGAAGCTGCGCGAAGGGAGGGAGCTACCACAGAGATGGTTCATCTCGTAGATTATCGTATAGAACCCTGCATCGGCTGCTTGTCCGACGAAGATACTGTTTGCCGCCCTCCTTGCGTAATCGAGGATGACATGCGAAAGCTCTACCCGCTAATCGAAGCTGCTGACGCTCTCATCTTCGCTACTCCTGTCTACTGGTACGGGCCAAGTGGTCTGTTCAAAAACTTCTTTGATCGCCTTACCGTGTTCGAGAATCTCATTCTAATCGAAGGGCGAAGTCGTCTCGAAGGTAAAGTTGCTGCTCTTATCGCTGTAGGTAACGAAGCGGGAGTTATTGCCACCACCGCCCCTCTCCTTACTGCTCTCGTTCACATGGGCCTCGCCGTACCCCCATGGGGCTTCACCTACTTCAACGAGCCCCGAAACCCACTATCTGATCCACCCACCGTCCTCGACGCCGCCAACCTCGGACGATGCGTAGTACTCCTTACAAAAGCCCTCAAAGCTGCTAGCCCTCCCTACTGGTATTCACCAAACATCGAGTGGCTTCCTTCCGCAATAAAGGGCATCCTTAGAAGCTTAGACCAGCTCCGCTTCAAACAGCTCCAAAAACGCAAGATTTCTTTTGATCGCGTTCTCAAGGAAAAGAATAAACTCCGAGACGCAGATGGTGGGGAGTAGATGATGAGAGCACCCTCTGCAGAAAGCTAGCATGAAGAGGCTGCAGGGGAGCGGCTGACTTCTTTTCACGGCAAGACTTCATCAATAAGCTTCGTTAACAGCGTATAACTGGTTCATTATTCCGCCGAAACACACTCTTTGCTGAATGCTTGTTAGGAAACAATAAATATAAGCTTATCGTTTTAAGGACAAGTCTTAAATAAATCAAATTCATTTTATCGATGAAAACACGCCTCTGGTGTACAATACTTTCACTGCTTCTCTTCACCATTGCGCTCTTTCGTCCCTCTCCTGCACTACCAGTTACCGATCGCTCACTAAAATCGCAAGTTGCTTCCTATAGCCATACATCACTACTAGCCCTCTCTCATACGGGCTTGCCAGAGCTAGCGCTGCTCAGGAAGCTTAATGCTCCTTTGAAAGCATCTCGCTCCTCGTGCAGCGTTCCTACATTGCTCCAGGAGCATGATCCCATTTACATCTGTAATGACACCGACTTGCTGCAACAAGCTAGTGCTGAAGGATGGCCTGGAAGTGGTACTCTGAACGACCCGATCGTTATCAGTGGGTACTCTATCAACGCTAGTCGTGCGACGAGCGGAGCGGCTGGGATTCATATAGAGAATGTGAGCCTATATCTAGTAATTCGCAACTGCTTTCTCTACAACGGCAGCTTTTCGAACAAGCACGGACTTTCTCTTCAAAACACTTCTCACACCACTGTCGACAACCTAACTACGACAAGCAATCTGGTCGGGTTTCTGCTCTCAAACTGTTCCAACTGTATTATCTGTAACTGCACGGCGGATAGTAACCTACATACTGGATTTGCGGGCACTTCTTGTTCTAACTGTATGTTCCTAAACTGCTTTGCGGTTAGCACCGTCTGGTGGGGGTTCTCAATGTCAATGAATTGCTGTAACTGCACTCTTGCAAACTGTACTGCCAGAAGCAACGTGTTCAGTTTTCTCTTCTTCTGCGTACAAAACTGTACGCTTGCCAACTGCACGTCTCTTCAGGAGACTGGATCTAGCTACATCGTCTGGGGGACCTCGCTGACCCACTACACCTCTCAAACGATCTCCAACTGCTTTTCAGGTGGAAAACCCGTACTCTACATCGTTAACCAAACGGTCAGCGACCTCTCGCTCAACTCTTACGGTACCATAATACTCGTAAACTCCTCCGTCCCCAGTGTTATCTCTGGCTACACCCCTCCTCGTGGTGGTGTCCTTGAGCTGGCCTATACTACCCCTACAACAGTTCTTTATTCAAACGCAAGCATCGTAATCCATCACAGCGACTTCAATCAAATTCGACACTCTACAGAGCTTCACGCAGCCGTTGGCATATGGTTGTTCAACGCTCATCACTGCATGGTTTTCAACTGTACCACCTCATACTGCTATCCGATTGGTACCCTCTTCTGGTACTGCTCAGACTGCCGTATCGAAAACTGCACTGCCTGCAACGCTTCAGAAGACGGCGTACGCTTCTGGAGCTGCACCAACTGTAGCGTTGTTTACTCAAACTGCTCTTTCAACAGCGGTTGCGGAGTCTCTTTATGGTACTGCACCAATTGTACACTCACCGGTTCCGAGTATCGTAACAACAGCTATAGTGGTGTTCGTCTGCATGTGTGCAACGATTCCCTGATCTTTAACAACCTGTTTAACAATACACAAAACCTCCTTGTTTACCACTGCAACAACGTCTCCCTTAACACAACTGCTTATACACCCGGACCAAATATTGTAGGCGGGTCCTATCTTGGAGGCAATTACTGGAACAACTATACCGGTACAGATGCTAACCGCGACGGCTATGGTGATACTCCCTATGCCGTTACTGACTCTGATACTGGAGCAGTCTTTTACGACCACCTTCCCTTAGTCCTCCCTGCATACCTTCGTATCACTCATCCTAAGAATGGTGTCTTCATTACGGAATCGAATGTTACGGTAAGGTGGGTCTACTTCAATCCTTACGCAGCTCTCGACCATTTTGAAATCTGCGTTTCAAACGCTTCCTGGAGTACAGGCTGGATTAATGTGGGTGCTAACACGGAATACACTCTTACCCTATACGATAGCACCTATACCGCCAACGTTACCGCGTTCGATGTAACTGGCGACGTTCTGTTCTCCACCACATCCTTTACTATTGATACTCAACCTCCTTCCGTACACATAGTCGATCCCGCAGATGGTGCGTGGTTTAACACAAGTACAGTAACAGTTGTCTTCGACTACACAGATGCAAACCTCGATCAAGTATGGTTGTTTAACGGAACTAATTGGCTTAACGTCTCCGGGCTTACCAGCTACACTTGCCAGTTTCCACAAGATGGCAGCTATATCCTCCGCATTAACGCAACAGATAAGGCGGGGTGGACCGCTTCTACTGCTATCACGATTCACATCGACACTAAACCTCCTACCGTTTCCATCATAGATCCTAAGGACGACAGCTGGCTATCCTCCCTTACTGTCTGTATCCAATTCACTTACGCCGATGCAAATGTTCAGGCAGTTCATCTGTTCAATGGAACTAACTGGGTGGATGCCACTGGACTGACTTCCTATACATGCTACTTCTGCGAGGATGGCAGCTATACGCTCACTGTAAAAGTCTATGATAGAGCGGGATGGATTTCCTCAAGCTCTGTAACCATACACATCGATACCACTCCCCCGAACCTCTCCGTGTTCTCACCAAAGAACGGCACCACTACTACTGACATGGAGATCCTGGTCGAGTGGGCAGGTTCTGATACTGGTATCGGCATCGATCACTACGAAATTCGCGCCTTTAACCAAACCTGGGACTCTGGCTGGATCAACGTTGGCACTCAGACTAATTACACTCTATCCCTTGCACCAGGTAACTACACTATCCAAGTTCGTGCTATCGATCACATGAGACACAGCTCCCTCACCACAATTCACATTACCATACAAACAGCAGCCGAACAGCCTTCTGCTGGCGAAGAAGCTACGCCCACACCTTCTGCTGAGAGTGTGGTAACTGCAGAGCGCGAAGTAGCTACGAGAAACGTGCTTCTGGCAGCTATTGGCTTAATTGCTGCAATTGTAGCAATAAGCGCGTTCCTCCTCTACCGACGAAAACGTACGCGTAAGATCGGTAACCGCTAGTGGGTTTTTTAACTGGGACGCGCTGCTCCTTTGTAGCGGAACTGCTGTTCGTAGATCTGCCGAACCCTCTCTATGGTATCTGCCTCCTCAGGGCTCTTATCGTCGCGTATCCGAAGGATGCGTGCAAAGCGAAGGGCGAGCCCTGACTTGTAGTGAGGACTTTTCTGGACTTCTGCAAACCCCACCTCCACGACTATGGCAGGGCGTACGATAACAACGCGTCCCTCTTCCCTGATCTTTAGCTGAAGAAGGCGGCGTGTCATTTCCCGTATCTCAGAATCCGATAATCCGGTGTAGGTTTTTCCGACACAGAGGAACTCGCCCGTGTTAGGGTCTCGAGCTGCAAGGTAGTAGTCGCTTAACCAGTTGCGCCGATACCCGTGCCCCCACTCCGCTGCTATGATGACGAGGTCGAGGGTTTCGGGTGCGGGCTTGATCTTTACCCACAGCTTCCCCCGCGAACCCGGTGTGTAGGGAGCATCGAGGCGTTTTCCCATAAGCCCTTCATGACCTGCTTCGATCGCTCTCTGAAGAAACGCCTCAACTTCATCGACGGAGCGTGACACGATTTGCGGTACGAGGTCTATACCGCTTACAATGCGCTCTAGTAGTGCTCGACGCTCCCTGTAAGGTCGGTCGATGAGATCCTCCCCCTCGTAGTGGAGTACATCGAACAGGTATAGTTTGAGGGGTATTTTCTTCGCTTCTTCAGCAATTCCGTGTATCCGACGGAAGCGTCGCATTACGTACTGGAAGGGTAAAGGTCGCTGATTCTCAGGACTTATCGCTACAAGCTCTCCTTCAAGAACAAAGCAGTCTCCCTTAACACCCTCGAGGACCTGTTGGACGATTTCAGGAATAGAAGGCGTAACCTCGTTAAGACGACGGCTAAAGATCCAGACGTGAGGGCGCTGGCAGTGAATTTGCACTCGTGCTCCATCTAGTTTGAACTCGTATGCTGCTAGCCCTAACTCCTCAATCGCATCCTTTACTGAGGGCATGGGTTCCGCCAGCATCGGATAGAGAGGACGCCCAAGCACAATTCCCAACGCATCTAAGCGCTCGCCTCGGTGTGCGCGTTCAGCAACATCTCCGAGATCACCAAGAAGCATGTGTGCGCGCCGCACGATTCTGTCGGGGATTTCGAATGCCGCCGCTATCGCCTCCTCCATCAACCCCGGTCCTACACCGTGCCGCATCTCCTCGCCAATAGCTAGCTTCGTCACATACTTCGCCTCTAGCGGACTACAGCGCCGTAGCAGCCCCGCTAGCAGCTGCCGCTTTCGCTCCTGACTTCCGGGTCCTACCGCCTCGGCTATCCGCTCAAAGACCCGATACACTTCAAGAAGCTCAAGCCCCTTAGTCTCCTCTCCAAGCAAGGTTCGTTGCGAAGGCTTGCGTTGTTTCAAAAACTGCCGTACCGCCTCACCTACATCCCCTGTTTTCCTGTACAGCGCGCGTAACCCCTCCAAACTGCCTACCGCAAGCTCGAGCGATCGGAGGAAGGTTGCTCCCCCGACATTCAGCTCTCGCTGATCCCACACAGGAAATACACGACCGATAACAAACCGAACTCCGACCCCGATTTCACCTGGTCGAAGACGTCGCAGAAATCGTGTCACTAGCACGACTTTGTCGTTTTTCCCGCTCACGCGCTCAAGGTTTACGCAGAGCTCTGCAAGTTCTCGAAACG
>Ga0190367_1001982_pt1 | contig 11092 bp, 5 predicted proteins | sample 4872181011_MG_FD_171838 | JGI IMG/M metagenome (GOLD analysis project Ga0190367, IMG submission 171838) | Hydrothermal vent microbial mat bacterial communities from Southern Trench, Guaymas Basin, Mexico - 4872-18-10-11_MG | ecosystem: Environmental > Aquatic > Marine > Hydrothermal vents >... | reverse complement strand
GCCCGTCGAGGAGCTCCCTCCCCTTATCCGTCCCGTACTCCTTCACGTAGTCGTGGAGGAGTGTCGAGGGCACCTGCGCCGCCACCCCGTTCTTGTCGAGCACCCCGGCCAGGAGCTCGCCCCCCCCTCACGACCACGTACGCGTCGTAGGGGCAGCGCTCCGCCAGGCACTCGTCACACTTGCGGCACACGGACGCCCTGCCCTCATAGCTGAAGTCGCGGGGCAGCACAGCGCTCACGAGCTGCTTGCCCGTCCAGTAGGGGCCGGGCTTGAGGATCGCTGGCTCCGGCAGCTCGCCCTCGTAGCCAGCCTCGTACAGGAGCCCCGCCATCTTCTTCTTGTCCAGCAGCGTGTCCTTCCTCGTCAGCAGGTAGGCGCCAGTTATGTAGTCGTGCAGCCCGCCTATGATGGGGCCGCCGTAGCGGGGCGAGAGTATCTGCTCCTGGACCAGCATGAGGGTGGCGGCCTCAGCCCTAGCCTCCTCGCTCTGCGGGGCGTGGAGGTTCATCTCATCCCCGTCGAAGTCCGCGTTGTAGGGCGGGCAGACCAGGAGGTTGAGCCTGAACGTCTTGTAGGGCAGCACCCTGACCCTGTGCGCCATGATGGACATGCGGTGCAGCGACGGCTGCCTGTTGAACAGCACTATGTCGCCATCCCTCAGGTGCCTCTCCACGATGTAGCCCGGCTTGAGGGTCTCGGCTATAGCGTTCCTATCCTTCACGAACCTGAGGTCTATCCTGCCGCCATCCGGCCTTATCACGTAGTTAGCGCCCGGGTACTCGTAGGGCCCCCTCCTGACCAGCTCCCTCATCTCCTCCAGGTTCCACGCCGTGACCTTCTCGGGCACTACGAGGACCTTGGCCACCTCCACCGGCACGCCCACCTCGTTTATGCTGAGCTTGGGGTCCGGCGAGATGACCGTCCTGGCGGAGAAGTCGACGCGCTTGCCGGCCAGGCTCCCCCTGAACCTGCCCTCCTTCCCCTTGAGCCTCTGGGCCAGGGTCCTCAGCGGCCTCCCAGACCTGTGCCTCGCGGGCGGTATGCCGGGCAGCTCGTTATCGAAGAACGTGGCCACGTGGTACTGGAGGAGGCTCCAGAGGTCGTCTATCACGAGCTGGGGCGCCCCCTCCTCGATGCTCTCCCTGAGCCTCTGGTTTATCCTCAGCACGTCGACCAGCTTGTGCGTCAAGTCGTCCTCCGACCTCATCCCCGTCTCGAGGGTTATGGTCGGCCTCACCGTCACGGGCGGCACTGGCAGGACTGTGAGCACCATCCACTCCGGCCTAGCGCTCTTGGGGTCGAAGCCCAGGGCCTCCAGGTCCCCATCCGGGATGCGCTCGAGCCTGTCCCTTATCTCGGTGGGCCTGAGGAGCACGGACTCGCCATCCCTCTCCTCGTAGAAGGTGTAGGGCTTATCCAGCCTGATCTTGTACTGCTGCGCGTTGCAGTGCGGGCACACCGTGTTCTTGGCAGCCCTCTTCGCCACAGCCTCCCCATACTTGTACTTGAGGAGGGGCCACCTCTTCTCCAGCTGCCTCATCCTCTTCTTAACCTCCTCTATCTCCTCATCCGGGAGCAGCAGCCTGCCACAGGACCTGCAGGTGGCCCTCAACAGCATGTGTATAGTCTTCGCGAACAGCGGGTGGACCACCGGCCTAGCCAGCTCTATGTGGCCGAAGTGGCCGGGGCAGAGCGCCGGGTAGTTGCCGCAGGTCTCGCACCTCACGCCGGGCTCTATCGTGCCCAGGCGGCGGTCCATGGGGCCGCCCCTTATCGGCATCCCCTCCTCATCGTACGTCTCGGGTATGACTATCTGCGTCACCGAGATGGCCCTAATCACGTCCGGCGACATCAGCCCGAACTTTATCCCCCCAATCGTCTTAGTCTCCTCAAACCTGAGCGCCATGCCAGACCACCCGTACCGGCATGAGCTTTACTTTTATGCTTTGTGCCAGTATAATGCCTCCCAGGCCGATCCACTGAAAAATCACCACCGCTAGTTAATAAGATAATCAAAAGAGTTCGAGGTCAAATTCCAAATAGTATTTGTAAAATGCTCCCCACGCCCACCCGGGGGGCACTAGCAGCCTCACAGCTCCAACCCCCATAGACCCACCCGAGCAGCACTAAGAAGCGGAGAGACACGTTATGATACGAAAAAGCCACAATCCAATGTCACTGCCCCGGAGAGGCGGCTGCCCCACTCCCCCCTGTACTTCCCCTAGCATACGTCCGCGCCCTCTCAACATACTTCCTCTGCTCCCTTGGGCTCAGGCTTCTCCACACTAGCATCTGCTTCCTTATATCATCAGTGAACTTGTACGCCCCCGCTACCCACTGCCTATAGTTGCCCAGAGTCCTCCTGAGCGTGACGTTGATCACAACCCTCCTCCCCTCCTTATCCATGGGAGCCACGTTCATCATCACTTCCTGAGCCAGAGCCACCTCGAAGGGGGCCAACTTCACCTTAAGCCTCAGTAGCCTGGAGCTCAGGTCAAGCACCGGGTCCTCTAGAACTCTGTAGTTTGCAGTGGCCGCCCCACTGCCCCTGAAGTACTCGTCTAGGAATACTAGGAAGCCGAGCGCCTCACTCGGCGAGAATGAGACGGGCAATGTGAACTGCCACACATCTCCGCGAGGCTTGGTGGGCGGCTTCCACTTCCTCTCCAGCGATGGGGTTATTATCCTCGACACCATCCTGGCCGGGTATATGGAGCTGAGGAAGATCGTGACTATTATCACCCCCACGGATAGCAGGATGAAGCTGCCGCTGAAGTTGAACTTGAACTCGGGGGGCAGGAGCCCCAAGTCCAGCATCACCTTGTTTAGGTAAAGCCCAGCCAGCAGCCCTATAGTGGCTCCGCTGACGGCGTAGACGAGGGACTCGGTCAGGAACATTATGTAGCCCCCGCTCGGGGGTAGCCCCAGCGCCGAGTAAACGAATATGTCGTTCCTCTCAACCTGCGCCCTGTGTAACATAGTGTTCAGGATGGCCAGGGCTGTTATGATGAGCACTACGAGTACTGCAGTGAAGCCGCCGTACTTGTACCACTGAAGCAGCGAGAGGGTAATGGACCTGTCATCCTCCTTGATGTACACGGGGAAGCGGGATATGTAGCTCAGCTCCCTCCCCAGGGCCGTGAGGTTAGCTCCAGGCCTCTTCGGGATCAGCGCGACGCTCATCACGTAGCCCCCTACTCGCAGCACCCTCTGCCAGGGCATGAATATCGCATCGCTCAATGAGATGAAGGCTGGCACCGCCCTCTGCGCCGATGCTGCAGGCGTCCTGTAGCTCAGGGCGAAGCTCATCGTGGGGCGCACAGGCATCAGGTTGAAGCCGTCCAGGTCTATCACCCTCTGGCCGTGGGCCCACAGGATGCCGGTTACCACCGCCCTCCCAATGCCGCGAATCTCTACCTCATCCCCTACGGTGACGTTAAGCCTCCTCGCAATCGAGTCGGGCAGTATGACGGACAGCGGCGTCCAGTACAGCGACTCTCCCTCAGTGGTGCTCCCCAGGAGCTTGTGGTACTCGATCGGAGAGACCCCCACTACGGCGCCATTGAGTATGGAGACAGTCCTGTTGTTGGCGGACAACACTAGGAAGAGGCCCGAGCTTGTGGGCACTGGGTAGTAGACGCACCTCGGCGCAACGTAGAAGTCATCGCCAGCTAATCCCTGGAGCATATCCACGGTTATCCTGTCCATGACGTCGGGCGGCATCCCGTACCTGCCCTTAATTGCCAGGGCCTCCTCATGCGTTATCCCGGTTCTCATGACAACAAGGCCCGTCTTAACTACGTTCACGGGGGCGAGGGAGCTGAAAGCAGTTAAGGCCACTATCGAGGCCACTACCTGGAGTAGCGTGAGTGTGGAGAGCAGCCTCCTCTTCTTCATGTACATTATCGCGGTTGTGACGAAGAGGAAGCTCGAGGCCAGAGTCCCCCTCCTGAACTCGTGCATGCCCATCCTCTTAATCGCTGCCGCCCTCAAAGCCTCACTGCCCCTCGCCCCCAGCATGTACACTAGGTACAGGAACATCAGGAATACGGCTACCCCCATCATGCACATCACGACGCTGGAGACCACCGAGAAGGACGGGTTGACCACGGAGTAGAGGTACATGAGCGCGGCCAGGAGCAGCGATCCCACCACCCCCCTCCACACGTAGCTCTCGCAGAGGACCAAGCTGGCGATGAGGGCGAACGGTATGGCTAGGAACTGGAAGAAGAGCAGGGCGTTCGATGCCCAATCGTAGAGCGGCATAACGCCGCCTGAGTACGCCTTGCCCACCAGCGCTAAAGCGGCTATCGAGTAGGCGTAGCCGCGGCTGTAGTTGAGCTCCTTAAACGCCCTGCTCGCCAGCTCTAAGTAGTGCCTAGCCTTCTCGAGGTAGTCCTCGGCGATTGGGCTGTACACGTAATGGCTCTTTAGCAGCCTAAACCTATACACGGATAACCTGTAGAGCTCCAGCGCAGCCCTGTACACGGTGTTGTACACCGTCACGTGATCCCTTAGGCAGTAGCCATAGCCCTCGGGGTTAGCCTCGCTGTTATTCACCAGGACTATGAGCGGCTTCTTGTGCAGGAGCTGCTCGGGGTTGAACGTCACGATGATCCTAGAGCCCGGAGGGGCGAATACGACCGCCTCAGTGTACTCCAGCGCCTGGTATATCGAGTAGAACAGGGGGATGCTCCTAGTCGCCTTGTCGTAGACGCCTATTTGAGGTACTGTTGGGGCGTAGAACACCCTGAGGCCGGGCTGCCTCATGTCGGGTATTACGGCGCGCGTGAGCCTGGAGGTATCGAAGAGCCCGAATAATGTCAGCTGCTTACAGCGGAATAGGGGGAGTAGTACGTGTACTGGGTGGGAGATTGGGGTGACCGAGTTGGCTATGCCGCCGGCGACGCCCTGGGCTGCCCCGTACATGCCGAAGTCCACTGTGTACTCTATCATCCCCGTCGTGTCGTTCAGGATAAAGCCGTTAAGCGACCAGCTCCTCCCCGTATACAGGCCGTGGAAGACGAAGTTGCCCCCGGAGTCCGAGAAGTTGTAGACGCAGGTGAAGGGCCAGTAGTCCGGGGTGTTGGGGTTGGTGCGCTCGAGCCTCACGAGGACGTGCGGCAGTGGCGTGTACCACCCCTTAGTGAGGTTGAACGTCACAGTCCTGCCCTTCAGCGTTATGAACGATAAGCGCTGGGGCACTAGCTGGAGGCGCCTGGGCCTGACATCGCTCCAGCTCAACGGCCAGTTCTCAGTATTCGCGAAGCCCTCGATTACGTGCATCGCCACGATGAGCTGGGGCAATAGCCTGTGGGCTTTAGCGCTGACTTCCGGGAAGTCATTCAGGGGGGTTAGGCCCTCGGAGACCTTGTACTGAGTCCTGAGCTCTATTGCCAGAGTCCCGGTCTGCACCACAGGCTCTATGTTAAGCATGTAGAAGGTGGGCTGAGTGCCCCAATCCATTCTAGCCCTGAAGTTTAGGTTCACCAGCTGCTCAAGCGGGATCTCGGTGTCGATGTTGAGGCGCTTAATAGCCTGCTTCGCGTCTTCCACGAACGTGCTCAGCATCGACACTAGGCGCGCGTAGCGAGCCAGGAACTGCGAGTACATGCACTCGAAGCCCGTCCCGAAGCCCGTGTATAGCACGTCCACGCCCGGGGAATCGGTGGAGAAGCTTAGGCCTATCACGAGCCATATCTTAGTGGAGCCGTTCAGGTTTGCTGAGCTGTAGAGGTTCCGCTCCACGAACTCTACAGCGCCCGCAAGCCCCTCCCAGTAGCCAGAGATGGCCACGAACCACAGCGTCCTCCTAGGCCTGTGCCGGGAGAAGTACTTAGCGAGCGTCAGCAGCGCTGAAACCCCAAGCGCATCTTGAGTTCCGGGAGACTTGGAGGGCACTACGCTCCACGAGTCGTAGTGCGCGCAGACCACTACCACGTCGTTGGGGTACTCCGTCCCCCTGATGATGCCTATTATGTTGCTCGCCCTAACCTGCCTCCACCTCATATTGACGTGTAGGGTCGCTATGCTGTGGTTAGCGGCGTACTTCCTCAGGACGTCGCCCACCTTAGAGTCGACGTAGGCGCGGGGGAAGTGGACGGGTATCGGTATCGCCTTCTTGAGCGCCTCATACTCATCCGTGTACGGCGGCTCGATGAATATGACTCCCTTAGCGCCGAACTGGGCGGCAAGCCTCCAGTTATCGCCCGAGTTGAACTCCATGAGGAGTATGCTGCCGTTGATTACGTGGCCGTCAAGCTCGCTCAAGCTCCCCTCCCCTACGTAGACGAGGGGGCCGCTCACCCCGGAGGGGGGAGTACTGCAAGTTACCGGCCCATTTGGCCAGAGCGCGTAAGCCGGGTATCTCCTCCCCCCCACCACAACGTAGGTGCCCTCATCCACGGGCACGGCCAGGGTGAAGTTCTGCACGACTACTTCATCAGCCACCCCGGAGAAGTAGCTCTTTATCAGCTTCTCAGCGGCGTAGAATCCAGGGTACCCCACCACCCTGGAGCCTAGCGAGGAGAGGTTCCTCGCTATCGATAGCATCTCGGCGAGGTCCTGCCTTAAAATGCTCGTGTTCACCAGAGTATCGGATGCGGCCCCCTGTGCAGCAGCTAGGGGGGCCGGTGGAGCGATCAGGGCGATGGCCAGCACGGCTAGCACTGCCGGGAGACCCGCTCTCCCTAGGAGCGTAGTCGTCCTAAACATGCTAGGAGTAGCTTATGGCAGCAGTAAATAAAGCTGACTAGGGGGCTTGAGCGCGGCTACCAGGGCCATATCCAGCCAGCCTTCATCATGAAGCTTATGGCCACGACTCCCATCACGATCACTCCCTCGCCCAGCGCCTCGCCAGCCACTAGGTAGCCGCGGTAGTGGAGCCACCTATCCCTGCTGCCGAAGATCCTTGAGAGGAGGTAGTTGCCCACGAGGGAGCCGACGAAGATGGGGAACGTGGCGACGGGGTCGCTGAAGATGCCGGCGTAGAAGCCCGCGAGAGACCAGGGCACGCCGAATCTCGAAGCCACCTGTCCTAGGGAGCTCACTAGCAGTACCAAGCCCATGGGCACCACTATCCTCTCGGCCGTGATCCTGATCTGCCTGGTGGACAGCATGACTAGCTGCACTGCCTGTGCTGGGTAGCTGTAGATGGTGGTGGGGTAGACTACTGAGGGTATCGGAGCTAGGCTCCAGAGGAGGTCTAGGGTTAGTATGCTGACCACGCATACCACTAGGCCGCTAGCCACGTACACTACCAGTATGTCCTTGGGCCGAGTCCGCGTGGACACGGCAGCCCTCATCTGCTGACACAGCCAGGAAGCCCCCAAGCCCGTCAATCCACCGCCCGGGGGCAGCAGGTAAGCTGCATACCCCCTGTACGGCGTGCTGTAGACCGCTATGGGCCACAGGTTGACGAAGACGGGGGGCACGAACCCCGTCTCGCCGCCCATTACCGACGTTATTATGGCGCCTGCGAAGTTGAGGGGTATGAGCCACAGCAGTACTAGCCATAGGGGGACGCCCGGCACCATGTAGTGGTAGAGCATCGCGAGGGCGAGGGAGCTTAGGATGAATACCGCCATCAGCACACGCGTTGAGGGGAGGCCTGTTAACACAGCTGCCCTCTCCCTCGCGGCGAACAGCCCCCTGAACACCCTGATGAGCGAGCGCCATGACCTGAGGGCTAGGAAGACCGCCGCCCCTATGCTGGCCCCCAGTAGTGGGGCGTACCACAGCCTTATCGCAGCCCTCGAGGAGAGGGTGATGTACCCCATCCCCCTCATGTACTCCTGCGCCCACTCGGGGAACCAGCTCGCGAATACTGTTGTGCACAGGGACTGTATCACCGTGTACACGATCACCGATGTTAGGAACATGTAGATCGCCGCTAGGGGCGGCACTACGAAGCCGGCCAGGTAGTTGGTAAGCACGGTGCTTATCGCGAAGACTCCGCCCGGCAGGTAGTTCGAGAGGGGAGGGGATAGGTCCCACAGCACTAGTGGGATTATCTGCACTCCAGCCAGGAGCGGCGGCATGTAGGTTAGGAGGCCCCATACCACTCCCGCCACCATGCTCAGCAAGAGCTTAGAGGCCTCATCCCCCGGGCGCTCAGAGAGGAAGGTCACGAGTGACACGTCCACCTGGGCGAAGGGGAACTCCAACCTCTCCACCTCGAGGTAGACCTTGGCTATCATGGTGCTCAGAGATACGCCGAGGGCCAGGCTCAAGAGGTACGTCAGGAGCAGCAGGAGCACAGTCCCGGTGAGCTCAGGGCTCAGCAGCTTGCGGAGCTCGACGACCCTCGACAATGTGCACGGATACAGCCAATGAGGGGTGTACTCGAGTATGTTCCTGCCATCTATTATCGCTCCAGCTGCAAACGGCGAGTGGGAGAAGTAGCTGACGAATATTGGGAGGGAGAATATCGTCTCCACAGCGACAGCCCCTCCAACGCCGGAGCCGTAGTAGATCACTAGCATCTCCTGGGGGCTCAGGCTCACGCCTGCTAGGCTCGCCACCTCAGCTATTAGCGCGGGTATGGCGAAGGACGCTGGCGCGCCTAGCCCCATGCCCAGAGTCATCGTAGCGAACGTCGATATGGGGGAGAAGAGGAGGCCCGCCAGTAGGAGGGCTGTGACTGAGAACCTGGTGAGCCCGCGCTTATACTCCACGCCTTGCTCAGCCACGTGCAGTAATGCCAGCCCACGGGCTTTATATCTCCTCCCCTTCCAAAATTTCATGATATTAATGCAGAAATTTCTTAGGAGAAAAGAAATTTAAGGGCGGTGCCACCCTCCTCTCTGATGGGGGCTGAGCGGGGCGCGGGCGGAGCTGAAGTTGCCCCTCCAAGGCTCCTGGTGGGCGCTAAAGGCGTGCTCTACATACTGCTAGCCATAGCGCTGGGCCTCATAGCGCTCGCGGAGTTCGCGGTAGCCTTCGTCACCCCTGGGCTGGAAGTCTTCGGCGGCACCTTCATGTCCCCCATAATCATGGTCATTATAATAGAGATACTGGCCCGAGTGAGCAGGGCGGTGCGCGCGATCTCACCTGCGCTGTTAACGCTGGTCCTCCTGTACCCGTTCTGCATATATGGCGGCAAGGTATGGTGGCTGAGCGGGGGGCCTGAACTAGCTATACAGACCACGCTCTGCGCCATCTACGGCATGTTCGGCATGTACAGCATAGACCCGGACGCCTATAAGACGATAATCCAGTTCGTCCCCAGCTACGTGCTGCCCCACGACTTCGACGCGTTAGAGGCCTTCTGGACCGGCACCCCCACCATAAACTGGGGAGTCTTCATAGGGCCCATAATCGTCTGGAGCCTAATGTTCTACATATCCTACCTCATGAACATGTTCTGGGGGATGGGCTTCCTAGGCCCCTACTGGGACGAGGTTGAGAGGCTCCCATTCCCCGTCGCGCTGCCGACCGTATACATAGCGAGGGAGTCCTGCGGCAACAGGAACTTAACCACGGGGAGGAGCAGGCTATTCGACCTCTCCAACCCCAGGAGCAAGGCCTTCTGGATATCATTCGTGGTGGGCTTCGTGGCGGCTTCGCCGTGGCTCGTAACCCTCTTCTACCCAATAGAGCTGCCCGAGTGGATAAGCGGCGTTGGAGGCATAGGCTTCTTCCTCCCAACGTGGTGGAACTACCTGCTGCCCGGCGCCGACTTCTGCGGCTCCATAATTCCAGCAATGATAATACTGGGGATCTTAGTCCCATACGACCTGCTGTTCTCCCTCTGGGGCACTTGGTTCTTCTTCTCAGTGATATTCGATGCCATCATGGTCCACATGGGCCTCATACCCTATGAGCCCGGCGAGACCTGCGAGTACTACGGCTACATGGGCCCATTCCCCTGGATCGCCGTAGCGCTGCTGGGCTGGGGGCCAGCGTACGGCGCCTACCTCATCTGGAGGATGAGGGATAGGATAAAGAGGCTGTTCAGGGGGGAGGTAACCATCCAGGGGGTATCTGGCCGCGTCTTCGCGTGGGGCTTCCTGATAACCCTGCTGCTCCTCATAATCCTGGGCTCCGCGCTGCTGGGCGTGCACCCGCTAATAGCTATAGTGATAATGATCTTCACGCTCACCAACTACACCGCGATGGCCAGGGCCTGGGCGGAGTACTACGTATTCGGCCCCTCAGCTATCTGGGACGTGCCTTTGCTGACCCACTCGATAGGCCAAGCAATAGGCATATACCAGCCTGTGCCCGTCCAGCAGAACAAGTTCATCGTGGGGGAGGCCCTATTCAACCAGACAGTGGGAGTCAGGTGCTGGTACACGGGCTTTAACAACACCAGCATAGGGATCCAGAACATGACGATCTCCTACAAGGTATTCAAGGAGAGCGGCGCAAACTTCAAAGACGTCCTGATACTGGTGGGGATCCTCGGAGCGGTATTCATACCGCTGACCCTCTTCACGATGACCTACGTCTCAGCACACGTAGGCGGCGCCAACACGCCCAACGCGTGGTGGGCTGAAGACCTCACGTGGCTCATCACCGCACAGGGCATAACGGAGTACGAGTTCTCTACAGTTGATACGAATCCGTGGGGCTACTTCGCCGCAGGCGCCGCTATAATGCTAGCCGTGTGTATTCTCAGAGACCTATTCCCCTGGTTCCCAGTGAACCCGACTGGAATGCTGCTAGTGCTCGACAGTCCCCCCGACACCAACTGGAGCGCCTTCTTCGCCATACCAATAAAGTTCGTGCTGACCAGGGCTCTAGGGCCGAAGAGGACGGAGGAGTACGTGGTGCCCATACTAGCGGGCTTCTGCTTCGGCGCCAACCTGCCGAACTTCATTAAGCACATATTCCTAATCTGGACTACAGGGCTGCCAACTCTAGCAGCCCTCTGGCGCTGAGGGCCGGGGAAACACCTCCCCTTTTTCTACCCTCCTCTTACCTGTCTCTCAACAGACCTCAGGTCTCTTAGCGCGTCATCGAATTGCTCAGCAAAGCTCACGGTGGTTAGCGAGAGCATCATCTCCCCCGAGAGCCAGGCAATCCCGTACACTTTCTTCAGCACGTAAGGCAGCATTACGATGCTGTGCCCCTCGAGCACTGCCACAC
>Ga0190367_1001981_pt1 | contig 11103 bp, 17 predicted proteins | sample 4872181011_MG_FD_171838 | JGI IMG/M metagenome (GOLD analysis project Ga0190367, IMG submission 171838) | Hydrothermal vent microbial mat bacterial communities from Southern Trench, Guaymas Basin, Mexico - 4872-18-10-11_MG | ecosystem: Environmental > Aquatic > Marine > Hydrothermal vents >... | reverse complement strand
GTTATAGCGTTGTTAAAGCGGGTATCTGTGCAACCTTAGCATTACATTTGCTATGTGAATTTTTCTTGGATTTTTTGGAGCATCTGAATTATCTTTTTTTCATCTATTGTTAATCCTGCTTGCTGAAGGAATGCTAGGCTAAAGTATTTTCCTCGGATTACGTATATGTTTCCTCGATCTGTATTGACTCTTATGCTTAGGAGGTTTATTTTGTCTCCGGAACCGTACTTTTTAAGGGTTGAAAATACGGTATCTAGGAGCACAAGGCTTTTGCTGATGATTTTTTCAATAAGTTCTTGCGAATCTATATTTGTTTTTAATAGATTACCGTCAGCGTCAAAGATGGCTAGTTGGGATACTCCTGGGGTTGATGCGATTTTTTTGAATAGTTCTTCGATTTCATCGTTTTGCATTTTTGGGTATCCCCACTTAGATTTCTATAAGCTCTTTTTTAGTTGGATCAGTTCTCTCAGAATTTCTATTAGGTTTTCTATTTTCATGTTTTCATAATTCTTGTCTATTAGGATTATTAGCTTTTCAATTATTGCTATGATGAGTTCATCTAACGCGTCTGATAACTTCGTTGATGGAATAGCTTCTTTTCCGATTTGTTCATGGTTCTCTACTTGAGGTTCTTTGCGAGTTTTTTCGCGTGGGATCTTCTCTATGGTTTTTTCCTTTTGCATTTCCCAGTATTCATCGAAATCAAAGATCTTCAGTCTCTTTTTATCGATTTTCACTTTTTCAAGTTCTTCGGGAGTAGCTAGGTAAACGTTGCATTTCGGGCAATATTTGAGTCCTGTTTCCTTAATGTAGAAGAGGGGGGTATTGCACCTTGGACATGTTTCATCTAGCATGCGTGCCCCTCTTAAGAGGAGATCTTTCATCTTTAGGATCAGCGCTTTTTCCTCTGCATCCTTGCCTGTTTGTTTCATCTTTAACCCTCCGTGGTCTATTCGTGAACTTTTTGTAATATGGCTATTATTAATTCTTGAGTAGTATGCTTATGGGGGATGAATGATGTTGTATCGGAAAGTAATTGAATTTAATACTAAGGGTGAAAATGATTTTATAGATTTAACTAATATTGTACAGCGCATTATTGATGAAAGCAATATCAAAAATGGTATTGTTAACATATTTGTACCGGGATCAACGGGCGCGGTAACAACAATGGAATATGAACCTGGTCTCAAAAAGGACTTAGCATCAGCTCTATCTCGGATTGCTCCAACAAATATTGAGTATGAGCATCATAAGAGATGGGGAGACGATAATGGGCGAAGCCACGTAAAAGCATCGATAGTTGGGCCATCTCTCACAGTACCGTTTGAAAATGGTAGACTCTTATGTGGAACCTGGCAACAAATTGTTTTTCTAGAGTTGGATACAAGACCGCGTCATAGGAGGATCATCATCACGGTGATTGGTGAATAAATTTTTCTATAAAAATTAAAATACCTACTATCTTTATGTTTCACTTATCATGAGTAAAAGGTATGTAACAGTTAGGTAGAGTCCTAAAAAAGGAAGTAGACGATGTTACAAATAGTGTTAAGGGGATGATCGTGGCGGAGAAACCTCGTGGAACGGTAGCGAAATTCAAATTTAATATTGAGCAGTACAGGAGAAAGATTTATGAAAGTAGGGGTAAAAGGGCGCATAGATGTCAAAGATGCGGTACAACTAAGGGGGTTATCAGGAAATATGGTCTATACATATGTAGACGGTGTATCAGAGAAATCCACGATATAATTGGATTTAGAAAGTCGAGTATTCATAGAGGGTGAAGAAGCATGAGATTAGACCCTATTGCAGACGCATTATCAGCTATCAGAAACGCTGAAATGGTGGGCAAGGATACAGTTTATATCACCCCCGTATCTAAGTTACTTAAGAATGTTCTGAAGATCCTTAAAGATCATGGATACATAGAGGACTATGAATACATTGAGAATTATCGAGGGGGAATCACTAAGGTAAAACTTAGGGGAAAAATCCACAATATTGGAGTTATCAAACCGAGGTTTCCAGTAAAGTGGCGAGAAATAGAGATGTGGGAAAGGAGGTATTTGCCTTCGTATACAATGGGCTTATTAATAATTAGTACACCCAAAGGTGTTATGACTCACGAAGAAGCGAAGAAGCAGAAGATTGGTGGTAGACTTATCGCCTATGTATATTAGGTGAGACTTATGAGCATGGATGTTAAAGTGATGTCTACCGAGGAAGCTATCCTTAATGCAATAGAGCATGGAGCAGTACTCGGTTTAGAGTGGGAGGAAATAGAGATTCCAGAGAAAGTGGAGGTTTCGGTAGAGGGGAAACGGGTAACAGTGAAGGGGCCCCGAGGCACCGTTACGAAAGACTTTTCGCACGTAAGATCCGTTCACATTATTCATGCGGGAGATAAGATAATTGTTGCGTGTTATGCAAGGAGTAACAAGGAAAAGAAGCCATTGAGAACAGTAGCATCGAAAATTAAGAAGATGATTGAGGGCGTACAACGATGGTTCGTATATAAGCATAGGGTAGCGTTCGCTCACTTCCCTATAAGAGTGAGGGTAGAGGGGCGTTACATAATAGTTGAGAACTTTTATGGAAGAAGGGATAAGATTAGGGTTCCGATAGTTGGAGATAAAACAGAAGTTGAGATCCGATTACAGCCTGGATCAGATATTCCCGATGAAGTAATTATAAGGGGTCCTGATTTAGAAGCTGTAAGCCAAACTAGCGCTAATCTTCAAGAAGTATGTAAATTGAGAGGCAAATTTAGGAAGGATCCAAGGGTTTTCCAGGATGGAATTTGGCGCTACATGATAACTCGGGAGGGAGAGGAATAAAACGCGGAGAGGAGAGGATAAAACCCGGGGTAAATGAGCATAGCGATGATTATGGGTTGATATGTTGATCCCCGCAGAGGTGATTAAGAATGGTTTTGCCCTTAAGTAATATTAGCGATCGTGAGTTGAGGAGATTATTGAGACTGAGAAAAAAGAGAAAAAGAGAGTTTATTCGACCTTATTCTTGGATATGGAAGAAATTGGATGAAAGTTGGAGAAAACCAAGGGGAAAGGATAATAAGGTTAGATTACAGATCAAGGGGAAGCCGCCGATCGTGAAAGCTGGCTATAGATCACCTAGGAAAGTGAGGTATTTGCATCCTACGGGTAAGGAAATAGTATTAGTTAGAAGAGTTGAAGAGTTATATAACATAGATCCATTAACACAGGTAGTCAGAATCGCGCGAACCGTTGGTATTAGAAAAAGATTAGAGATCTTAAGATTTGCTAGGAGGTATGGTATCAGAGTTCTAAATCCTGGAAGGGCTGAAGCTAGGTTAGAGCTAGAGGTTCGAGGCTTTGAGGAGAGAGCCGTTGAGGAGGTAACTGAAGAGGAAGTTACAGAATATGAAGAGGAGGAGGTTGAGGAGGAATGACGAAGAGTCTATGGCCTCAAAGAAGAATGGCTGCGGAAATATTAGGTGTGGGCGTACATAGGGTATGGATAGATCCTGAAGCTATAAGCGAAGTTGAAAAAGCGGTTACTAAGGAGGATATTAGGAAATTAATCAAGGAGAGGAAAATTTGGAAATATCCAATAAAGGGGGTGAGTAGGCACAGAGCTAGGGAGAGAGAGATCAAGCGAAGAAAAGGTCGAGGTAGAGGGCCGGGGAAGAAGAAGGGGTCTAAATATGCGAGGATGGGCGGTACAATGATTTGGGTTAACAAGATTAGAGCGATTAGGAAAATATTGAGAAGACTTAGAGATGCGGGGGTAATAGAGCGGAGAACATACAATAAACTGAGGAGAATGGCGAAAGCAGGGTTCTTTAGGAGCAAGATGCATGTCATTGGATACATAAAAGAGCATAGACTTAACCTAAAACCTATTGAATCTATTGAGGATCTAGAGAGATATGAGCAGGAATTATTAGGTCAGAAAGGGGTATGATAGGGGGATTTTAAATGTGTGCGAGACGATTTGGGCCGAGATATAAGGTACCTTTCAGGCGCCGTAGAGAGGGTAGGACAGATTATCGCGCCCGATACAAAATGGTTTTATCTGGTAAAACGAGAGCAGTTGTACGAAAAAGTTTAAGGAATATTGTCATTCAATTCGTTAATGCAGAGCTAGGAGGAGATAAGACATTATCTACAACATGGTCTGTTGAGCTTAAGAAATATGGATGGAGGTATGGATGCGGAAACTTACCAGCTGCATACTTAACTGGTTTTCTCGCTGGTTTAAAAGCGAAGAAGATTGGAATTGAGGAAGCTATCTTAGATATAGGTCCGCAGAGATCGACCAAGGGAAATAGACTTTACGCAGCTTTGAAAGGCATTGTGGACGCAGGAGTATTCATTCCTCACAATGAGAAGGTATTTCCATCAGTTGGGAGAATTCGAGGAGAGCATATTGCATCTTATGCGAAAAGTCTTAAGGAGAATGACCCAGAGAGATATAAGATACAGTTTGGAAGATATTTAAAAATGGGACTTGATCCAGAGAAAATACCGGAGGAATTTGAAAAAACTTTAAATGGGATAGCGAAAGCTTTTGGTGCGAGTGTTCCAGAGCTAGAAGAATGGGAAGAGGAGGGAGAAGAGGAGGAATTTTAAAGATAGATAATATTAATCAGTGAGATATTATTGATGTGAGGGAGAAATAATGGGAATTGTTAGGGAGATTCCAGATATTGTGACACCGAGAGAGATTTTAGAAACGGAATGGAAACCGATAACAAAGCTGGGCATGCTTGTTAAAGAGGGTAGAATTAGATCTATTGACGAGATTTTTGCTGTGACTCGTAAGATTCCAGAGTGGCAAATAGTTGATTGGTTAGTACCTGAGCTTAGGGGATATGTGATCGATGTTGAAATAGTTCAGAGACAGACAGACTCGGGAAAAAGAAATGCTTTTAGGGTAATGGTCGCTATCGGTAACATGGATGGATACATAGGAGTTGGGTTAGGAAAGCATGCGGAGCAAAGGATGGCAATTCTAAAAGCACTTAGAAGGGCTAAAAAGAATCTTGCCCCTATTTTGAGAGGTTGTGGAAGCTGGGAGTGTAGATGCGGCCAACCACACAGTATTCCCTATAAAGTGGAAGGCAAAGCTGGAAGCGTTAGAGTGATATTTTATCCTGGTCCTAGAGGTCTTGGACTAGTAGCTGGTGATATAGCGAAAATTCTTTTACGTTTAGCGGGGGTACATGACGTTTGGTCAAAAACCTTTGGGAACACGAGAACACATATTAATTTTGCACAAGCGGTGTATAACGCGCTTACAAATACGTATTATCTGTTATAATGTTAGTAATAGTTGCATTAATCGGATATGAAATGAAGGTTCGGGTTGGGTGATATGAATGGGGCGTATAAGTGCAAGAGTAAGTCCATTAGAGCTAATTAAAATTAAGCAAGAAAAACGTAGAATAGCTCGAATGCCAGCCGATGGGCGATGGATTGCTGTCATTAGAATTAGAGGAACAGTGAATGTCCGTAAGGATATTGCGGATACTCTGAAAATGCTACGTCTCCATAAACCTCACCATGCGGTACTTATACCATTTACGGAATCTTGTAAGGGCATGTTATTGAAGGCTCAGAGGTTGATCGCTTGGGGTGAAATCGATTTTGATACATTAGTTGAATTATTAAAAAAGAGGGGAAGGATCGTTGGGGACCGGAGGCTATCTGATGAGTTAATTAAGAACTACAGTAGAGGAAAGTACAATTCTATAGAAGAGCTTGCCAAGGCAATTTGGGACAAAAAAGTAACTTTCAAAGATCTGACATGGCTTAAACCCGTTTTTAGATTACGTCCTCCTACTGGGGGATATAGAGGGTCGATTAAGAAACCCTATGAGTTGGGAGGTTCATTTGGGTATTGGGGAGATAGAATTAACGAGCTTATTAGAAAGATGATGTAATTTTTCTCGGAAAAACAAAATTTGAAATTGTTATTACATACTAAATTTTTCTTTAAACCTATTATTTACATGGAGGTAATATTTATGGCGCGCAAGCGTAAGGGAAGTGTAGACGAATATATCGAGGCTAAAATAACATTGCCATCTGAAGGGGATTTATTTGGTTTAGTCTTAAGAAGACTTGGGGGGTCATGGTTAGAAGTGTCTTGTTCTGATGGGAAAATTAGAAAGGTTTTGATTCCTGGAAAAATGCGACGAACACGTATTTATGAAGGGGACATTATTTTGCTGAGACCATGGTATGGGATGCAGGAGGATACAAGAGCGGATGTCATATATAAGTATGCTAAATCAGAAATAAAATGGTTACTAAAATCGAAGTATGCGGAGGAGCTTAAAAAAATATTAACTGAAGAAATTCTTGAGGAATACTTATAACTCTAGGTGACTTTATTTGGAGGAAGATTTCTACGATGAGTTTCGTGAACCAACTAAAAGCGATAGGCTTCTTAAGGGGGCAGAATATAGAGAGGCATGGGAAGGGGTATTTGATGTTAAGACTTTAGAGGCTATAGAAACGCTAAAACGAAGACGTGTTATTGAAGATCTTTATTGGGTTGTCTCAACGGGAAAAGAAGCCGATGTTTTCTATGCTAAGTCCCCGTCGGGAGATGATCTAGCTGTGAAAATCTATAGGATTCATACATCTAAGTTTAGAAGAGTTGACATATATGTCCTCGGAGACAAGAGATTTGGTCGGGCTCGGAGCGTTATAAAGAGTAAATGGAGTTGGGCTAGGAGAGAGTTTAAGAATCTTACCTTAGCCTGGAAACATGGAGTGCATGTACCCAGACCTATAGCGATTCATAGGAATATTGTAGTTATGGAATTTATAGGGGAAAATGGTTCTCCCGCTCCGCAATTAAAAGATGTGGAGGATATTGAGGATCCTGAAAAAGTTTTCTTAATATTGATTGATGACGTAAGAAAATTATATAAGCATGCAAAAATAGTGCATTCCGATTTAAGTCCTTTTAATATCCTGTATCATAGGGGCACATGTTACATAATTGATATGGCTCAAGGCGTGAATATAAACCATCAATACGCTTTACGTTTTCTCTACAGAGATCTTTACTATCTGGTAAACTTCTTCGCCGCTTTTCTCGACGAAATTCCAAATCCAGATGACATATTCAAAGAGATCACGGGAATAGATCCTGACCCCATAATTAAGTCTCTAGTATCTGGTTAAATGATGAAAAAATAGAATTACTTCTATTGCTTCCCGAAGAGGATTCTTAATTTAATCTTTTTGAATGCACGGAAATTTTCTTTGGGTAAAGAAACTGCATCTCCTGAGGATATTCCACGATAAATGTATCCATCTATTCCAACGAACGGTCCAATATCGTTCCTAGCGTGCACTACTATATAATTAATATCACTTTTGTTAATGTTGATCGTATCTTCACATAAGAGACTTAAGTCTTCTTCAGGAACCGAGAGTTCTGTGGGATGGATTTTTGGTTCTGTAAGTAGAATGTATAACGTATTAAGTATTTTCCTTTCGTGTGGAAGGAGTCTTTCCATTTCTATTTGTTCGCCGCTCAATAGTTTGCTTATAAGCTTTTCGCAGCGAATTTTTCCTAGGTCGTGGATGATAAAATTAAGGATATTTAATTCTTTTTTCAATATTTCATACGACATATCAGATTTATCGCCTTGAAGGTTTTTTTCAGCATTTCTGAGAACATACAGTAATTTCTCCAGTCTTTTAGTATCAATCTTTTGAAGTTCCTCATTAAGTATTTCATTTGTCCAAAGAGTTATAAGATAACGTAGTAATTCTTCTTCCTCACTCACATAGTACCCTCTTTTGCAATTCAAAATAAAGCTCTATGGTAAACATTAAATAATAATTTTATCTTTTCATTATGTTTGGACATTATTGTATACGCTAGTTTAAAACTAAAAATTTATATTGTGAATAAGAATGGGAGGCATACTTATTAGACCTGATACATTAGAGCATAATTATACGCCAGATGAGCTTCCTCATAGGGAAAAAGAACGCGAAGTGATAAGTAAAAAATTAATAGATTTTTTTAACTCGGATGAATCATATATCTCATGGATAATTTATGGGCATTCTGGTGCTGGCAAAACCGTACTTTCCTGGCGCGTAGAAAAGGATGTTATTGATCATTTTCGCGAAAAAATAATAACAACTTATGTCAATTGTAGACAGGACAGAAAGGTATATCGAGTTTTAGTAGATATTGTTAAACAAGTAGAGAAAACTGTTCCTGATCGAGGGCTCTCAAAGGAAGATTTGATAAGTATTCTGTTTCAGTTAACAGCGGAAAAGACGGGAAGAATCTTAATAATTTTAGACGAATTAGGAACCCTTTTTACTGATCAAGAGGGGATGAAAACGAGGGACATGCTATATAGTCTCTCAAGATTCTCAGAGCGATTCAGAGAGCTGGAGAAGAAATTACAATTGGCAGTGATTGCAGTTGTGGCAAAACCGCACGAGTATATGTTCTATCAGTGGTTAGATAAGGCTACACGGGCATCCTTCATAAAATATGAAATAAATCTGAGGAAGTATTCCAAGGAGGAATTATTTGACATTCTCATGTATAGAGCATCATTAGCCTTCAAACCAGGAACAGTGATGGAAGAGGCGATAGATCTAATTGCAAGTTTCGCGGCAGATCAAGGGGATGGAAATGCGAGGATAGCTATAGATATCCTTAAGAGTGCTGGAAAGTACGCCGATGAGAGAGGAGATGGATACTTGGGGGTAGAACATGTAAGGGGCATTTTGCAATATCACCCCGATATGTCGAAAGTTGATTCCGAGATTCTTGAAAGTCTTGATAAGCACAAGCTCATACTTTTATTGAGCATTGTAAGGGCCTTAAGAGCGTATGGTAAAAGCTTTATCACAAGAACGCAGCTTGAGGAATATTACCGAGTTGTCTGCGAGGAGTACTATGAGAGACCTAGGCGTACGACACAACTTTTACGCTATCTAAAGGATTTAGGGCGAGAACTCCATGGGATCGTGGAAGTAGAGGTCAGTGGGAAAAATCAGAGAGGTAGGTCGACAAGAATACGAGTAAACGTTCCCTTAGATACGCTTGAAAAGCGCTTAATACAATTCCTTAATCACTACGTGTGAGGAAGTGCAAAAATGAAAGAGGATATAATGCTAGAGGACATATTAGGTAGTAAAAATAAGATCAAAATACTAAGAATACTGATTAATCATGAGGTTGTATCATTTAGTGAACTACGAAAACGGATCGGACTTAATCACTCTATCCTCAAAGCGTATCTCAAAATTTTCGCAAAAGCTGGAATAGTAAAAGAATATGAAGTAAGTAGGTTCAAGATATATCGCTTGAGAAGAGAGGACCCTCGTGTTAAGTGCATCATAAAACTATTTAAGATATGGGGATAGACGCTTCATTTGAAAAGATCAATTTTGGAAAATTAGATAATCTCAGATATTATATTCGGATGGCTTTGAGCGAACACCTTGATTTCCTGTTCAACGTTTTTGAATAACTGGGAAATGATCTCGGCTATCTTACGGGCGTATTTTTTAGCTATCAACCTTATATTGCCGAGTGCGAGGTCTTTTGATGTAATGATAGCTAATATTGATTCCGCTCCACAAGGAACAATCACAATTCTCCCGTTAGCAAACTCAGCGAGTATAGTTTGACTGGCTCCAAGATTAAAATCTTCTCCTGTAGCCACTGTTGCTCCAAACATCGCCGCTATTGTCGCGGCAAGTTCTTCGAAGGAGCTTATATCAGATTTGTCGAGAAAACCCTTAGAAGTAACGTAATCGATTAATTGGCCAGATTTCGTAGTTAAGACTATCCCACAGATATTCTTGTCTAATTCAAGAATTTCGGACAATAGGGAGGTTAAAGACGCATAAAGCTCATTAATACCGCGCATTGTTAATATCCCGTATCAATATTTAAGCACAAAAATAATTCTTAGTCATATATTAGTATTAAAATATTAAAATATTAGAGTAGTATTATGACTTGATTATCAACTCATACCGATTAAGATTATTTTATGAACAACTTTGGATGCTCAAAACTGTAAGCAATTCTAACACTATGCATTGGAAAAACTTAGAACGCAATAGGTCAAAAAGTCTGGCGGCACTATATTAACTTTCATGATTAAGAGTATAATGGTGCCATTACTATGAGGTTCAGTAATAAGCCAAGGTTCGAGGATCTCGTTTTCCCTGAGAAGGAAAGTGCAAAAGAGATGTTCGAGAGAAGATTATTTATACTGCTTGGAAATAAAAACTGGGAGAATCTTTTAATGAGGATTCCCGAATTTCCTAACGAGAACATATTAGTCGTGTCAAATGACGAATCTGTTGGATCTATAATGGACTGGAAACAAAAAGATATAGTGAAACATAAGGAGACGAAAAGGATACTCGGGAAAACCTACGATAATGCACTAATAGATCTGAGAGATCATATGGACGTTATCTCATTAAGCAGAAGCATAGAGACAGTGCGGGGTGGAGGGTTAATATTTCTCTTATTACCTATCTCGTATAGAGAATCGGAGAAATATCTTAGGATGCTTCAACCGATTAGCGTAACAAAACTCCCTAGGGATCTACTGAGGCGAAGATTGCTCATTAAAGCGCTAAGAACACCAGGGGTACATATTTTCTCTACAAATGCGGATGAATATATTAGTATCAATGTTAAGGAACGGGGAGGACGCTATGAGTGTATTAAACTGAATATTCCCGTGGGGACAAAATTTCCATACGCGCTTTACCGACTATGCGTAACGCAGGATCAAATTAATGTTCTGAAAAAGATGGAGAAGTTGGACGATGTTAGATATTTCTTAATAACAGCTGATAGGGGGCGTGGAAAATCAGCAATTGTAGGAATTGGAATAACTGGATACGCCAAAGAATGCGGCAATAAGCTTCGAGTTGTTATTACTGCTCCCGAAAGAGACAATGTTGTCGAAATATTCAAGTTTTTAGAGATAGCGCATGATGCACTTGATATACCATTCACTTTGCGAGGAGACGTTTTTGAGAGCGGAATTATGAGTGCTGAATATATGAGGCCATATGACGCTTTTTATTC
>Ga0190367_1001980_pt1 | contig 11108 bp, 12 predicted proteins | sample 4872181011_MG_FD_171838 | JGI IMG/M metagenome (GOLD analysis project Ga0190367, IMG submission 171838) | Hydrothermal vent microbial mat bacterial communities from Southern Trench, Guaymas Basin, Mexico - 4872-18-10-11_MG | ecosystem: Environmental > Aquatic > Marine > Hydrothermal vents >... | reverse complement strand
GGCGGGCTGGGAGGACTGCAGCGGCTGCAGAGGAGATCCTGGGGAAGTGCGAGGCCTACGCGTTTGGCAGCGTGGCGGGGGTAGAACCACCAGCGGGAGCGATGCAGGCATTCTCGTAGTCTGCGATGGGGTGGTGAAGGGGGGTAAGGACGGAGCTGACGTCACTGCTGACATCGGGGAGCTAGCGGGCCAGCCGCTAGAGTGCGCTAGCGCGCGGTCGTGGGGGGATGGCTGGCCTTCACGAGCCTCATTAGCAGCCTGGGCGTTGGCCTCGGTGGCGAGTGGCGGCTCGAATCAGCAACTCGAGTGGGTTCAGAACTGCGGCGCCGCTCGCGGCCGGAGGCTCTGGCTTCGTAGGCTCTCACCTGGTCGACGGGCTCAGGAAGAGGGAGGGCGATGCTGCTCCAATGAGGAAGAGGGGTTGCTGCCCCAGCGGGGCACTAGGAGTTGATGAGCTTAAACACTTATATACCCCTTGGCGATAGGAGTCACAGCCCTCAGCTGGGTGGGGCCATGGAGCTCGTTGAGCCAGAGATAACCAGGGACCTGCTGCTCAGGGCGCGGAGGCTGGCGCTGAGGAGCGGGAGGTGGTTCAGGCTCCACCCGGCTGAGAGGGCCGTGCTGACCCTGTCCTGCAGGGTCCTGACGAGGGTCAGGAGCAGGGCGCTGAGGGAGGTCATTGTTAAAATCCTGGAGAAGATATCGGAGAGGCTCCTGATCTGCTGGAGGGTCGTGTCGATAGGCTACGAGATCGCGAGGAGGAGGGTCGAGCAGGCGGTTAAGCTGGGGTGCCGCGGGGCGAGAGACTGGCTGAGGGACTTCGGGTACATATGGTACCTGGGGTGGTCGTACATAAACGCGCCGCCGATGTACAGAGAGGGCTAGCAGGGTCATCAGCAGGTCTTTGGTGCTCCAGTAAGCGACACTATGTATCCATTCAGCATCGAATTCGAATGGTCGCAGGTAAAGCTTTATGAGTCCTTTGGTGAGGAAACCAGAGGTGATAACAGCGGTGCCAGCTTACAATAAGGAGAGGACGGTAGCCCCAATTATATCTGAGGCGAAAAGACACGTGGACGAAATAATAATAGTGAATGACTGCTCGACGAACCACACTGTAGAGATAGCTCAAAGGATGAGAGCGATGGCGATAAGGCACGAGAGGAACAAGGGTATGGAGTAGTAATAATGGCGCTCCTCAGAAGAACGCTCGAGATAGCTATGAAGTTAAGTGTAACAGACGCTCAATCGGGCTTCAGGGCTTATAGTCTAAGTGCATTAAAGAAAATAATGCAGAGGCTCTCAGAAAAGGGAATGAGCGTAAGTGTACAGACATTAGAGATGCCGGCAGTGATTAGGTACGACGTAGAGAAGCCATCGAAGAAAAATCCAACGACGCTGATTAGGCTGATGATGTTAGGAAGCCACTAATATGCATAGGAAATCCCTAGTGCTATGAATAGTAACTGCAGGGATAGTTTTGGCAGTATACTTAGTATGGCTGTTTAACCGAATTGAGCGTTCCTTAGTACCAGTCGCACTGATGGCGCTGGGCTCTCTCGCTAGGAACAGTGTTAATGATGGCGGCTCTAACGTAGCACTCACTGACAAGATTGTTAAAGATGCTGGAGGAAAGTGAAGGTCGCAGTAATATTAGGTACAAGACCTGAGATCATCAAGATGGCCCCAATAATAAGGGAGCTGGAGAGGAGAGAGATGAATTACTTCATACTTCACACGGGGCAACACTACTCTTATGACATGGATCAGATATTTTTTGAGCAGTTGGGTCTGCCGCAACCGAAATATAACTTGAGGACAGGCTCAGGGACGCACGCCCAGCAGACAGGAAGGATGCTAATGGGAATAGAGGAGGTGTTACTTAAAGAGAAGCCAGACATAGTCCTAGTGCAAGGGGACACAAACACCACACTCGCAGGTGCCCTTGCGGCAGCAAAAATACATGTACCAGTGGGGCATGTGGAGGCGGGGCTGAGAAGCTTTGACAGAGAGATGCCAGAAGAGATAAACAGGACACTGACGGATCACCTCTCAGAGTATCTCTTCGCACCAACGGAGAGAGCTAGGCAGAACTTACTTAAGGAGGGAATACCAAGTAAAAGAATCTATGTAACGGGAAATACTGTAGTGGACGCGGTGTACCAGCACATAAAGCTAGCCCAAAGCAGTAATATCTTAGAGAGGCTCCAGTTGAAGCCCCGTCAATACCTGCTACTCACACTGCACAGACAGGAGAACGTGGATCGTAGGTGCAGGCTGAAGAGTATACTCAAGGGGCTGAAGCTAATTACTAAAGAGCTTCAGCAAGAGATAATATACCCAATACACCCGAGGACAGAAAAAAGAATAAAGCAATTTGGTTTAAGGATTCCTGAAGGCGTACGCGTGATACCGCCATTAGACTACCTAAGCTTCCTGAAGCTAGAGAGCAACGCCAAGCTAATACTAACTGACTCAGGCGGAGTGCAGGAGGAGGCATGCATACTCAGAGTGCCCTGCGTGACCTTAAGGTATAACACAGAGAGACCGGAGACCATAGAAGTGGGGGCGAATGTCCTGGCGGGAGCAGACCCCCAAACCATATTTGAGAAAACAGTGAAAATGCTCGACAGGAAGAGAAGCTGGAGAAACCCTTTCGGGGACGGGAGGGCCTCCGAGAGGATAATAACTCTTATTAATAGAGAAACTAGAGGTAACCAAAGGTAAAAATGACATTTAATATTTTAAAGAGGTGCTCTAAAGTAGTGGAAATACAGTAAAAATGAAGAAGAGGAGTACAGTCAAAATGCCATTTCTCCTTCAGGTTATTAAAAAATTCCCTTTTAAATTATTGGTTGGTGCAATAGCAACAGCTTTGGTCTAGAGATGCCAAAAGCAAGTATTCCTCGGCAACTCCCACTAGAAAGAATGCAAGCAAGACAAACAACGTACACTGAAAATGAGATTACTAATCTTATCTAATTCTGACCTAACAAAGAGCTTCGTCGCCAGAAAACACTATATTATAAAGCACCTATCGAAATATTTCAAAATAATTATATTTAATGTGCGTCTTTACTGGAAAGAGAAAAAGGAAGAATACAAAAACGCTCCTGCATGTGAATCGGATACTTTACTAAAGAATGCAAAGATGATAACGGGTTACCCTATTAGGGTATATGACATATACTTGAGTGAAGCACTAAATCTATTGCCTAATATAGCTCTTTTACGAAAAATAATTAAAAATTTCAATATTAGAGCCATTATAAATTTCAGCCATATACTCCTAGGAGCGTTCTCCTCTCTATGGAGAGAAAATGATATACCATTAATATTTGACTTCTTGGACTATATACCTGGACAGATAGGATTCTCTTCGCAGTCTAAGTTGCCTATGAAAACTATTTCACGTAAAATTGCAACAAAGCTTTTGCTTGATAATATAAGAAAAAGCGACTTAGTAGTTGCAGTAAGTGAGGCTTTGTGTAAATATGCTCAGCTGGCTGGAGCTAAAAATGTGTACTTAGTGCCCAATGGTGTTGATTTGAATTCAATATATCCTGTTAATAAGCTAAAAATCAGGAAAAAATTAGGTCTAAGGGAAATTGATTTTGTTATTGGTTATATAGGGGGAGTGCATTGGTTATTAAACCTTGAGGAAATATTTAAAGTCATTAAATATAAGCCAGTTATCAATGGAAAAAAGGTAAAACTTCTTATTATTGGTAGTGGCTCACATTTACCGTACTTTTTCAATTTAGCAAAAGCTATGGGAATTAAAGATAAAGTGATATTCTTGGGAAGGGTTTCTAAAAAGAAACTTAATGAATATATAAGCGCTATAGATGTAGGACTAATACCATTCAAAATGAATGACGTAGCATTTTTCTCGTGCCCCCTTAAATTCTATGAGTATTTAGCATGCGGAAAAGCAGTTATTACAACGACTATTCCCATAATCAAGAAGATGGTAATCGAGAAGCGTATCCTTAAGAATCTTGTCTTCTTCGCTGATGATAAGGATGAGTTTGAGGAGGCCATCTCTCGTATAATTAGTGATGGAGAGAGACCCTCAGTGAGAGAAATCAGGTCTTTGCTAAAAGATTATGATTGGAGGAATCTTACAAGTAAATATCTTGACATTATAAATGCTGTTATTAGGAGAGGATAAAAATGGGTGAGGTGATATCGACTGCGTCTATGTCTAGTCACTAAAGGAGAGATAGGGGATACGGGAGTAATAAAGGAGGAATTGAAAACTCTTTCTAAATATTTCGAGGTGATATATGTAGTCACTTTCTTCTCAGGCAAATCTACACGTTTTCAACTATTTAATAATGTCTTTTGCTATAGTATTGCTCGACCATCTAAAAACTTATTATTATCTTATGGTATTAGTCATGCCTTGCATACATACTATTTGTTAAGGATATGCATTAGACATAAAATTGACATGATTAGAGCGCAGGATCCTGTGATTTCTGGATTCCCTTCAATAATTGTAGGAAAGATATTACGAATTCCAGTAATAATAAAATGTGCAGGTTTTCCGATAGAAATAGCACGTTATCAACTTATGCACTATTTTGGCAGGTCTCAAATCTTCAAGATTATAAAATGCATTATCAATTTAATCCAATTGATTGTGTTCTCAATGTCAAGCTATGTATTTGCTGTTAGTCCTGCCACAGAGAGGTATGCTCTCAAATATAAGGCAAGAAGAGTTATACAAATAGGTGTTTTTTTGAATACGAAACTCTTCAAATCACTAAGTCATGAAAAGAACGCCCGAGCTTCCAAGAAGCGGAGAATATTGTACGTTGGGAGATTAGTTCCTGAGAAGGGAATATATACATTATTAAAGATTGCGAAATTACTTAAAGATCCTAACATCGAGTTCGTCATTATAGGCGATGGACCAGAAAGGGATAAGCTAGTCGCCCTTATCGACCGTCTTAACATGAAGAGTCGTGTGAAGATTGTTGGAAAGATACCGCATAAAAACATGCCAGAATGGTATCATAAATCAGATATATTCATACTGCCATCCTTCACGGAGGGCATGCCAGTAGCTCTGTTAGAAGCAATGGTTTGTGGAGTACCTTCCATAGTTTCTCGAGTTGGAGACATCCCCTTAGTCTTTGAAGATAAGAAACATGTATTAATGGTGCCTCCCGGAGACATTAAAGGCTTCGTGAGGATGATCGATTTACTCTTAAAAAATAAGTCACTAGCAGACTATATTTCGAAGAACGCAGAAAGTTATGTGAAGAAAAAATTCAACGAAAAGGCATGGTTGCTCTCCCAATTAAAAATTTTTAACGAAATCTATGCTTCTAGATATCGGTAAAAAAATACTATTAGCAGCGATGATTACATATATTACTATGCTTTTAATGCGTCTCTCATCATCACTATACTTAATAATTTTTATGCTTTACTTAATAATCATTCAGATTAGTGAGGCATGTATTAGCGACATAATGCGAGGAGGAATAATTATTACATTTAGACCTAAGATACGTGAGGATGTGTTAATATTTTTAATGACGGCCTCATTCTCTCTTCTACTGATATGTGTACCTGCCATTCCTCAGCCAGTGGTTTGCTGGGAGAAAATTCCAGCGTTTCACTGGATCATAACTATTATATGTTTGATTTTTTCATTATTTGCACCTGGGTACTTATTGATACAAATATTAAACATTAAGGGTCTCACCTCTCTTGAGAAACTACTCCTCCTACCTACGGTTTCCATTTCCATCATAACGGTGTTAGGTCTCGCAACATATTTTGTATTCCATGATATTAGCCATATTCGCGTTTTATTTACTACAATTCTATGGCTGTTAGTATCCTTAAACTTAATATGCAGGAAGCAACAATATCTTAAAATTAAATTCTATATTGATGCTTGGAGGGTGTTAACATTATTAATGTTTATAACCCTCATAAGTGGGGTTGCAATAGTTCAAGGCTCATTAAAATATTTAGTTGGAGGTGATACCTGGAGGATGGCAAATAGAGCTTTAAGAATAATCAGTTCACCTAATGCCATAGAGTGGTACTATAATTGGCATGAAGTGTCAGGTAGGGCATATCCCCTGCTTTTTAGCTTTTTCTTAGCATGTATATCAACGATTGTCGGTTTACCTGTAATCAATGTTTATGTTCTCACACACTTGGTACTTTTCCTTGAACCACTTGCAGTGTACCTTTTATATTCGTTACTTTTTAAAAAAGAACATAGAATTGTCGCTTTAGCAACATTTATGTATTGCTTTGGGGGAGGCTTAGGAGGACTCATATCAATTTTGTCCAAGCTAAACTTCTGGGCATTATCTTATAGATCGCAAGACATGCTTTTTGCCAGGCAACTGACAATGAGATTTAATTTGCGGCCATACGTCTTTTCCATGATTTTTTCATCATCTGCTATATATAGTTATGCGAAGGCCATTGAAGGCAACGTATCTAGAAGTTCTAAATACTATCTGCTTATATTATCGAGTCTATTTTCTGCTATGGCTTTTCTAGCGCACTATATTGAGGCCATTTTTATAATATTACCTGTAACTTTTCTTATAACTATCTTTAAATCAGGAGAAAGGATGAATAAGTGCTACTATTCTTTATTTTTGTTGTTATTTTTTATTTTTTCATTTATCATGGATTCACTAGAATTATTTTATGGATTTTATACACTTTATTATAATAAGTTCGGTAAATATTGTATATCATCAATTAATTTTGTATGTTTATTATTATTTATTTTTATCTTTCTATTAGCAGCATTTATTAGCAAAGTCCGTATTAAGCGCTATATCAAGCATAATAAATTTTCCGTGTCGTCACTCAACATTCACCAAGGGCTGCTAATATGCCTTTATTCTATCATCATATTGATTTGGCTTTGCTCACTATGGAACTGGATCGACATTCATTTATTAAAAGATAAAGTGATATTAAATTATTTGTCTATGAATATACCATTTTTCTTCTATCCATCGCTTTTCTTTACTACAAAATTCGGAGTATTGGGCCTTATATCTTTGCTCGGACTCCTTAGGGTTGCAATAGCTAAGAGGAGGGAGCCAAGTGAGGTAATAATTGCCTTGTGGTTTACGCTTTCACTAGCAATAGGATCGCTGTGGTGGGGATGTCAAACTTTAACTTATGGTTTTGCACCTATGTCGCTGCTTGCTTCTGTATGGATAGTCGAACAAGTATCTGATGAGAAAAAGAAACTCAAATATAAATCTCTTTTAAAAGTTATTATAATACTATTACTAAGTGTCTCTATAATATCATATGTAAAACTTGCTAATGAGTGGCTTAAGTCAAAATACTCTGCAGATCATCGTGTTATTGATTGTATAACATGGATATATCAGAACACGTCACCAAACTCAACAATACTATTATTTGATCCTAGAATGTGTAATCTCGTCGAGTCTATTAGTTTGAGGAAGACATTACCTACGCATAAATCCTATGCACAATCAGAGAGAGAAGCCCTTACGTCACTAACTGAGTGGAATGAATTAATGGGCGCAGAGTCCATATATACTTTAAGTGACATTATTAAAAGACATTCAATTAAAATAGCCTTAGTTACACAAATTAGTAAAATAAGAAGTGAAATTTTTAGATATGTTATTAGCAAGTCTACAGTCTTATATAAATGCGATAATATTATGATTGTTCGGTTACCCACCATAGACTTAAGCAAAGTTAAAAACCTTATAATGAACCCCTCCTTTGAGGATGGTGATAAATGTTGGATTGCGATGTGCACTGATTCTGACCATGTAGCTATTATAGATAATACCACGTCATATGAAGGAATGCGTAGTGCTAGATTATCTGTTAAACTTAATGCTACACCTTCGTGGGTTCAATGGAGAAGTATTGCTATAAAAGTTCAAGGGAATATGATAATATGTGTTGAATTTTACATAAAACAAAAGTTAATATGTGGTGCAAGTATGGTTCAACTTGAAGTCTATAACTCAAACGGAGACTTGCTTACCTATACTAGAAGAATTTATCACTTAAATTGTAATTGGACAAAGAGAGCATTCATAGTTAAATTACCAGAAAATTCCTCACACATAATACTAAAGCTTATAAATAGAGGAATCGGCGATGTGTGGTTTGATAACATACTGGTCTATGATATTCAGGCAGTACTCACTTATAATTCATAACTAGTGAGACTAAATCACTATTATGAGAATTCTGCTTTTACTAACTAGAATGGTAAAATGCCTTTATTTGTATTTAACTTTACCTGTTTATGATACCAACAGACTCAGGAGGCTGTTCAAAAAAGCTCTATGTATTCTTGGTATTCTTCACTTTTTAGGTCTAATCAGCTATACTTTCAGGAAATATTATGATGTTGTTGATAGAACTCTTGTAAGAAAAATTTGGATACTTTATAATGACTACATATGTACATCAAGTGATTTGGATGGATTGATTGTGTTTCACCCACTTCATGAGTATCGTGTAGTACAAATTCTGAAAATTTTACTTCATAGAGGGGCTACTTTTATTGATGTTGGTGCCCATGTCGGCAAGTATACTTTACTTGCCTGCAAAATTGTTGGTCCTGAAGGAGTAGTTCTAGCCTTGGAACCAGTGCCGGAAAATTATATGTGTTTAACCACAAACATAAGAATAAATAATTTACAAAATATTGTTATCGCTAAACCATTAGCTGCTTGGAGCAATAAGACTATCCTTAAGTTCACAATTCCTCCATGCAAAACCGCTCCCTCAGCAAAGACACTACGGCACTATACTGGATTGCCTCTCAGAGGCTATGAGATTCTATGTCCCGCAACAGACCTTGACAGCCTAGTGCAAGGATTAAAAATCGGGAAAATCGATGTCATCAAAATAGATGTCGAAGGAGCTGAGGTAGAAGTCCTAAAGGGCTCAGAGGGAATACTAAGGAAGTATAAACCAAAAATAATAATAGAGATCCGTCCACAAACTCTTGATGATGTTCTAAAAATTTTAAAGCGTTTCCATTATAAAGTATCATTCATCAATAAATCAATGCTTTTAGCTATTTAGCCTAAACTATACTTAATGTGAATTTTGCGAATTTTATTAAGGTTGCTTGTTAAGGTAGCTCCTCGCAAGTGGTAAAAACCTTATATTTGACTTTATATAATTATATCTATCGATATAGTATTACATACGTCTCGATGCATGGTAAGTATCTGGGTTAAAGATAGTGAATATCGGCGGTGTGCTAGCCGTCCATGAACTGATTTTAGAAAAAAGCAGCGACAATGCCCAAGTTTATCTTTATATTTAGCCCGAGACATTCCATAAAAATTTTGAAACTAAAAGAGGCGCTTAGAAGTATGGTTTATGATTACCGGTCAGGATATTGCTCATAAGAGTCGATGGGCTCCCTTCCTGACTTAATGTTTATAATGAGCTAGAGCAGGTCTCACGGCTAAGGGCTTCTATGGGTACCTGCAATCCTAATACCTCCATGCACGTGCCCAGCCTGAATATCATAACCGTCGACATATATAAGCACAGCATATATGACTTCTTCCTGCATTTGGACTTCAAGTGAAGGAGACCGACATTCGCTGACTTAAGAAGGCAAAGAGTGGCAGCATTATGGAACCTGTTGTCCTCCTTAAGAAAGAGGTCAATCATACATGCCCACGACTTATCCTCCTGAGAGGATAGACGGTACCATGGTGACCGGCATGCTGACTTCAAGCCTCAAGAGCGAATTTACTTACCCCTTAAGCCTCGAGCGCGAGCTACTTAGCATGAGATGCATTGGATCGCTTTTCATAAATCAATGATTTACTCCGGCGAAGAAGAATGTTACGCGTTAAAGGCGAGCGTGAAACGGCCTTCAGGCTCTTCTTCGGTTACATCCAAGGAGTGTTAATGCCTGTCATACCTCAACTGGCTTCGTTGATGAATATAAAATATCCTTAGGGCCTAAGGATACAAGCCTAGAGCAGGGCTAAAAATTCTTAGATTCAAATTTACCAACTCGAATATTCATTTACGTGAATGAGGCAACAGCACGTTTCAGAGGAGACGCAAAGGGATCATCAAAGCAGTTCTTTAGATGCTTGAGATGCTTTACCCCATTACTCGTGTTAAGGCCATGTGTTGCGCAGGAGGAAATTAGGTATATCAGAGAGGATCATCTTCCTTAGCGGAGGATAATATGTTCATTAACTAAGGAAGGTGCTACTAACTCCACTTCGCCTACCATATGAGCCAAACAATTTATTAGCCCAAAATCGCCAGTTTTGAGCTTTAGAGATCAGGGGAATGTTTGACTCAGTTGAGGTAGGAGTTGAAGTTGATGTACTATATAATAGAATCATGATGTCGGTGCAATCACCGACAAATGGACTGAGTGCTCTGTATGACACTTATCTATATCTCTTCACTTACAGTTACATTAACGGCTACGGCTCATAGCGGGATCTGCAATGATCATGGTGACTGGTGGGTGTGGGTATATAGGTTCTGCGCTAATTAATCTGCTAATCGATGGCAGAAAGAAAGTTCTAGTGGTAGATAATCTGTCTAGGAGTGGGACATGTGCTCATTTGAAGGAATTTATAGGAGATAAGAGAGTGTTATTTGTAAAGCTCGACGTAAGAGATGCGGACTCACTGACCCGGGTGTTCGCTGACGTTGAGACCGTGATCCACTTGGCAGCCATTCCCGGGCTTAAGAGGTGCAGGGAGAATCCAGCCAATGCCATCACGACCAACATCTATGGCACCTACAATCTCCTTGAGCTTGCCGTCAAGCGTGGCGTCGAGAAGTTCATCTTCGCTTCGAGCGCCGCCGTCTATGGCGTGCCCATCGAGACTCCTATTCCCGAGAACCATCCCCTCAACCCCATCAACCTCTACGGCGTGACTAAGTTGGCTGGCGAGCTACTTGTGAACCTATACCACAGGGACTACGGCCTTGACACCACGATTCTTCGCTTCAGCAACGTCTACGGCGTCGGTCTCTTCACCTACTGGGAGAACGTCGTCCCGAAGTTCGTCAAGCTGGCCATGGAGGGTGAGCCTCTGACCATTTACGGC
>Ga0190367_1001979_pt1 | contig 11110 bp, 12 predicted proteins | sample 4872181011_MG_FD_171838 | JGI IMG/M metagenome (GOLD analysis project Ga0190367, IMG submission 171838) | Hydrothermal vent microbial mat bacterial communities from Southern Trench, Guaymas Basin, Mexico - 4872-18-10-11_MG | ecosystem: Environmental > Aquatic > Marine > Hydrothermal vents >... | reverse complement strand
GGGGCGCGGGGCCATAAGGGTCGTGATGACGGGGGGCGTTTTCGACGTGCTCCACGTGGGCCACCTTGCCACTCTTGAGGCCGCGAGGGAGCTGGGCGATGTGCTGGTGGTCGTGGTGGCCAAGGACGAGACGGTGAGGCGCCTCAAGGGCCGCGAGCCCCTGAATAGCGAGCAAAGCAGGCTCAAGCTCATCTCGGCCCTGAAGCCCGTGGACCTGGCCCTGCTGGGCGACCCCGAGGACTTCTACAAGACCGTGGAGCTTGTGAGGCCAGATGTGATAGCTTTAGGCTACGACCAGAGGCATGACGAGGGCGAGATAAGGGAGGAGCTCGCGAGGCGCGGCCTGAAGGCCGATGTGGTCCGCCTGGGGGTGCGCGTGGAGGGCGTGAAATCGTCCAGAATTCTGGCTAAGCTCATGGAGGAGTTCTGAAAAATAAGAGCCCCGCGAGTTCATAGGAAGACCTTCACCTGCACGACATCCCCATCTCTCAGCCCCAGCCGCTCCCTGAGGCAGATGGGCGATATGAGCTCTAGCACGGAGGGGCCGTAGTGCGTCCTGTGCGCGATGACCACGGCTGCTTCGACCTCGTTGTTGACCACGGCCCTGAAGCACTTCCCAGGCCCAAAGGTCCTTCCCTCGGCCTCAAAGCCCTTGATCTCTATGCCAGGCCAGTAGTCCAGCTCCCTCCGCGCCCTCAAGCTTTCCTCGTCCATTAGGCGGAGGTTCAGCGTGCCGGGGTAGGGCTCGAAGCCCAGCTTCTCCACGAACTGCCGCTTATAACCCTCGCGGGTTACGTAGTAAGCTCCCTCGCCCAGGCCTGTGAAGACCACGCCCTTGAGCAGCAGGTAGGGCGGCATGGCTGGCTCCAACACGCGCCTCAGGCTGATATATACGCTCTTAAGCACGTCCAGGCCCGTGCTCGTCAGCTTCACCCGGCAGCCCTTCTTGCTCACGGCCCTGAGGATGAGGCCCGCCTGCTCAAGCTCTATCAGGTGCCTGGATGCTGTCTGCTGGGAGCAGCCTATGCGCTCGGCCAGGCTGGAGGTGGTGGTCTCTATCTCCCCTTGGCCAGCCCCCAGCTCGGCTAGGGCCAGCAGGGTGAAGAACATCTTCCCCAACGACCACCTTATCTTAAGGACATCAAATCCCCCGGCCGACATGATGGCTTCTACCACAGCCCCGCGGAGTGGCGTGTTTATAAGACTTGAGGAAAAGCGATTCCGAAGAGATCGAGGAGGGGCAGAAAAAGTCATGACACCTGGGTAACTACTCGCCCCCGCTCAGCCCTTGGCCAGCTCTTCGTGCCACTTGACGGCCGCGTCGAAGTCCATGAGTTCCTTGAGCTCCTCGTCCAGCTTGGTGGGCGAGATGATGATGAGCCAGCCCTCGCCATATGGGTCCTCGTTGATGAGCGCTGGGTTCTCCACGACCTTCTCGTTCACTTCCTCCACGACGCCCGAGAGAGGCGCTATGAGGTCCGATATGGTCTTGGCGGACTCCACGCTGCCGAAGGGCTCGCCCTTCTCTATCTCATCGCCAGCGGAGGGCAGGTCCACGACCAGTATCTCCCTGAGCTGCTTCTGGGCGTAGTCCGTGATGCCTATGCGGGCCTTACCGCCCTCCAGCTCCACCCATAGGTAGTCCTTGGAGTAGTAGAGACCTTCCTTCACCTCGTAGTCGCCAACCTTCACCACGGCCGCTCCCCTCCCAGGCCACTACTAGGACTACGTTTAAAAGCGCGAGCACGAGGGCGGGAGGTAGCTATGGTGGAGCCAGAGATACTCCAGGCGCGGCCAGGCCTCTATGCCATAGACACGCGGCCCCTGGGCGTGGGGGGCTTCATCAGCACCTACGTGCTCCTGGGCCGCGAGGTGGCCGTGATAGACCCTGGCCCATCCTGCACCATACCTGCCCTTATAAGGGGGCTTGAGGTGCTGGGCGTGAGTCCGTCCTCGGTCCGCTACGTGCTGGCCACGCACATACACATAGACCACGCGGGAGGCGCAGGCCGCCTGCTAACGTGGGCCAGGGAGGCAGAGCTCCTCGTGCACCCCCGTGGCGTGAAGCACATGGCGGACCCCTCTAGGCTCTGGGAGGGGAGCAAGGCTGTCTTGGGCAGGCTGGCTGAGCTCTACGGGCCCATAGAGCCCGTGGAGAGGGAGCGCATCTCGGAGCTGAGGGAGGGCGATAAGGTCTCCCTGGCAGGAGGCCCGACCATTCAGGCCCTGGAAACGCCCGGCCACGCGAGCCATCACCTGAGCTTCTTCGAGCCAGAGGAAGGCATCCTCTTCTCAGGCGATTCGGCAGGCGTTTACGTGAGGCAGCTCGACCTGCTGATACCCACCACGCCACCCCCCTTCAGGTTAGACCTGGCCCTCGCCTCGCTTGAGAAGCAGGCAGAGCTGAGGCCGAGGCTGCTGTGCTACACGCACTTCGCCTGGACGGAGAAGGCCGTGGAGAAGCTCAGGGCGCATGTGGAGCAGCTCAAGCTCTGGGCCGGGGTGGTGGAGGAGCACCTGGAGGAGGCAGAGGAGGAGCTCCTAGAGGCCCTCCTGGCCGAGGACCCAGAACTGGCGAGGCACGCGCAGGCCATCCGGGAGCACCCCCTCCTCACGGGCGTGGTCAGGCACAGCATCAAGGGCCTTAGGGCCTTCCTCAAGGCCAGGAGGAGCTGAGGGCGCTTGGCCGAGCCCTGGCAGGTGTTCGCCTGCACCTTCGCGGCCGTCTTCCTGGCCGAGCTGGGCGATAAAACGCAATTGGCCATCCTAGCCCTAAGCCTGAGGGGGAAGCGCCTCCAGGTGTTGGTGGGTGCCATATCTGCCTTCTCCCTTGTGAACGGGCTTAGCGCGGTGCTGGGCTCCCTCATCTACAGGCTACTCCCGCTCTCCCTCATCAGGCTCGCGGCCGCCTCGGTCTTCCTGCTCGTGGGGATCGCTGGTCTCGCACTCGTGCTGCTCAGGGAGAAGCAGGAGGAACGGGCACCTCCTGAGGGCGCCCAGAGGGAGGCAGGCACCCTCAGCGCCCTCGGTCTGGTGAGCCTAGCCGAGCTAGGCGATAAGACCCAGCTCGCCACCCTCAGCCTCTCGGCCCTCACCGGCGAGGCGTTCCTCGTGGCCCTCGCGGCCATAACAGCTCTGGCGAGCATGACAGCCGTCACCTGCGCTCTGGGGCAGGAGCTGGCCGGGAGGCTCCACGGGAGGAAAGCAGAGCTTCTGGCCTACGCAGCCTTCTTGTTAGCTGGTGCATTAATGCTCGTGTGGCCTCGATGAGAGCGGGGCAGGAAATAAAGACCGGTTGATGATGTTGAGCCTGAGCCCCTGATCCCGAGCGCCTCCGGCTTATCCCGCCCTTTATATTATGCCTCTAGCCCTCATCGCCTCGGCCACTCTGTCGAAGGCCAGGGCGTAGGCTCCGTATCTCAGGCTCACCCCATACTTCTCGGCCTGCTCCACCACGTCCCTGAAGGCCTGGGTCATGACCCTCCTCAGCCTCTCGTCGACCTCCTCGGCGGTCCAGTAGTATCCCATCCTGTTCTGGACCCACTCGAAGTAGCTGACGGTTACGCCACCAGCGTTGGCGAGGATGTCGGGCACGACTATGACCCCCTTCTCTTCGAGTATCTTGTCCGCCCCTGGGGTGGTCGGGCCGTTGGCCCCCTCCACGATCAGCTTCGCCTTCACATCGCCAGCGTTCTCCTCCGTTATCTGGTTCTCCAGGGCCGCTGGCACGAGTATGTCGCACTCCACCGTGAGGGGCCCCTTCTGCCCTATCTCCTCGCACCCCGGGAACCCGGAGACCGTCTTGGTCCTCCTCTTGTGCTCCATGACCTTCTCGGGGTTCAGCCCATCCTTGCAGTATATCCCGCCCTTCGAGTCGCTCACGGCCACGATCTTGGCCCCAGCCCTGTAGAAGTTCAGGGCTGCGCTGTATCCGACGCTCCCATATCCCTGTATTGCAATCCTAGCCCCCTTTATCCGTAGCCCATACTTCTTCGAGGCCTCGACAGCCGTGAAGAAGACCCCCCTGCCCGTGGCTCCAGCCCTGCCCACGGAGCCGCCTACGCATATCGGTTTTGCGGTTATCACCCCTGGGACTATCCTGCCCGTGATCTTGTAGTATTCATCAGCGAACCAGGCCATCACCTGGGCGTCGGTCCCGACGTCCGGGGCCGGTATGTCGAGGTCCACGCCCACGAACTTGGCTATCGCGGCCGCGTAAGCCCTGGTGATCCTCTCCAGCTCCCCCCTGGAGAGCTCCTTGGGGTTGCACGCGACCCCTCCCTTCGCACCCCCATACGGTAGGTTGACGACGGCGCATTTCCAGGTCATCCACGCCGCTAGAGCCTTCTCGGTGTCGAGGTCCACGTGCGGGTGATACCTGATCCCGCCCTTGCAGGGGCCCCTAGCATCGTTGTGGTGGATCCTGAAGGCCTCGAAGACCTTGACGCTCCCATCGTCCATCCTCACCGGCAGCGAGACGTGCAGTATGGCCTTGGGCCTGCTGACGACCTCATAGAACGCTGGCTCAAGGCCCATGATCTCCGAGACCTCCTTTATGATCTTAAGCTGCTCCTCCCACGGGTTGATCCTCCTCTCGGGCATCTCGCGCCTCCCTCCGGCCTTCCCTATTAGTCCCGTTTTTAAATATTGTGGGAGAGAAAACACGGCTAAAACGCTGAAGCCCCCCGGGCGCATCATGCCCTATGGTCATGAAGGCTACCTGCGGGGCTAGGGCATCCGTGAGGAGCAAGGATTATAAGATGCGAGGCGCAACCATGGTGGCGAAAAAGAGGTGCTAGTGTATGCGCGGCATGAGGGCGGGCATGGACGGCCCACTCTGCACGATACCGCTCAGCCATGCCCTCTCCCCCGTGAGCTAGGCTGAGCGTGGGCGGCTGGAGGGTGGGTGGCTTGGGTGAGGAGGGGCACATCACCGTGCACATAAAGTATGGGGAGCACGAGCAGACCTTCACGGGGCCGGTGGAGGAGGTCTGGAGGGCGGTGAACAAGTTCTTCAGCGACCTCCTGCCCGTCTTCAGGCTGATGAGGCACGCCACCCTCACTGTGGACCTGGTCGAGCTGATGAAGGAGCTCCAGGGCCTCATCTCCTTCTCGAAGGGCAGGGTGATCGTGCTGGCCGATAGGAGGCGGACGCCTGACAGGGACGTCATCATGCTCGCGCTCCTAGGCGCCTACATAGGCTACAGGCTCGGCAGCCTCCCGAAGGACAGCCTCTCCAGCGCTGAGATAAGGCAGATACTTGAGAAGACCTCCAAGATAACGTCCACCAGGCTGAGCGAGCTCAAGCGCCAGGGCTGGGTGGAGCGCACGGAGGACGGCGAATACCGGGCCACCCCCCTCGGCATCCTGCGCTTCCGGGAGAAGAGGCTGCCCATGATAACCCCCCGGCCGGGTAAGAAGGCTAGGCGCTAGGTAGGACTCCACAAGGTATATAAGCATGTAACTTATTCGATGTGAGGGCGGTTCCATGGCTGAGCTCAAGCTCAAGAGCGATGAAGGTGAGAGCGCACAGAGTAGCCCACGCGCCTTAGATTACACGGCTTACGTGCGCGAACTCGTGAGCAAGACGATACCGGACGAGAAGTTCTATCAGCAGAAGGTAGACGAAATGATGAGACGATGTCAGAAGGTCTGCAGCTTAGCCGAACACCTCTTTAAGAGGCTCAAGCTGACCCGAGAGAGGGAGTATAGAGAGGCCACGCGCTTCTACTGCCAGCTCGTCAAGGCCAGGGACCTCGTGAGCAGGCTGAGGGACCTGCTAGAGGAACTCTAGGAGGACGAGGAACGGATGAAGGAGGACATAGAGGAGATCGAGAGCGCCAAGACGCTCCTGTCGCAGCTGATAGATGTGGAGGGCGTGTGTGGCAACCGCAATCTGCAGGCCGTGCAGATGAGGCTGCTGGAGCTCAGGAGCAAGCTGACCCCTGCTAAGGAGATGGCTGAGCACTTGTTGAGAGAGCTACGCGAGCTGACCGGATATTATTGAGGCCTTCTAGCCGCCCAGGGGAAGCTCCACAGCAGGCTTGCGCTTGGGGGGCCTGAGGAACCTGGGCGGCCTGCGCCTTCTGGGCCTTATCTTGCGCTCCTCCTCAGACCTTATCTTCACAACGCCGTGGTAAACCGCACAGGAGATGCAGTAGTAGCGTGTCTCCACGCGGTAGCCCACCCAGGCGCCCTTCTGGGAGAGTTCCTTGGCCAACATGGGGTCCACTATAGGCCTCTTGCGCGTTACCTTCTTGGCCTTGTCGGCTGGCACGAGGCGGCCGCACATGGAGCACTGCACGTATTCGCTCCTGCCCTTGGAGCCCTTGCTGCGCCCTCTCGACCTCCTCTTCACCGGCATATTGGCTCCCACACGCGGACCCGGGCGGGATATATAAGCTTGCCGTCTGGGCCGCGGACGAGGGCTAAGTTTATTTGTTCCCTTGTGCCACGGGTGCCGAAATGAAGGGTGAGGGAAGCCGAGCTACGCACAGCAAGTCGCTGGCCAGGTATAGGCTGAAGAAGCTACTCGACATGCTGAAGTCAAAGGAGGGCCGGGGCACCCAGCTCATCAGCCTCTACATACCGCCCGGGAGGCGGATAAGCGATGTCATGTCCATGCTCAGGCAGGAATACGGCACAGCAGCGAACATCAAGTCCGATACCACGCGCAAGAACGTTCAGGACGCCATCGTGCGCGTCATGCAGAGGCTGAAGCTCTTCAGGGAGACGCCCCCGAACGGCTTGGTCATCTTCTGCGGCGCCATCCCCCAGAGCGGCCCGGGCACGGAGCGCCTTGAGACCTTCGTCATCGAGCCACCAGAGCCCATCAACATCTACCTCTACCGCTGCGACTCGCGCTTCTACGTGGAGCCCCTGGAGGAGCTCCTGAAGGAGCGGGAGGCCTACGGCATCATAGTCATGGACGCTGAGTCGGCCACCTATGCCATCCTTAGGGGCCGGAGGCTTGAGGTCGTGAAGCACATCACCTCGGGCGTGCCCGGGAAGCACCATAAAGGCGGGCAATCGGCTAGGCGCTTCCAGCGGCTGCGCGAGATGAAGCTCCTGAACTACTTCGCGCGGGTGGGGAAGCACGCAAACGAGGTATTCCTGAGGGTGCCGGACCTGAAGGGCATCATCATAGCTGGCCCAGGCCCCACGAAGTATGACTTCGCCGAGCGGGATTACCTAGACTACAGGCTGAAGCAGAAGGTGGTGGCCATCTTGGACACGGCCTACACGGAGGAGTATGGCGTGCGCGAGGTGGTGGAGAAGGCGCCGAAGATCATGGAGAAGGTGCGCTACGTGGAGGAGAAGAAGCTCATGCAGAAGTTCCTCTACCACGTGGGCCACGACACTGGCCTGGCCGTCTACGGCGAGAGCGCTGTCCGCGAGTGCCTGAAGCTGGGCGCGGTGGACACGCTCCTCATCTCCGAGGGCCTCGACCTGGTGCGCGTGGTGGTGCGCTGCACGTCCTGTGGCTACGAGGAGGCCAAACTCCTGAAGGCCAGGGAGGTGCCGAGGTTCGAGGCCAGCCTGTCCGGCCGCCCTTGCCCCAGGTGCGGCCAGACCACCCTCAAGGTGGCCAGCGCAGAGGAACTCGTGGAGGACCTGGCCCGCCTGGCCGAGGAGACGGGCGCCCGGGTGGAGGTCATCTCCACGGCCACGGAGGAAGGGCAAATGCTCAAGCAGACCTTCGGGGGCGTGGCGGGCATTCTTCGCTTTGCCCCCAGCAGCGCCTACGCCTGAGTGCTTGTTCGAGCGTGATGAGCGAGATGCCCGCCAGGCTGACACAGCCCCGCCGGATTTTCCTTATAAACCGCCCTCCCGCGTGGTGGAGCTCCTCTCCCCAGGCCGGGGAGGCCTACAAACCTCCTCCTCGTGAAACGCCAAGTCCCGCAGAGGGAGTTAAAAGATATCGCTGTATTAGAACTGAGGACCAATAACCGGCTACAGGGCGCTTACCGGCCGAGGAGCATCCTCTTGAGCTCCTCCATGCATTTAGGGCAAGGCTTCGTGCCCTTCCTATCCGTGTCCCAGATGGAGTTGGAGAAGCACATCACGCAGCTCCTGTTCGAGCAGTGCCTCAGGCCGAGTGTGTGGCCTATCTCGTGCACGGCCTCCTTCACGCACCTCTCAAGGAAGAGTTCCTCGTGCGGTGGCCCCCCGTAGAACTCCGGCCTAAGACGGCAGGTGGATATGATGGCGTAGCGGCCTGGGCACTCGGCCTGCCCGAAGACGAAATTCAGGCGTGGCACGAAAATGTCCACGTGTGTGATGGCGAGCAGCTTATCGCCTTCGGGCCGGTAGTGTCTCCTCAGGAAGCCGAGGATGACGCTGGAGTTAAACTGGTAACGGCTCTTGTCGTAGGCCTCGGCGGGCACCTCAAGCGATACGGTAGCCGGGAAGGCTACTACGAGGCCCTCGTAGGCCTCTTCCAGCCCCTCCCTAATGGCCTCAAGCACCTCCTCGCCTACCCGCCCCATTCTGAGGAGCTCCACCCGGACGGGCAAGCCATTCAACCCCCTGATCACTAGATGGTGAACTCGCTCCCGGCCTCGGGCGCCACGGCCTCTAAGCCCAGCTCCTCCCGCGCCCAGGAGGCCAGGAGCTCGCAGTTCCCCTCAGCCCCATGCACCACGAAGACCTTGGGGGAGCCCTCCAGGCCCCTCAGCAGGTCGTGGAGGTGGGAGGCGCCCGCGTGTGATGAGAAGTCGAAGCGCTCCACCTGGGCCTTCACGGCCTGGACCTTGCCGTTCACGATGTAGGTCTTGTTCTCCAGGAGCTCGTGGCCTGGCGTGCCGGGTATCTGGTAGCTTACGAGGAAGATGGCATTCCTCGCGCTGCCAGCCAGCCTCATGGCGTAATAGGCGGCTGGGCCACCCTTCAACATGCCAGCCGGGCTTATGATCACGCAGGGCCTCTTCACGAACTTCTTCCTGTCCTTCTTGCGGGCCACAAGTATGACATCGTCCATGGCGGCCATGTAGAGCTCCGGGTCCCTCAGCTCGTGGAGGTGGTTCATGAAGATGAGGTTCACACGCCTCGCCATGCCGTCCATCACGATGTCGTAGGGGAAGTCGTGGGCCCTGAGCACGCACGCTATCTCCTGCGCCCTCGCGACCGCGAAGGCTGGCACGAGTGCCGTCCCGCCTCCCTCCACCACCTCCCTCACGCGGGCCACGAACTCGCGCTCCACCTCCAGCCTATCCGGGTGGTCTTGGTTCGCGTAGGTGCTCTCTATGATGATGGCGTCCAGCTCGCCGTAGTCTAAATCGGCGCCCTCCAGCAGGCGCGTGTCCACAGGGTTGATATCGCCCGTGTAGAGCAGGCGCTTGCCCTCTGCCTCCACAAGCACCTGGGCGCTGCCGGGGATGTGGCCAGCCCTGAGGAAGGTGATTTCCACGTCCTTTACCTTGAAGGGCTTCCGGTAGGTGGTGTAGCGGGCATGGGAGAGCATGTTCTGGAGCTCCAAGACCTCGAAGGGCAGGTAGTAGCCGGAGATGTGGATGAAGTCCTGGACGAGGAGCTCCGTGACGTCGAGCGTGAGCCTGGTGGCGTAGAGCGGTGGGCCACGCCCGATGTAGAAGATCGGGGCCGCGCCCGAGTGGTCTAGGTGGGCGTGCGTGATCACGACCGCGTCCAGCTCCCTCGGGGGCACGTGCATGGGGAAGCCTGGCTCATCGTCCAGCATCACGCCGTAGTCGAGCAGAACACGGGCTCCGCCTGCCTCCACCAGCACAGCCGAGCGGCCTACCTCGCCCGTCCCACCCAGGAACCTGACCCTCAACTCAGCGTGCACCTGCCTGGCTTGTCCAGACCTACTCACCTAACCCCGTAAAAAGCTTAGAAGGATGCCTGCCTTTCGCTAGCTCAGCCAGAGCGGCCACGATTGACCTCAGTGATTCCTCCGACCACGGATTTGCCCTCCTAAGCACGAGCAAGGGCTTCCCTTCACACCCACAGGCTTCCCTCAGCTTCACCTCCAGCTCCTCGGCTAGCTCACTACCATCTGATACGAGGAGCACAGCCCGGGAGGGCTTAGAGCGCACGAAATCAGCCGCCAGCTCCACGGCCCAGCGTAAGATGCCCTCGTCAGCGCCCGCGAACTCGTGCTGGGAGAGCGGGTGCACCTGGTCTAGCTCAAGCGGCACCAGGCCGAAGGGGAGCGTGTAGAGGCAGACCTGGACATCACGGGCGAGCTCCCCTAGGCCCGAGAGGGCGGAGAGCAACCTGTCGTAATGGGGCGAGCGACTGAAAGGCCTCTCGGGCGGGTAGGGTAGGAGGAGCAGGAGGGCGCTTTTCGGGGTGCTGAAGCGCTTGAGGAGACGCTTCCTGAACCTCACCACCTCAGGCCTGGCGAGGTCGGCTGAGGAGAAGATGAATGTGCCCCTCTTCCTGGCTACGGGCGAGCGTTCCTCCAGCACATCCGAGTAGGAGGCGAGCTTCCGAGCTGCCTTCAGGAGAGAAGGGTGAGCGTGAGCCCTGAGCATGAGGAGCTCCCAGAGGCTTCCCTCCCTGATGGCCTGCTTGATGAACCTCAGCTCGCGGAGGCAGGCGTAGAGGTTGTGCATAGCGAGGAGGCGGACGCGCTCTCGCTCGGGCATTTCAAGTAGCTCGGAGGGCTCGTATTTCGCGCACACGGGGCAGCTACACGGGAAGTAGGCCAGCTCCTCCAGCCGTGCCGTGCCAGCCTCCGTCATGTAGCGGCCATCGCGGGCGAAGATGGCGTAGGCGGCCGAGTCGAAGGTATCGCAGCCCAGGGCCACGGCCAAGGAGAACATCATGGGGTGCCCAGCCCCGAAGAGGTGGAGCGGCCTCTCTGGCGGGAGGTGGAGCTTCGCGGCCAGAATCATGTCCACCAGCACATCAAAGCGGTAGGCCTCCATCACGGGCACTGGGCTGCCGAGGGCGTGGATGTGGAAGGGGAGCTCGCCCATGAGCTCTGCTGAGCGGGCCACGAGGTCCGTGAAGCGGCCGCCCTGGACGGGGCCTATCCAGAGCACGTCCTCGCGCCTCCTCAGGGACCAGAGCTCCCTGCCCCTCCTCGCTGTCTCAAGCACCGTCCTGAGCGCCTCCTCCCGCGAGTCGGTCCAGCCCGTGGGCA
>Ga0190367_1001976_pt1 | contig 11122 bp, 12 predicted proteins | sample 4872181011_MG_FD_171838 | JGI IMG/M metagenome (GOLD analysis project Ga0190367, IMG submission 171838) | Hydrothermal vent microbial mat bacterial communities from Southern Trench, Guaymas Basin, Mexico - 4872-18-10-11_MG | ecosystem: Environmental > Aquatic > Marine > Hydrothermal vents >... | reverse complement strand
GGGCGAGAGAAGCAGCGGAAACTGGTGCTGAAATCTTGGCTGTAGCTTGTCCATTCTGTCTAATAATGCTTGAAGATGGAGTAAAAACGGAGAAATTAGATGATAGAATTGTGGTTAAGGACATAATAGAACTCGTTTACGAATCCGTCTACGGAGAAGACTAAATCGATTAGTATTTATCGATTGATAACTAATAATTTTTATATTATTATTTATATTTTTATTCACTAATGAATTTATTTAAGTTAAAATTGAATTATCGTTAGATATATTTTTAAATTCATTATATAATTCATGATTTTATAAAATCCGAGAACTTTGGAGAATCTGGATAGAGTATATCTCTAACGAATTTTAGGGATTCTTCGTATACATGTGCATCTAATGCGAAGTGGAAATACTTATAGTTATTAAATCCAGTAACCTCTGCTACGTACTTCGTAAGTAGTGCAAACGCATACATATTCGCATGCATAGCTCCATATACGTCGTTTGATCTCATGTAGAAAACTCCAGCAAAAGTATCTCCAATGCTCATAAACTGGTAACCCCTTAGGCATGGGGGATTATCTCTGCTCAAGTCCTCTATGCGAGAAATTGAGACGTAACAATCTCTCCTAAACCTATCACTTTTGAGTTTCTTTACACATTCGTACAGTTGATCGACATCACAACATCTAGCCCTCTCGGCATAGGTGTAATCCTCATCTGTCTTAGCAATAGACTTCAACGGTTTATCCAATCCAGAATAGATTACGTACTCATGAGTATAATTAATACAGTATCCCTCTGTAAACGGAGCTTTATCGTGTATTTTGTTTTCATCTGGTTTCTTCACTTCAATAAACATCCTATGCACGAATAAACTTTTTTCTTGCCCTTTAAACTCTTCCCACTCCGTTCTCTTCTCTTTACCCCTTTCGTATACTGTTTCTAGAGCAGTATGCCATGCAGAGGAGATGTAATCCTCAACTATATGAGTTCCGTATTCCGTGTATCCATAAACCTCTTTGCAGTCGTATGCGACATCTCTTGCAAATTCTAAATCCCTTTCGTAGATGTGTGGTATTCCGATTAGCATTGCGATAGTTCCAGAATCAAAGCCAGATAACTTTGAAATTCTGTTTAAAGAGTAGCTTAAAAATTTGAAGTTTAAGTCAAAGTAGTTGTAACAGTCGAGAGATCGGATGTATGCAGTTAGGTGTAATTTATCGTTTACTACTAAATAGGAGATCTCAGTGATAGCTGGAGGGTTATTGCTTAGATGATCTTTGGGCATCCAAATCGGTATCGAAACCCTTCTCGTATAAGGCTTATCCTTTAACTTCTTAGATGCGATTTCAACGGATTTTTCAAATCTCGAAATGTACAAATTCGTATAAACATCGGGATAAAAATCTCCGTCGATTTCTGGATTTTCTACGATTAGAAGGGTAGGATTAGTCCTGATATCAATACCAAACCTCGATTTACATCTAAAACCCATTAAAACCTTTCCAATTAATTTACGTTTAGCGTCTTCAAAATCTACTGCGATTATCATATTCGCAATCACTGTAACGCTTGGATATATCGTTAACGCTAAAAAGCAAAAGGTTGAATCGTTGTTCGTGGACCTGGTGTTGATAGTCGTGTCCATCTTTGGAGTTGTTTTGGGTTTCTTTATGACTGAAAAAGCCCTTAAAAGACGTAGATTTCCAAAGTCAAGGGTTGTAAGTGTGGAGAGATTACCAAGCTATCTGTATAGCAGATATCTTGTGAGATCTGCTGTGTCCATTGGTGGGAAGACGTTCAAGATGGGTGTCGATGATGAAGAAGTGAACAGTGTTTTAAAAGCCATAGGAGACTTAGGTGATGAAGTTATCGTGATATCTGGTGTAGACTTAAAATACGTTTTGAAGAGGGATAATGTGTTTGTATATTTAACTGGAAAGATCTCTATCAGAGATTTTGCAGATATCTGGACGACAATTCATAAGAGCTTAGAGGTGGTTAAATGATATTACTCTTATTAGCAGTTTTATCAGCTACAACGGCTTTTCAGGGTACTACTATCAACTTAACACTGGATGAGCAAGCACATGTAATATTGGATGAGTGTATGTACTTCGAGCAAACGTTAACGAATGAAGCGAATTTGAGTAGGGGAACGTATCAGATATACATAACTCATTCTTGCAAGGGATACGTGAATATAATCGTTGAAAGTGGAGAGAAAAAAGATGTTTTTAGAATCTTCGTGAAAGAGAATAAAAGATATGAGGATGAACTGAAAAAGTTGGATGAAGAGATTTTAAGACTTAAAAGAGAGTTAAAGAATGCAAACGACAAAATAAGAGACTTAGAAGATTTAATCGACTCTTTAAAGGATTTAAACATGGAATTTTACAATAAAATCAGAGATTATAGGAAGACTGTTAAGGATTTAAGAGAACAACTCGAAAAGTTGAAAGAAGAGCGAGATAACCTAAATCAAACTATTAGAGATTTGAACGAAACTTTAAAGCGATTAAAATTAAACTTAACTGCACTTAGAACCGAAAATTCAAATCTAAAGGCTGAGATAAGTAGACTCAGCGATGAAATAAAATCCTCTAGATCGTACATAGAAGTCCTAAGAAACCTATTCTTCTTCGTCGTATCAGTTCTAATAGGAACATACTTTTCAATCCTGAGGAGATAAGAACTCTATGGAGTTGTTTGTTATAGGTCCAGCTGGAAGTGGTAAAAGCACGTTCGTAGCGGAATACTCCAAGTATTTGAGAGAGAACGGTTACGATGTGAGATGTGTAAATTTAGACCCAGCTACTGAGCCAATCTATGAAGCTGATAAAGACATAAGGGATTTCGTTAAAACGGAAGAAGTAATGAAGGAGTACAAACTCGGGATAAATGGTGCTTTGATAAAATCGATAGATCTCAGTGTAGAATACGCAGATAGGCTTAGATGCAATGCAGATTACGTTCTCTATGATACACCTGGACAAATGGAGTTATTTATATATTCTAAAAGTGGAAGGGAAATCGTAAACAGACTTAAAAGTCAATTCTCAGCGGCATTGTTCTTAATGGATTCAACAGTTGTGAACGATGCCGAGAGTTTTGTATCAGCTGTTATGCAAAACGTAATAGTTTCACTACGACTTTCACTTCCGACTCTAACGGTTTTCACCAAATCGGATATATCTGAAGTAGACGTTGGGGGGCTAAGGGATGAAATATCCTGCAGAGAGGGATTACTAGCGGAACTTATGGAGAAAACGTTGTTTTTCATCGAATACACAACTATTCCGTATAGAGTTATAAAGATTTCAAACGTAAACAGAGATGGGTTTGAAAACCTTTCTACTGCTATACATGAACTCTTCTGTGCGTGTGGAGATATAAGCTAGTCCTCTGGAATCTCTATCCTACCCTCCTCGATCTCTCTCAAGAACTCCTTTGGATTCTTCCCTTCAATCGTTATTCCCATTGATATACAAGTTCCAATGACCTCTTTTACTACTCCCTTTAGTGTATACGATAGCGACTGTTCTTTCTTCATCCTTGCAATCTTTATCAGTTGCTCTAACGTTAAATTCCCAACGAAATCCCTTCCAGGGTTGCTTGAGCCCTTTTCAATACCCAACTCTTTTTTTATAAGTGCTGAAACCGGTGGAACTCCAACTTTTATCTCAAAACTCTTATCCTCCTTTACTATTATCTTAACTGGAACCCTTAAACCCTCGTACTGCTTAGTAGCCTTGTTTATCTCGTCTACAACTTTTTTTACATTCAGCCCTAGTGGACCTATAGCCGGCCCTAATGGAGGGCCAGGTGAAGCTTTACCACCGACTACTAAAACCTCTACAACCTGAACCATTTCACTCACCACCCTTACTCACAACCCTGACGTGATCGGCTTTAACCGTAACTGGAATCGGGACTACTGCATCTATCAATTCAACCGTTATCTCGTTCTTAGCCTCATCAACTCTCTTAACGACAGCCATCTCACCCTTAAACGGCCCAGATATTATCTCTACTGTGTATCCTTCTCTTATCTGTTCTGCCGCCTTTCTTGGCGTTAAGAAGTGTTCGATTTCTTTAAAGCTTATTTCTCCTTTGACAACACCTTTTACATGTGGTACTCCTCTTATAGCTTTTACGACATCCTCTATACTGTCTGCTTCAACTATTATATATCCTCTAAGCTCCTTCGGTGATAAAATTGAATATACATCGAGTTTATACTTCTTTACAACCATATCCATTAGGTTTGCAACAACCCTCTCCTGATTAGTTGTAGTTTTAACGGCGAAGTATCCCATTGCGATCACCTCAAAGCCTTTGGAAGTATCTCCATCAGTATGTAAATCACAAATCCGACAAATCCAACTATAAACATCACAGCTAGAGCAATCTTTGTAGTAGTTGCAAATTCATCCCAATCCGGCTTTCTCGCCATCTTTAAGACGTTGTAGTACTCCTTAAGCCTATCCTTGATATTCTCAAATCTTTTCAACTGCATTGTATACTGGGTCAAATCCAACGCTATATTAATTTTTACCTAACGAAATCTATTCCAAATCTTCTCGTAACGGGATACCCCTTCTTCCCTAAGATCTGAGGACTCTTAACACCCGTAACGATTATAAGCGTCCTCATAGTGTTTTCTAAGCTTGGATCTATCATAGCTCCCCAGATTATCCTAGCATCTGGATCTATTTTGCTGTATATCTCCTCAACTACACTTTCAGCCTCTTCGATTGTCATATCTGGCCCGCCAGTGACGTTTACTAAAGCCGCTTTAGCACCTGAGATATCTACATCGAGCAAAGGACTCTTTAAAGCCTTTCTAACGGATTCAGAGGCTTTATCTTCACCACTTGCTTCACCCAATCCTATCATTGCGACTCCACCCTTCTCCATAACTGTTCTGACATCTGCAAAATCGAGGTTTATTAAAGCTGGCTTAGTGATGAGTTCTGTAATCCCCTTAACAGCTCTCATCAAGACCTCATCTGCAACTTTAAATGCCAACTGCATTGGATAGTTCGGAACTACCTCAAGTAGTCTATCATTCGGAATTACGATTACAGTATCGCTTACCTCTCTAAGCCTCTCCAAGCCCGCTTCAGCGTTAGCTCTTCTAACAGACCCCTCAGCCGAGAACGGAAATGTTACAACTGAAATCGTTAAAGCTCCAGCTTCTTGAGCAGCTTCAGCTATTATCGGAGAAGCGCCAGTTCCAGTTCCTCCTCCCAATCCGCAGGTTATGAAAACCATGTCTGCACCTTCAACTATTCTCTTTATATCCTCTTGATTCTCCCTTGCCGCTTCTTCTCCCACTTGTGGTAGACTTCCAGCTCCTAAACCCTTTGTCCTTCTTCTTCCAATTAATACTCTTTTATGTGCTTTCGTGTAGTATAGGTGTTGTGCATCGGTGTTTACAGCTATCAGCTCAGCACCTTCAATTCCCTCCTCGAACATCCTCGTTATGGTGTTACAACCAGCACCTCCGACACCTATCACTTTTATAACAGTTTTCAGCTCGTGTAAGACTTGGAGAATTTCTTCTTCAACGTCTTCAACCTCTCTTCTCTCTTCTTTTAGCCTTTCAAGTGCTGACTTTACAATTGAATCCATTAACTCTCACCTCTTCTATAAATGAAATACATTATATAAATTCTTTGTCCACAATAACAATATGATTTACGGAAAATTGTTCTACGCCAATGAATTCGTTGAAGCTGGGATAGAAGTAGAAAACGGGATTGTTAAAAAAATTGGAAAGCTTGTTAAAGGTAAAAACGTTAGAGGGATAATACTTCCAGCTGGAATCGATGTTCACGTTCACTTTAGAGATTTTAAGGAGAAGCATAAGGAAACTATTGAATCTGGATCGCTTTCAGCTCTGTTTGGGGGAATATGTTTGGTTGTAGATCAACCAAATACGAAGCCGTTAGTTGATTGCTACGATGTATACGATGAGAGGATGAGAATTGCAAAGAGGAAGTCGTATGTCGATTACACACTAAACCTCGCTTTGACAAATGAAAATGCAGATAGAATTGATAAAGAAATCAGAAACATTAAGCAAAAATACTTCCTTCCAGCTATTGGTGAAGTCTTCATTCAGCACAACGATGAAAACCTTCAAATAAGCTACAATACGTTAAAAAAGGTTAGAGAAGTCTTGGATCTAATTATAACTGTTCATGCAGAAGATCCAGACTATGTTTCACAGGGAATGCCAAACTTCCTTTATAGGAGTAGAGAAGCTGAAGTAACAGCTGTAAAAAGATGTGTAGAAATTGGGAGATTTCACTTCTGTCACATATCTACAAGAGATGCCGCAAAAATAATCATCAATTCGAATTCGACATTCGAAGTGACGCCGCATCATCTACTCCTATCTGTTGAAGAATACAATAGATTAGGTAATTTTATAAACGTAAATCCACCACTGAGAGATAAAACCGATGCTGAATGGCTTTTAAAGAACTTCAGCAGAGTAGATGTATTAGCTTCGGATCACGCACCTCACACGATTGAAGAAAAGGAAATGGGATTGCCCGGATTTCCCGGAGTTGAGGTTATGTATCCGATATTTGTAAACCTAGCTGTTAAAGGTATTATAAGTTTTAAAGATTTAGTCGATAAAATCGCAAAAAACCCTGCAAAAATCTTTGGATTCAAAGGATATGGAGAGATAAAGGAGGGAAATTACGCAAACTTCGCAGTTTTCGATTACAAAGACGTGAAAAGGATAAAAGTTGATATGTTGCATTCTCTATGCAATTGGACACCGTATGAAGGCTTTGAGGCTGTTTTTCCAAAGACAGTATATATAAGGGGGGAAGAGGCTTTGAATGATGGTAGTTTTGAGAGATTTGGCAGAGTTCTCTGATTTAATAATATTACTGCTTGCAATTTTACTCGATTTAACAATTGGTGAACCACCAGTTTTTATTCATCCAGTCTGCTTGTTCGGAAAAATCGTCGAGATTTTTAAGAAGTTTAGAAAGAATTTTAAGCCAGTAGTCGATTTCCTATACGGAGTTCTTACAGTTTTAGCAGTTGTATTAATCGCATTACTTCTAAGTAGAATTCAAATCTTTTTGATTGAGGTTTACCTACTTTTTACGTCGATATCAATTAAGAGTATGATAGATCACGCGAGGAATTGCATAGGAAATGGTATTATCAGACAAAACGTTCAAAAAATAGTTAGTAGAGACGTTTCAAAGTTAAACGATTACCAGTTGTGTTCGGCTGTGATCGAATCAATTGCTGAAAACTTCGTTGATGGTGTCTTTTCACCTTTATTTTACTTTGCTATATTTGGCTTACCGGGTGCTTTGATTTACAGAGCCGTTAACGTTTGCGATGCTATGATAGGGTATAAGAAGTACTACTACTTCGGAAAATTTGCGGCAAGACTTGACGATTTACTAAACTACATTCCTGCAAGGCTATCTTTAATCCTATTTGAGGTTTTGAAGAGGGGATCGATTAAATACGGAATTAAAAACAACGTAAAACTGAATGGTTGTGCTATTTCTGCAATGTCTTATGTCTTAGGTGTAAAGCTCGAAAAACCCGGTTATTACTCTCTGCCTGGTAAATATCCAGAAGTTGAAGATGTGTTTAAAGCTATAGATGTGTTCAAAAGACTGTGTATGCTTGCAGTTTTGTTTGTTTTATTTATTATTCTTTTTCGAATTGCTATGTTCTATTAAATAATTATAATTCGTATAATACAGCATCGATATAAGGAAGTTCTTTGACATCAAAATCATTTTCTGATAAACCTAACTTCTCTAATCTCTCTCTTGTATCGGGAGGTAGTCTCAATCTACTCGGAGCCTTTAAGTTCCATATTCTACAAAGCTCACAAGTTCCCCATAGGCTTACTCTTTCCCCAACACCTCTTATATCTCTAAAATCCCCATAGAATTCATCTGGATCAATATCTGATAGATCCTTTTTACGATCTAATTCATATTTTCGATTTAGATCTATTAACCCTTTTAAAGCATCAGTAAACCAATCAGGTAACCCACCTACACATCTCTCAAGTATATCTTTAAGAGCGTTTAAATCAGTTTGGGATAAGTACTCTGCAACTGTATTAAAATCCCTATTTTTCTGTTCAAGTTTTATACGATAATAGATTGTAAATGCCCTCTCATCACGACCTATGACTCCTGTCGCTATGGCAAGTAAAAGCGAATCAATTGGGTATTCAAATGCCTCCTTAATGAAATACATACTTAGTTCTACTTTTACCATTCCAGCTAACACTATTAATCTTTTTAAAAGCTCTTTATCTGCTTGAATCTTGCTCATACTTTAATTACTCATAATAAAAAAATAAAATTTAACTATTTCGTTAAAATAACATTGCAGTAATACACAATAAACAAAGGATTAAAGCTTAATTAACAAACGTAATCTCCTTAATCCAATGAAATGTGAAACATGTAACGGAAAGGGTTACATAGAGATTGAAAAAACGTGCGAAACTTGTAACGGAACAGGAAAAGCTAAAAGCTTCAATCCGAAGATTACAGCCGAGCTTACAGAAGAGCAGATAAAGATGTTCATGAACGGAATTTGTGGAGTTTGCAGGGGAACTGGTAAGGTAAAGGTTTTACAAGTTTGCAGAGACTGTAATGGAACTGGAAAAGTCAGTAAATGCAAACTCTGTGGAGCGAAAGTGATTGGTGGTCATGATTTATGTCCGAGTTGCAGAAGAAAGCCTCACGTTTACAAGCTTAGGAACAGTTGTGGAATAGAAGACATAAGACTTAACAGGGTTTACTTAGGCAAGGTTACAAGTGTAACGGATATAGGAGCATTTGTAAGCTTAAACAAGAGGCTTAGAGGATTGATCCACAAGAAGAATTTGAATATTAAGGTTTCTGAAGACGACGAAATTCCAGTTAAAGTCGTTAACATAACTCTAAGTGGCGAAATAGATTTAGTTCCAAATCCAATGGAAAACTACGCAGTTGTAGAGGTTTCTAAAGAAGTTCCATGTGTAAACGTTTCAGAACTCGAAAACTACATGGGAAAAATAGTTGAAGTTAAAGGCTTAGTTACACACATAAAGCAGACAGCTGGGCCAACTGTTTTTACAATACTCGATTCAAGTGGTAGCGTTAACGCTGCTGCGTTCGAAGCTGGAGATAGAGCTTATCCAGAGGTAAACGTTGACGATGTTGTTTCAGTTATAGGAATCGTTAAGAGGAGGGACAAAAAGCCACAGATCGAAGTCTTAGAAATGGAAAAACTACTCGGAGAAGAAGCCTACATCATAAGAAAGGAAATAAGGAACGAGATCGAAAAGAAATGTGAACCAGATTTCAAGGGTTTTCTGATAGAGAGTGAAGTCTTGAACAGACTTAAAGAAGAGATGATGAGAGTTGCCAAAGAGTTGAAGAAAGCAGTCTACGAATCTCGCCCTATAATAATAAGGCATCACTGGGATGCAGATGGAGTATGTGGTGGCGTAGCCTTGGAAAAGGCTTTGATAGATTTAATAGAGAGAGTTCATGCAGACAGTGAAGCTAAGTATTACTTAGTTAGACGTAAGGTTTCGAGAGCACCATTTTACGAGTTAGAAGATTTAGTTAGGGATTTAGATGAAAGCCTTGAAGACATGGAAAAGTTTGGAGATAAAATTCCGTTAGTGGTTTTAGTCGACAACGGTTCTGGTGTTGAGGACATACCATCCATAAGGCAGTTCTTGGCTTTTGGAGCAGATGTGATTACGATAGATCACCACTACCCAGATGAAGAAGTTGATAAGTATCTACTCTACCACGTAAATCCGTACAAAGTTGGAGGAGACAGCAACTACACTTCTGGAATTCTATGTGTTGAGATTGCGAGGATGATCACGGATTTAGATTTAAAGCATCTCGCCGCTATTTCGGTAGTTGGAGATAGAGCCGAAGGAGAAGTGGAAAAGTACATAGAGATTTCTGGATTGAGCAGAGAAGAATTAGAGAATATAGCCTTAGCAATAGAATACGAAGGGTTTTACCTGAGATTTAGGCCAGCAAGTCCAATAATTCATGAAATACTCGGATTTGGGAGGAAAGATAGGCAGAAAAAGCTTGTAGAAATGCTTTCAAGCTATGCTAAGGAGGCAATAGAGGAGCAAGTTAAAGTTGCAATGGAAAACGTGAAAATTCAGATTTTGCCAAACGGTGTAGCTTTAGCGGCTTTAGATGTAGAAAACTATGCGAAGAAGTTTACATTTCCACCACCGGGCAAGTTGACTGGAGAGGTTCACGATAGGCTAAAGCAGAAATATGACAAGATCGTTACAATTGGATACGGCCCAGATTTCGCTGTGATAAGGAGTGAGGGAGTTGAGTTGGATATTCCAAAGTTGGTTAGAGAGTTACAGGAGGAGGTTAATGCGGGAGTTGAAGGGGGAGGACATCTAGTTGTTGGCTCGATTAAGTTCGTTCAAGCTAAGAGAAGGGATGTCTTAGCAAGACTTGCGGCAAAGATTGGAAGTATGAATCTCTCAAGTTAAGAGTTTCTTAACCCTATATATCACTGAGATGTTTACATGGAAGATATGATAGATATAATCTGGTAGCATCTCTGGGATGGGTTGTTTTTGGAATGCTGTTTAGTGCTGCGGTTATGATTTTCAACGGATTAACGATGTTAATCGGTTTTAATCCGTGGTATCTTACGGCAAGTCTGATATCTGCTGGAAGGACATGTTAACATAACGATCTTAAATGATTATAGTACCACATGAACAGCTTACAGAAAAGATTCCAGCATTTAATAGGATTTCTAGTAATAGAACGAAAGAAGATTTTAATTCTCTGTTTGAACACAGATTCAACCAAGCTTCTTCTCCCGAAACCTTTCGTGCTCGAATTCCAGATTAAGGCTTTTATAAGCCATGGAGCTTTATCTATAACGAATTTTGGTTTGTTTTCGCAATACTTGAGAACTTCTTTGATGAAAGATCTGGTTACAAGCCAGTTTCTCGTTGGATAAACTTTCATCAGAATCAGTTCATTCCTTTCAACATCAACAGCCAAATAAACGTAATATCGCTTCTTGTTTGCTTTAACAACTGTTTCATCTATTGCTATAAGAT
>Ga0190367_1001975_pt1 | contig 11123 bp, 13 predicted proteins | sample 4872181011_MG_FD_171838 | JGI IMG/M metagenome (GOLD analysis project Ga0190367, IMG submission 171838) | Hydrothermal vent microbial mat bacterial communities from Southern Trench, Guaymas Basin, Mexico - 4872-18-10-11_MG | ecosystem: Environmental > Aquatic > Marine > Hydrothermal vents >... | reverse complement strand
CACAAGCTCCAGCTTACGCGCGCACACACGCCGCTAAACGCTCAAAGTAACCCAGCTCTTTCCAACAAGCTCACATCCGCCAAAATTTTATCGCTCTCGCCCTCTGCCAGCACGGTTTTGTTCATCAAATAGATGCGGTCGGCGATCTGAGGGAGGATTTCCAAGTTGTGCGTAGAGATAATCACAGTTACACCTTCCTCATTTATCTTTTTGATAGCAGTTATCAGCTCACGGACGCTTTTTGGGTCGAGATTGGCGGTAGGCTCGTCCAGCGCTAGGATTTCGGGCTTCATGGCGAGCACGGCGGCGAGCGCCGCCTTCTTGCGTTCGCCATAGCTGAGGTGATGCGGACACTTATCTCTGTACTCAAAAAGCCTGAATTCCGAAAGCACCTCCTCTACCCGCCTCCGCACTTCCTGCTCATCAAGCCCAAGGTTTATCGGTCCGAAGGCAATGTCATCATAGAGAGTTGGCATGAAAAGCTGATCGTCAGGGTCTTGAAAGACCAGTCCCACTTTCTTTACAAGCTCCTTCACGTCATACTCTTCAACTCGCCGCCCGCAGATCTTTACAACCCCATTGCCCCTGAGCGTGCCATTGAGGTGGAGGAGCAACGTCGTCTTCCCGGCGCCGTTCGGACCTATGATGGCTACTATCTCGCCGGCGTGCACATCCATGCTCACATCTTCAAGCGCCAACGTCCCGTCCGGGTACGTAAAATTCAGATCCCTGACCTCCACAACCGCCCCCAAACTAACCACCAACCAAGTGCAAGAGCGCTGCAAAGGCAATGATAAAGCATGCGAACGCCCAATCTCTGCGTCCAGCCTTAAGCTCTGAAAGCATCCTCACGCTTCCATCGTAGCCCCGTGCGCGCATTGCCCAGAAGACGCGTTCCGCCCGTTCATAGCTCTTGACGAAAAGCATGCCCGCCATGCTCCCCAGAACGCGAAGCGTGCGCATGCTCGTTTTGGGGTTGAAGCCCCTAGCTCTAGCCGCAAGCCGCATACGATCGAATTCCTGCGCAAATGTGAAGCTGTATCTGTAAGAGAACATCAGAATTTGTATTAGTGCGTTCGGAACTTTAAGTTTCTCTAATGCCTTGAGAAGAGTGTCGAACTTCGTAGTGGCAATCATGATGAGCGCAAGGATCACGGCGGATGACGCGCGTAAGGCGATAAGAACGCCATATTTGAGCCCCTCGTAAGTTGCTATGACATTCCCGACGCTAAATACCGGCGTTCCCTCGATAGAGAACGGCATTATAAGCAGGAAGAACGTAATGAACATAAACGGCCACTTCAGGAAGTGAAGGGCAAAGCGCAGCGGTAACCTTGATACGAAGAGGAGTGCAATTGAGAACAGAAGCGCGAAAGACACTAACTCCAACCTTGGAAGGAGAACAACCGAAAAAATGAGGGTCATAAGGGAAATTACCTTCATTCTTGGATCAAGGTTGCACAGTGGGGAGTTGTGGGCGTATTTGTCGATTTCTTGGTGCATTTGCTCTCCACCTCCACGAGACTGTTTACACCTCTCTTTGCGCCGTCTCGCCGCCCTCCGAAATTTTTGCCCTACCTTCAAACTCCCGTTTATATCTCCAGCCGATGTATAACATGGCGGCGCCTGCAAGTCCCATAAGCCAACCAAGACCCGCGATCACCCTAGCGTACAGCGGGAAGGCTGCGGCGCCCTCTCCGCCCTCAGCGGCGCCCGTCGCCGTCAGGTTTATCACAGTCTCCGCTCTATGTCCGGGCATGTGAGTAGCTTCCACCACCACCTTATATGAAGCGATGCCTATAACGGGTGTAAAGTTGAACTTCCCGTCTTCGTCAGTTTTACCTTCGAGAAGCAGGTTGCCAGCGTCGTCATAAACCCTGACGGCGGCGTCTCTGCACGGCGTTCCACCGCCGAAGAATGCCTCGATTTCAACTGTACCGATTTTATGCTTTATGTAAAGCCTGTGAGCACTGGTAACGCCGCTTGCCAAAATTAGCGACGCTGCCACCAAAACCAAAATCGCCCGCACGCTCACGCTCCCACCTCCACAACTTTTACTCCCAAAACTTCAGGCTTTACTCTTAGGAGGAAACCGACCACGACACCGGTGACCGCAGCCTCTACGACGATTACCGGTATGTGAAAGAGCACAAGGGCAGCAATCACGCCAACGAGTTCCTTGCCTGCCGTGTAGAGCATAAACGCTGTGAGCGCGACTGCAAGCGTCACGGCAATACCGCCGAGCACCGCTCCGAGCGCCGCCGCTCTCTCGACGGAGAGACTATTTTTAACCCACCTGCTGAAAAGCACGCCAATGACCAGCGCAGGCACACCCATGTCGAGAGCGTTCACGCCGATGACCGTAATACCACCATGCCCGAAAAGGATGGCTTGGAGCACTAAGCCGATGAAAATCGCTGGATAAGAAAGAGTGCCAAGGATGACACCGACGAGTCCATTAAAAATAAGGTGAACGGAAGTTGGCCCGACTGGGAAGTGTATGAGCGACGCTACGAAGAAAGCTGCGGTCATTACTGAAAGTTTCGGTATGTCCTCAGCCCTTAGCTTTCTGAGCGTTAAAACTAGGAGGGCGGCAGTTACCGCCCAGCCTGCTGCAAGTGTCGGGAGCGGTAGGACGCCGTCGGAAATGTGAACCATTTCTCCTCTTGCCCCTCCTCACTTCCTCCTAAGCGCCAACGCCACGACGCTCAATATTATGGCAATCACCGAAAGCACGATAGCAGCATAGACCAGCGTAGGCGATGCTGCCTTCAAAGCACCTTCAAGCCCGCTCACCCTCGACTCCAAGCTCGTAACCTTCTTTTCAAGTTCCGTAGGTATCGCTGCCGCTGCGGGCGCGGGGAACGCCTCGCCGACCGCAACCTGGAGCACGCCCCTGACTTCCATGCCTTCCTCTTCAGGGCCGTAAGCCGCAATGTACCAGATGCCCGGCTCGTCGAGCGTGAACGAAAACTCACCGTCGCTGTCGGTGGTCACGACCCTTGTATACATGCAAGAAGGGTTCGGCTGGAATCGAGCCTCCGCCTCGCTCACCACGGCTTCGGCAACGTCCTTCGGATGATACATCTCGACCTCAACGTCAGCGCCAACCAAAGGCTCCCCGTTGTAAAGAGCCTTCCCTGAGAAGACGAAACCCTCCTCGATGCCGTAGGGTCGCACATACGGTATTATCTCAGCTTTCTGCCCGACGTTTTGGTTCCATCCCTCCCAGATCTCACCGCCGCAGTGCACGATCGTCTTCACGTAGTCCCAAACCTCGTGCTCCTCAGCCTTAAGCTCGACGCAGAGTATATAGTCCCCGGCTTTCATGAACGTGTAGCTCACCTGCCACGCCTGCACGCCCTCGACGGTCGTCGGCGTCGCCGTCAGCTCCTCAACTGCGCCTTCGGGGTCTACCATCCAGACACGCTCTGGTGCAGGGCAATCGAAGAGTACGTGCTCGTAGGGGTGCCCCCAGATCAGCCAGAACGTCTTGCTCCCGCCCTCCTCGACGAAAAAGTCGGCAGCAGTTGGCTCCGTCGTCCCCGGAAGGAGCATCAGGAAGTGCGCAGCCGCCACCCCGAATGTCGTTATGACCAGAGCTACCATTACGAGTGCCGCAGCAACGCTACTCCATCTAACCATTCGCATCACCTCCACAACGCCTTGGCACAGAGTATTATTTAAGAGTTTTTATGTGTGAAGATGGATGTCTTGCACAGATGGATGTTGAGAGTTCGAAAAATGAAAAGATAATCATATGCTGCTTGCGAGTTCTACACTCCGCTTCAATCGTCCCTTAGAAGCGATAACTGCAAATATGGAAGCGAAAGTGAAGATTGCTGCCGTAGGGAAGAGGCTTCGAATGCCAAAGGATTCCCAGACGAAATGGCAGGACAGGGAGCCAAAGGCATAACCAAAACGCCACATGCTCCATGCAGAGCCTAAGAAAAGCGCTCTCTGTTCGTCAATGGCGTAATAGCCCAGCATACTGCTGAATGCCAACCATGAAAGCCCACTCATGAAGTGGTAAGCAAAAACGAGGGCGGCGGCTTGCGTGAGAGATGCCGCCAGCGAGATGGCGACGAGCAGCGGGGCAGCGATTACGCTGGAAATTAAGAATATTTTCATGCTGCCAAGTTTGTCAATTGAGGCGCCTGCCGCTTGCGCTGCATACATGCACGCCATCGCTATCATCGTAATAGCGCCGACGAGCGCCGGCTCAGCATTAAAATTTTCTAAATAAATAGGGAGCGAAGGGGAAAGAAAACCTACAGAAAAACCCCTGAGCAACTCTGCTATGAAAAGTAGCACGCCCAACGCCCAGACTGTCCGCAAAGCTCTAAAAAAGTTGCTTGCTGTAAGTTTTTCTATCCCTTTCATACTTCCTCCCGCATTTTTACTAACTCTGAGTGTCAGAGGGATGCACGCTGCGAATATGAGCAACGTGAGCGCGAATATCAAATGGGGGCGAACTTCCAACAGGAAGCCTGCGAGAAGCGGACCTGTAAGATAGCCTATGCCCTCTGCGATGTGCATGTTCCCGTAGGACCTTCCTATTTCGTCTTTTGGGACGATGTCTACGACGAGCGCGTATAGCGTCTGGAAGTAGAACGCTGTGCTCACACCGAAAAGCGTGAACGCCGCCAGCAGGAAGGAGCGCTCGTAAAAAATGGCGACAGCGGACGCCAACACGCAGGTGCAACTGCAAGCAGTTAGGAAAAGGTGTCGCCCCCACACGTCCGCTAAATAACCCAGCGGATACCTTAAAGCGGCAGAGGCAAAGTTAAACAAAAAGAAGCTGAAAGTGAATTCGAAAATCCCACCGCCAACGCTTTCCAAAATGAGGGGGAACAGGGGAATGACCATTCCCCAGCCTAAATTGGTAAGGAATGCAAACAGCGCAAGTGGCAAAAGCCCTTCATGTATGAAATTCCTTCCAGATGCTTTTGGCCCTTCCATCCCCTAAGAGTTGGGTGTCCGGAGTATTAGAGGGATATGGATGCTTGAAGCCTTAAGGCCGCGCGCAGATACGGTGTTAAGGAGGATTGCGAGGATTTTCGTCGCCTTAAACATCCCACCGAACGCGCTCAGCGTCGTCGCTCTCGTGCTCGCTGCTGCCGCAGCCGCTCTTTTTTACTTCTCGGCAGACGTAACCACGAACTTTAATAGCCTCCTGACACTCGCTGCTACACTTCTGGGTGTGAGTGCATTTCTCGACGCTCTCGACGGAGCGCTCGCCAGGGAGCTGCGTGCGGAGAGCAAAAGGGGCGACTTCCTCGACCACGTCCTAGATAGGTACGCCGATGTCTTCGTGCTCTGTGGCGTGATCTTCGGCGGTTATTCGCCACCGGAAATAGGAGTTGCGGCGGTCATCGGCGTTCTTCTCACGTCGTACATGGGCACGCAGGCGCAAGCCGTCGGCTTCGCCCGCGAATACCGGGGCATCCTCAGCAGGGCTGACCGCCTCCTCATCCTGATCTTAGCTACGCTCTTGAATGCTTGTTACCAAAAAGAGCTAAAGCTTACATCCCTGAGCCTCCCGATTTTGGGGTGGTGCATGCTCGTCTTCGCAGTCCTCTGCAACATCACGGCGGTGCAAAGGTTTTTTTACGTGTGGCGCCGCCTCTCATGACGACATTGTATTTTGCCCAGAGCTTAAAGCACGAAAATTTATTCTTAAGCAATAATTACCTTTTACCTCAAAAAGAGGCTTCGCCTCTTTACCATCCACCTTAGAATGCGTAGCACCAGGCAGATCGTATTTGAACTGCCACATTCCAAGTCCCGCACTCAGAAGGGGAGAGAGTCAATATATGTTTCGCAATTTTGACAATATATAAGCCACGCCCACCGCCCATCCCGAGTTTACGATCATCGACGAGAAGCATGAGCTCGTCTGCCTAGATCTTCACGCCTTGACTGTTATAATTGTTACCCATAGTTTGTCCGCAGCAGATACTAGACCTCAGCCAGTTCTTAAGTCTGTACCAGTACCGGGATATGATAGTCATGTTGAAGTGGCTTGAGGAGTGCATCCTTCTTGATGTCGTAAGAAGGCTCCCAGTCAGGAGTGTTTGTAAAACAGGACGCATGTTTCTGACATGCCGTGACAGAAGTCTTTAATTCCAAGCCCCATCCAGTTCTAATTTTTGAAGCTGTAGTTGTCTTCAGGGAAAACAATAAAAACCTTGATGATACTTAGTCACAAAAGTTCAGAAGTTTAGCTCTAAAATCCTGTAAGTTTTGCTTTCGACCGTTGCGCCATCTTCGACGAGCGCCGCGATGGGGTTCGCTTCGCTCGTTATTGCGATCGCAATATGTTCACTAGCGACAGGCATGCCGAGTAGCGGCATATTCGGCTCGCCGAGCTGGATCACGCACTTGAAGCCCTGCGCCGTGAGCATTTCAAGAGCTTCTTCGGCAGCGTCTCTTGCTGCAACCGGCACCTCTAAAAAGCTTGCTATTATCTTGCCATTGCCTGTGCTCACCATTTGATTAACGGCGGTCAGGCCTAAGTCCATGAATATCAAATCAGGTTCGACGGTAGTCCCCTCGTATTCCAAGAACTCGACGAAGCGCAATGCTTCACCGTCTTTAACTTGGACGACGCCACAGCCCTTCAGCGTAACGGGAATTCCACCTCTTAGAAGGATGCCACCTATCGTAGCTTGAGAGAGCATGAAAACTAAAACGGTGTCTTTTCTCCTCTCAATCTTGAAATGTGGGCTCACAGCAAGGTCCGTAAGCGCCTCGCACTTCTTAAAAGCTTGTTTTACATCAAGGTTTTTAAGAGCGTAAATGCTCACAACAACCTTCCCACTACCATCTTTTGGGTTGAAAGACTGCTCACACATCAGTCTTGCAAGCCTCGTGCTCGCAAGCTCCATTCTATCTGGATTCCTTGCAAGGGGTTATGTGATTTATCTTTCTGTTGCTTGCAAGACCCCATAATGGGGATACAGGGGAGGTGGGGGTTTGGAGGTAGTTTTAAACTTTACTTTGAATCTCTAAAGGAAAGTTTCCGATGCCTCCTTGCGGGAGAGTTGAGTGGCGTGTAGCCATCGGATAACGAGTCCGATGGGATGGGGGAGCCATAACCCAAGCTCCCAGATGAAGCCTGAAGGCGGTGGAGCGGAGAAGCCCATTGCTAAGCAAGGGAGTTCACTAGCGAGCTATAAAGATAAGTCGACAATAAACGAGCTCATCGAGATAAAAGGGGAGGGCGACATAGTTTCACACCCAACTCAGGTTACCTCATTTTATACAGCAACTCATTTATCTTTTCTCCATGATAGCCGAGCTCGCCGCCTTCCGCAAAGCTCTTCTTTATACCGCGATGCCCCTTCCTAGGGGGATGTAATCTGAAAACCGGCTTTAACCCAGGAACGTCCTTTATTTTTATTTTACCCTCGTAAATGGCGTCAGCAAGCTCCTTTATAGAAGAGTAAGGAGTGTGCTCCCTGACGTATTCATCAGTCAACCGCTTCCCGCCGACGACGCGTCCTCGCCGTTCTAGAAGCAGCTGCAACATCTCTCTTGAAATCTCACCCCATGCCACGTAATCCTTAACTTTTTGGAGCATGCCCTTGTAGTACTCGTTCTCGTCGATGAGAACGCAGTGATTAACCTTATGCAGGCGAAGCATCTTGAGCGTATCTCTTATGTCTTTGCGGACGCCCACCGTCCCCCGTATCCTGACAACTGCATACATCGCTCCCACCCATGTTCAATGAATTCACGCCACAAGTCGCACTCAACTCTAAATCGGATGCCCTAGCTAAACTCGCATCAGCGTCGTTTTCTTCAAGGCATCAAGGGTCGCCTTTGCGGTGTTGAATGTCGTTCTCGTCTCGCCCCTTGAGAACGTCCACACGTCCTTTATACCTGCAAGCTCCAAGACCTTCTTCTGCGTCTTTCCCGCGGCGATGCCCAGCCCTCGGGGGGCGGGCTTCAGCGTGACCCTGACGCTTCCAGCCTGTCCGGTGACAGTGAACGGCACCGAATGCTTCCCGCCGCAGGCGCACTCCCACGAGCCACAACCGCGCTCCACGTATATCAGATTTAGCTTTGCGTTCCTGACAGCTTTTATAATGCTGTCACCAACAAGATGGTCCTTACCAAGTCCGACGCCCACGTAACCATCTCGGTTGCCGACGGCGACGCAGACCCGGAACTTAGTCCTTCGCCCGGAGTCTGTCATCCGCTGCACCAAGCTTATGTCTAAGACCTCCTCGGTCAGGTCTGGCAGCAGGTAATCCACAATTTCCGGCTCTTTCAAAGGATATTTCGACCTCAGCACCTCATCTATCGTCTTTATCTTCCCTTCTTTCACGAGCCTTCCAAGCCGCGTCTTCGGCTCCCATTCCTCTAAGCTTTCCTCACGCTCAACTACCATCTTCTGCCACCCTTCCAGCCGCTTCTTCGCTCAGCCCCTCCAAAATCTTCTGCTTCGCACGCTCGAAACTTTCTAATATCGAGGTGTCGCCTCTATATGATGCGATGTGCTCACCGCGTATTCTCGCGTCGTCGGGGAAAATCTCTTCACTACATGGGATTTCCATGCCCGCATCTATTGCGCCTTTCAACGCTGCAAAGACCTTGGCGCCGCGAGAGGGCGTGTGAAGACCTATGTCCAAGACGCCTTCAGCGTAGCCGGCATTTAACGCCCTGACGCCGAACAACAGACCTGTGAGGTAGGCTGCCGGCGTGTTTCCGGTGTAGCCATCGTAGCCATACTTCTTTAATTCCGATGAGATCGCAGAGACGAGCGTGCGGTCGCCCTTGGCGTCAGGGACGACGAGGTGCACCCTTATATAGCGGTTGCTCTTCCTGACCACCACCCTCGGCTTACCACTAAGCAGGAGCTTCAACCTTTTCCGGTAATTCGTCTTCCCCTCGCGACGACGCCTAAACGGCACTCTGTACGTCGGTCCTCTTGCCATTTCCCTCCTACTCCAACTTTATCTTGAGTGTCGTCTCTATATATGAATTCAGGTGTGCGACGCTCCTGAACTCCCCACCCTTCGCCTTCCTGTAAAGCATCCTGTAGGTCCTCCTGTCGATCTTCCCGCTGTCCCGCAGCTCCCTGAGGCGGCGGCGGAGCGCCCGGATACGCATTATCCAGCGACGTTTCTTCGGCATTCTTGCACCCTTTGCGCCCTTTCTTGAGCCATGTCCGCGGCGTCTGCCAAGGCGTTTCTTCTGCTCTCTAAGTCTCGCTCTGCCCCTGCTCACCCCCTTCTCCGGTCTTCTTTTTATGAGGCCCTCCTCGATCAGCGCCCTCACATCCTCTCTGGTCACGGCTTCAGCTATCCGCTCCATAGCTTCGGGCTCAGGGCTCATCCAGACCCTATGCACACCGACTTTCAGGATTTCTGCGGCGAGCCTTCTCTGTAGCGATGACATTATTATCCCCTTCACCTTGCAGATGGAACCAACAGCACGTCCATACCTCTCCTAACTACTCCCACCTTATCTCCTTCCTTCACCTCCTCTTTTAAAGCTTCCTCTAAGGAGGAGTAAGCGCTTATACCCCACCCTTCGAGCCTATGGGCATCGAGCTCTGAAACTATCGAAATGTCGACTCTACGCATCGCCCTCCTCAAGTAAAAGGCTTTATGTCCGCCGAGCACGAAATTCTCTCGAATTGCCCGCTCCAGCTCAGTTTCGTCGAACTCCATCCACTTTTCAAAATGCTCGTTCCCCACGCCCTCATCGCATTTTGCCACCAATATGAGCTTGCCACCCGGTTTTACCGCCCTATAACAGTGTTCTATCGCCTTTGAAGCTTGGTAGAGGTTCCTGTCTTTAGGGAAGCCGCCTGCACTTACTACCAAAGCGTCAAAATTGCTACTGACATGCTTTTCGAAGATTTTACGGGCAGCAGCAACGCCACGCTCGAAAACGGCGTTAAGTTCACCAGCATAAGCATCTACGAGCGCTCCATCGGCGTCAGCGACGACGTTCAGCGTGAAATGGGGCGGAGCGAAGGATGCGAACTCGCACATGTCCAGATGCACAGGGTTGCCCTCAAGGTTTGCGGTCGTTGCCCGCTCGTCCACGAGCAACGCATGGTTCTTCTTTATCGACTCTCGTCCTGCAATTCCCGGTATTATACTCTTACGCCCGCCGCCAAAGCCTGCATAATAGTGTAGCGTGATGTCTCCTGTCAGAATTCTCAAGTCGGCGTCCACGTAGCTCTTGTTGATAAGGACAGGCGTACCCCCACTCGTCTCGCCGAGGCGTACGAGGTTCTCGGCGGCGTCACAGTCGTGCGGCTCGACCTCTAGCTCGCCGCCCCTATAGAGGTTATAATACTTGCCAAGAATTCTTCTCAGCTCGCCTTCGGCAGGCGGCTCGTGCGTCCCGCACGCCACCAAAATCTTTATGTCCGTGGTCTTAACTCCAGCATCTTTTAATTCCTCCATGATGCCGTCGAGCATAAGCTCGGTCGGCGTCGTTCTAGTGTGGTCGTCCACCACGATTACCACCTTGCGCGCACCGGCGACACACAAGTCCCTTAACCTTTTAGTGCCGGTAGGGTTGCTCATTGCCGATTTTATCACACTGTGCTGCGGCGTGCTACGTCTAGCCTTTGCAGGGTTGCCGTCGAGCGCCGCCGCTTCCATTTCAAGCTCTAAAACGCCCGTGCCGTAAGGAAGCTTGAGAGGCATCCTCTATCAAGCTAAGCTTCGATCATTATAAGCGTGTCGTTCGAAGACACTGATCTCAGTACGATACTACTTCAATTTTCCAACACGCCGCCCGCCGGGACGTACCGGTTACTCCAAAAAGGGCTTCTGGATGGTAGAATAATATCGTATGGACAGGCAGGGACGAGATAGCGAGGGCGACGGTTCTGCAACGATGGGGGGGAGGGCGTTCCGTAGCCTCCTTCGACGAAGACAGCCTGACGATTGCGGTTGAAGCAGGGCTCGACTGCTTTCACGGGCATAGATCCGAAAGAGGTGGATGCGTCTTCTTCGCAACCGTTACCCTTAGAGGAAAAGCAAGCCTCTGCAATGATAGCATCCGCACTGGACTTACGGCGCGACATTACAACTGCGGACATCACGGGAACGTTACGGGCGGGGACGACTGCTGTGAAGATGGCTATGGAC
>Ga0190367_1001974_pt1 | contig 11129 bp, 14 predicted proteins | sample 4872181011_MG_FD_171838 | JGI IMG/M metagenome (GOLD analysis project Ga0190367, IMG submission 171838) | Hydrothermal vent microbial mat bacterial communities from Southern Trench, Guaymas Basin, Mexico - 4872-18-10-11_MG | ecosystem: Environmental > Aquatic > Marine > Hydrothermal vents >... | reverse complement strand
CCCTGGCGGTGCACTAAAGGGAGTTCTAGCCCAGACATAACCCTCTGGAGGTTCATGTGTTTCTACAAACTCTATGAACTCTTCTTCTGTAACTATTAGTGTTTCCTAGTTAATGCCCTATGAAGCCTATCGTCACTCAATATATTTTAACCATACAAAGACTTCAACTTTAACAGATTTAATCCTATCTACTGCACAGATTTACAACGTAATTGAACGAACTCGTCAGATATCTCCTCTTCCTGACGAGTATTGGTATTGATAACAAAATATAAATAATCGAAACTCCAAGTCTTACCTCAAAGCCCGGGATTAACAGTTGTATTAAGAATAATACCAGCAATAGTAGACCTTCTAATCTCGAAACAACTAAATCAAGTATTACCGCTGTAGCGAATAGCGATTGTGCAGCTGTTAAAAATATCTCCTCTCTCTGTCTTGCGTCGAGCGGTAATGAAGAAGGTGAAAGCATAGATATCGAGTATACTATTGCAAGGGTTCCAATCAGTAGCGTCCACTGATTTATCTTAGAAGATATCAAGGTATTCAACCCAGCAGAAATCCTGAGCTTTCTCACAAGATAAAATGCGACGATTAGCTCTGGAGACTCACTTGCCAGTGGCGCTATCCACTGAACCATGATAAACGGGCTTAGGTTTAACATAGATGCTGTCCCGATTAAGCCGTTTACAAAAGCCTCAACACTTATCAAAATCACAAAAGCTGAGAAGAGGAAGAACAAGACAATTGTAAAAATTCTAATAGGTCTCTTAAAACTCCCCAGGTATTTCGGGATACCAGTTAACTCTACCTCTTCATGTGGAGCCCTAATAGACAAGTAGATATAGAATGCATAGAGAAAAAATAGGATTGCGGAGTCTATGAGTGATATCTCCCCCCTTAACGGAATTAGAAATGAATAAACCGTCGCGACTGCTAAAAACGATATCTCTAATCTCAAACCTTCATCGATTTCGACAAATCTTCTCTTTGTTTTAAGTGTTGTATACAGTATAATTAAGCTCCAACCTATTCCAATTAATAATCTATTTGCTCCAGTCATGTTTGCCGTGGCGTAGTGGATGTATTCCGGGTTTTTTCCAGCATTATATGCGAGGTATACGTCGACCGCGTATTCTGGCAAAACAGCTATTAACGCCACTACTGCTAAGCTGAAACTCCTCGGAACATCGATTTCAGCAGTTTCAGCTGTCCATGAGAGTAGAAACGATGCAGAGATTACAGCCAAACCAGATAAAAACGCTTCGATATGTGGAGGATAATGAATAGACAACAGTGCAGAAATTATCCACGGAAACGTCAAAACTATGCTAATTGCTATGAAGATCTTTTCCTTAAGCATACGGGTTAAAATTGCTTACGAATAATTTACTTTTGGTTGTGTTTCACGCCATTGATTACATTACAAATTTTAAATATATATATAAATATTTTTAATTTTTAATAAATATTTAACTTATAACTATCTTTTGTACACCATCTACTTTTAAAAACTCGTCAACTAACTTTCCCGGTATCTTTGTTTCTGTTACAACTATTAGCTTTGGCTCTACGCTCAGTTCTGGATCTTCTGCAAGTATATATCTTATCGATATTCCTTCTCTTGCGAGTATAGATGTAATTCCGGCAACTATTCCAACCTTATGGCTCTCTGCGTAAACCTCTAAAACACCATATCCAAGTATTCTTGCAACTTCTGTGATATTTGCAACTGGTTTTAGCGATGAAAAAACCCTCTTGAGTTCTTCATCGTTTTCGATATTTTGAATAGCCATTACAACTACTTTCCTATCAACTCCAATTGCTTCAGCTATCTTAGAAGGGACTAACTCTATCTTATCGCAGTAGGCTTTACCGTTTCTTACAGATATACCCAAGCGTAGGAATTCCTTTGCCACTACTATTTGGGATGGATACCTCTCGAATTTCTCTTTTATCTTCTTCCACATATACCCTCTTTAACCCTTAAACTTTTTAACGATTAGTGCAGTGGCTATAACCCTCAAATTCGATATCACTGCGATAACTAAGAAGACCTCATATATTAAACCGATTAAGCATAGAATCATAACTATAAATATCCTTTCATCTCTTTTTCCGATTAAATATTTCATTACATCGATTTCGGAATATATACTCCTGCCGAAATCTGCTCTGTATTTCTCAGTTGAGTAGCTAACCATAAAACTCCCAAAGACTGCAAAGAGAACTACAATTAGTTTAGATATTTCAAGAGGTGTCAGAAGTGTAGCTAAAAACGATAGAAATAGAAAATCCACAAATCTGTCGAGAATTGAGTCTATGTATCCACCGAACTTCGATTCCCTAAGTGATGCTCTTGCAATTTCGCCATCACATCCGTCGAGTATAGAAGAGATCTGATAAAACACTCCAGCGATTCCAACGTTTATAAATACTAAAAACGCCGAAATCAAACCGATGAGGGTTGATATTGCCGTCATTTGATTCGGTGTGATTTTGTTCACTAGAAGTGCTGAAATCCTTGTAGAAATCCTTCTGTTTAAATACCTCGATATAAAACCATCTCCAACACCTTTAACGGCATTCTTAACGATTAAGTAGTTTGCCCTCTTCAAATCTTCTTTCGTATCAACATCCATCCAAAACTCTCCATTTACAAAACTCACTGGGATTTTTGCCTCTTTAACTATTTCACTTACACTTAAAATCTCTCTATTCGATAACAGTTTTTCAGCTACATCAAACACACTTTTATCGAGTATAAAGAATCCCGTATCTAAACAATCAAAATCTCTCAAATCTTTCCCTATGTCCTTAACTCTACCGTCTTCAACCTTTACCTTCGTAGCTTCGTCTACATCTACGTATTTCGGATTTGCATCTACGATTATACCTTTGCATCTAATAGCCTTGTTTACGAATTCTCTACTGTATACGTGATCCCCCATAACTAAAACAAACGTATCATCGACGTAATCTCTGGCTAAAAACAGAGAATATCCGTTCCCCTTTTCGGGATAATTATTTTTTATCATTTTATATTTATAATTAAATCTTTTCAAGAACTTGTCGATTTCGTCGTAAAAGACACCAGCAACAATTAAGAATTCCTCAACGTAGCCCGATAACAACTTCATAGTTCTAAGAATTATCTCAATACCTCCAACTTTGAGAAGTGGCTTGGGTTTGTTTCCCAATCTCGTTCCATATCCCGCTGCCAGTATAACAGCTTTCATCAAGTTAAAGCTTTACAGAGAAAGGTTTTAAGGTTTATGTACAAATCTCATTTATGGGTGCAGATATCGGGGAATTACTCGAAAGGGATGAAGTAGAATTGGAGTACTTCTCCGGAAAGGTAATAGCGATTGATGCGTTTAACATGCTATACCAATTCCTAGCAACGATAAGACAACCAGATGGAACTCCTTTAAAGGATTCAAAGGGAAGGATTACATCCCATCTATCCGGCTTACTTTACAGAGTTTCGAACATGGTTGAGGCTGGAATAAAGCCAATATTTGTATTTGATGGTGAACCCCCGGAGTTTAAAAAAGCTGAGATAGAAGAGAGGCAGAGGAGAAGAATAGAAGCTGAGGAGAAGTGGATTAAAGCAGTTCAAGCTGGAGAGGAATACGCTAAGAGGTATGCACAAGCAACTGCGAGAGTAGACGAATACATCGTAGAAACCTCTAAGGAATTGCTGAGATACATGGGAATACCAGTTGTTCAAGCTCCATCTGAAGGAGAGGCTCAAGCGGCTTACATGGTTTTGAGGGGTGATGCCGATTATACCGTCAGTCAGGATTACGATTCACTACTGTTCGGAAGTCCTAGGCTTGCGAGAAACATCGCTATTACTGGGAAGAGAAAACTACCGGGAAAGAACGTTTACGTTGAGATAAAGCCCGAAGTGATAGAGCTTGAGAAGAACTTAAACAAATTGGGGATTAGCAGAGAACAGTTGATAGACATAGCGATTCTGATTGGAACGGATTACAACGAAGGTGTTAAGGGTATTGGTATTAAAAAGGCATATAGATATATAAAGACCTATGGAAACATCTTCAAGGCTTTAAAGGCTTTAAGAGTCGATATAGAGAACGTCGAAGAGATAAGGGAGTTTTTCCTAAATCCACCTGTTACAGATGAATACGAAATTAAGTTTAAAGATCCGAACGAGGAGAAGATAATAGAATTCTTGTGTGAAGAGCACGACTTCAGTAGGGAGAGGGTTGAGAAAGCTGTTGAAAAGTTAAAGATCTCTAAGACAACCCAGATGACACTTGAGAGGTGGTTCTAATGCATAAACACGAATTGGATATCGAATACAGGATTGGAATCGTTACAGTTTCCACTTCGAGGTTTAAAGAATATGGCGAGTTGAGAGGTGTAGATAAAATCGGTGATTTCGACGAGTCTGGGAAGATGGTTTACGAAGAATTCAAGGGGAAAGTTGTGAACTATATCCTCGTTCCAGATAACGAGGAAAAGATTAGAAGGGCTGTAAGTGAAGTTTTAAGGGATGCAGACGTATGCATAACGATAGGTGGAACTGGAGTATCGCCAAATGACGTTACAATCGAAGCTGTAAAGCCTATGTTTACAAAGGAGCTTGAGGGATTTGGAGAAATCTTTAGAATGCTGAGTTATAAAGAGATAGGTACTTCTGCAATCCTAACAAGAGTAGCCGCTGGATTAATTGGAAGTAAGGCTGTTTTCTGCTTACCCGGTTCTAAGGAAGCTGTAAAGCTTGGGGTTGAGATAATAAAATCATTAATAAAGCACTTGTTAAGCCATGCAAGGGGTTTGTCATAACTTGAAAAACAACCCCTTCTTTTTCATAAGCCTTCTACTTCCACAGAACGGGCAATACAGGTTTGGGATGTGCAATAGACTTGAATAGCTTGTAGTTCTCTTCACGACTAAATCGAATTCCGCTCCACAACGTGTGCAGTATAAATCTTTAAGTGTATCCATAGGAGTTGTGTAGCTCCTCGTCAATAAAACGTTAACTACAAGATGAAAACAGCAGCTGCGACGACGGTTGTGTAATCCTTTACTTCAGCTTTAGCCGTCACATTGAACTTCTTTGCAGCTTTTACACCAAATGCTGTTTCTAGCATGTATTCAGCCATATCCTCGGCATACTTCCCGACGTCTTCACAATTACTGCAGTATCCATAGTATTCTGTGAGGTAACCGTTTAGATTCGGGTTGGCTGGGATTGCAACACCTATGCTCGCATAGATCCTTTTACCTACTTCGTTACTCGTCATCTTAGCCATAACGCAAAATACTATCTGACCTGGTTTTAAGAGACTTAAACCCACCTCTCTATCTATTATCTCACAGTTCGGTGGAAATATACTACTTACATATACGAGGTTGTATTTTTCAATTCCCGCATCCCTTAAAGCTAACTCGAAACTGAGAAGTGGATCTCTATGTCTACCTACACCTCTCGTAAAGAATACCTTTCTGGGAATTAGTGTCAGTCCCTGAACTTCACTTACCCTTAACATAGTCAGAAGAAGCTGAATAATCGGACGATATTTAAGTTTTACTTAAAAGGTCTTCCTTGCAAGTGTCACAAGCTCAGTTTCTCTACCTCTGCTTAGAAAACTTTCAATTATCTCAAAGTCTTTAAGCTTCTCATTAACTTCAGCACTCTTAATCGAGTAGTTGTAATCGTTCACGAATGTAAGTACAAACACATAACCGTTAAGCTTCAAAACCTTATAAATTCCACTAAACTCCACTATGAAGTGAACGGAATCTATTACGAACACAGAATCAAACACTTCCCCTTTAAACGGAAGGAGATTTCCATTTGCGATCAAGAAATCGTACTTCGTCGTTTTTAAGCTTTCGTCGATATCTATGCAAACGAATTCAACATCTAAACCCTTTTCCTCAAAGAACTCTTGTAGATAAAACGGTCCACATCCTATGTCAAGGGATAAACCCGGATCGATTTCATATTTCTTAATTAGTTTGTATACAACTTCATACTTTTCCCACTGTATTTCACGCCATGAGCTGTAGATCTTGCCGAAGTAAGACATTGGTTCAAAAACGGAATGGAAAACGATATAACACTTTCTCTCCTGCAATAATCGAAAATAGCTTAGATAATAATTCTTAAGTATTATTATCTATTTAAATTAAATTTTTATATAAGTCGTAATTTAATATATAATATATTCCTATATAAATATCTTAATTTTTTCTTCCTTAAACTCCTTATAATACTTCACAATTGTTTTACCCTCGATAAATGGAATTCCGTTTTCTTCAGCATACTTCATAGCATCTCTCTTAGATAAAGCTCTTCCAGTTTTTGCATCAAGCATTTCACAAATGGCTACAGCTGGTGTTATTCCAGCCATCTCAGCTAACGCTATACTCAACTCAGTTTGTCCAACCCTTTCGTAGATCAATCCGTCAGCTGCTCTTAGTATTGCAACATGTCCTGGACTTCTAAATTCACTTCCAAAATCGAATTCGTTCCCAAGCATCACGTAATCGACTACTTCACCAATTCTCCTTATGGTTAAAGCCCTATCTATATCTGTTATCCCCGTGAAAGTATCTCTGTGATTGACCCAGAGTGAAAACGAACTTCTGGAATCGTATCTTATATCAAACTCTGTGATGGATTTGAGTTCTGGGATTCTTTCACTTGCAATATCGAGCACCTCATGCATAAACGGTAGTTTAAGCCTTTTAGCTGCTACTGGATGAATTGCAACACATATCAATCCTCCTCCATCAATCCTCATCATTGCAATGTCTCTTGGAGTTACATTAATCGCTGGAATCGCTATATCAGTTTCACCCTCTCTATCGTCGAAGTCGTAGATCAGTATGGGTTCACCTTTTCTAAACGCTTTTAAAGCCTCCTCTATCATGGGTACACCTCCACTTCGACGAAATCACCATCCTTAAGCTTTAGAACATCCCTTAACTTTACGGGGGCTATTACCTCCAATACATCTACTGGATAATGCGTTCTTTTTGGTATTACAACAGCCCCTTCTATTCCACATACCTTGCACTTAAAAGCTTTTACATCTCCAAACGTTCTGTCCTTTGTTGCGAACCCCTTTATCAAAATACCGTTTTCGCCATTTAATCTCCTTCTGAAATACAACTCCTCTTTAGGGATTTTGATGTTCAAAGTTCCAGGAAATGGATCAAATCCAAGCCTCTCTATGAACTGCTTTCTATAACCCTCTAAGGACACATAATATCTACCCTCACCTAAGCCACTGAAAACCCTACCTCTTATTATAAACGACTCTTCTTTTTCAAATATCTTCTTGTAATCGAGATATTCCTTGTATAAGACTTGCAAACCCTTCTCAGTGATTACTACGTACTGCCCATCTTTTGTGAGAGTTCTCTCTATTAACCCTCTCTCTTCAAGTTCCTTTAACCTCCTAGCGGCTGTTTGTAAGCTCTGCCCAATCAACTTTGCGAGTTCTCTGGCACTTATCTTTATTACGCTTCGAGATGCGTTCAGAAGTGCTAAGGTTTTTAGGGTTTCTAGCATCTCATTTTTGAGAAGAATATAACAGATGATAAGCATTTCGATTTATATCTATCACGATTCTTCAGAGAGACCCCTTTATTTCCTGTGGAGGTTTGGAACGCAGTACTCTAGGCGAATTTGTCATGTTTAATAATTATATTAATTAATCACAAATAATTATGTCACTATCGTCTTCCACTTCTTCTTTTACTTCCTCTCCTCTCTTACTCTCTTCTCCTCTAAAATCTCTCTTGACGTAGTCGATACTAACTTCTTCTCCCTTTACAATTTCTTTAAGCTCATTTTTTATATATATAACTTCATTCATGATCTGCTCAACGGCTTTTTTTAGCTCAGCAATCTTTGATTCTATCTCAGATTTCTTTAAATCAAATGCATTTAGAATTTCATTCTTTACGGTCTGAATTATCTCTTCTTTTAAACTCTCTACATCCCTGTTCATAACTCCATAATCTCTTAGAACACTATAAGGTTTTTTGTTCCAAATCTCCACAGGAAATAAAGGGGTGGGTCTCTGATAAGTATTTTAAAGCTAGACACGAATTTTGTTTTTAATGAGAATACCACTCTACATAGACTTTAGTGATAAAAACGTCATAATAATCGGTGGAGGAAGCGTTGGAACTACAAGAGCTAAGAAATTTGTGAGAGCAGGAGCGAATGTAACTGTTTACAGTGAGAAGTTTACAGAGGATCTCCTAAACCTATCAAGAGAAGGTAAGATAAAACTCGTAAAAACGGATGTAAGAAATTTAAATCTTGAAGAGGTTATAAAAGGGGCTCATCTTATCGTTGTAGCAATTGGAGATAAGAACTACAACGATAAGATTTTGAACTTGGCGAAGAATTACAAGACACTTGTAAACCTTGCAAATGATGCTGATAGGACTGAAGTTGTAGTTCCATTTGAAGGTGGAAGGGATGGGATTAGGTTTGCAGTTACAACAGAGGGTAAAAGTGGTATTGTTGCAAGAGAAGTAAGAGATAGATTTCAGCATATTCTCGAAAACGATATAGAAACAATTCATTTCTTAAAGGCTATGGATTACGTCAAGAGATATATGAAATCTAAGGATATCCCCGTCAATTTAAGACTTCAGCTCTATTCTATTATAGGATCTGATGAAGAGTTTAGGAGACTTGCAATGAAGGGAAAGATAGATGAAGCTATTAAACGTGCAGAAGTAATTATAGAAGACTATAAGAATTTGAGAGGTGAGGTGGAATTTTGAAACTCGATGTAGATTTGCTAATGGAGATACAGTACAACTTACCCCTTTCGACTACACCCCTCGTAGATCTAGCTGAAAACTTAAACAGAAAAACCGAAGACGTATTAAAAACCCTCAAGTTATACTCAAAAATCGGGATACTCAAGAGGTATGGCTTAAATTTAAATTATAAGTCTTTTCCGAGGTATAGACAAGCGGCGTTAGTGGGTTTAAAATCCTCAAGCTATGAGGTTGTTAAGAGAATAAATGAATTTGACGACGTAAGGGTTAAGCACAACTACTTGAGAGATTCAGATTACAGAGTTTGGTTTACGTTAAAGGGTAGAGATCTAAAAGAGATCGAAAGAATCGTCAAGGAGATATGTAGAAATTGCAATTACGTAATACTACCAACTAAGAGGATATACAAAATGGATGTCAAATTCGACTTGCATAGAGGGATTTCGTGGAGTGAAAAGAGAAATCCAGAGCCTAAGGATGTTCCAACAATAAAAGAGCTTGGATTAAACGAAGCCTTTGTGAGAAGACTCGGTAAATTGGAGATATGTGAGAGACCATTCTTGAACATGGGTTACAGTGAAGAGGAAGTCGTATCTGTAATTGAAGAACTATTAAAGAGGGGTATAGCGAGGGATTTCTGTGGTGTGTTAAGCGAATCAAAAATAGGTTTTAGGGAAAACGGTATGACTGTCTTAAGGGTTTCGGAAGATGTAGAGGTAGTTGCTTTGGAGTTGCTAAGACGTTTCCCGCAAATAACACATCTGATCGAAAGAATTCCATGCAGCGATTGGAGTTATCAACTGTACTTCGTTGTTCATGCGAGGAGTAGAAAGCCTATTGAGAATTTGAGAGATGAAGTTTCGAGAATAAGAGGTGTAGAAGAAGTAAAAGTTATTTACAGCTTGAAAAATCTAAGGGAACCTTCTCTTTAAGCTGTACCTCTTAAATTTAAGTTCTGAAAGACTTTCAAGCCACATAATCGCCTCATCTCTTATCCTTTCGCTTAAAACTACGTTATCTCTTGTTACAATTCCCTCTTCAACACCGTCGATAAAGAAGGTTATTGAATTCCTCTTTATAACGATCTGTATTGGATCATCAAAGATTACTATTTCATTTTCACTGCAATAAGCCCTGTTCGATAGTATCTTTTTTAAGTATTCAAAAGATTCAAAAATCTTACATGCAAGTTCTCTTAAATCCATAGACATTCTTTTGTAGTGAAATTTAAAAGATTACGTAAATGTCATAAAACCTCTAGAACACCTTAGACCATGGGAGCGACTGTAGTGGTTGGCGGATTTTGGGGTGATGAGGGAAAGGGAAAGATCATTGCACATCTCGCAAAATCTGATAAACCGAGTATAGTTGCGAGAGGTGGAGTTGGGCCAAATGCTGGGCATACCGTCGAATTTGAGGGGAAGAGGTTTGGAGTTAGAATGATTCCATCTGGATTTGTATACGAGAAAGCTAAGCTTTTAATTGGTGCTGGTGTTTTAGTGAATCCAGAGGTTTTCCTGAGAGAGGTTGAAATGCTGAACGTGAAGGATAGGGCGAGAGTTGATTACAGATGTGCTATAATAGAACAAAAGCATATAGAGGCAGATAGGGGTAGTTCTCATTTAAGTAAGAAAATAGGAACTACTGGAACGGGATGTGGGCCAGCTAACGTTGATAGAGTTAACAGAGTTGCCAAGCAAGCGAAGGATGTTCCAGAACTTAAGGATTTCATTGCAGATGTTCCACTCGAAATAAACGAGGCGTTAGATAGGGGAGAATTCGTGTTAGTTGAAGGTACTCAAGGTTTTGGTTTAAGCTTGTATTATGGAACTTATCCATATGTGACATCTAAGGATACTACTGCATCATCTATTGCGGCAGATGTTGGAATAGGGCCTAAGAGGATTGAGGACGTAATAGTGGTTTTCAAGTGCTTTCCTACGAGGGTTGGAGCTGGCCCGTTTCCGACTGAGATGCCTGAGGAAGAGGCGGAGAGGCTTGGAATAGTTGAATATGGAACTGTAACTGGAAGGAAGAGAAGAGTTGGATACTGGGATGGTAAAATTGCGAGATATGCAGTTATGATAAACAGTGCAACCCAAGTCGCTTTAACTGGAATAGATAAGCTTGATAAGGAGTGCTATGGAGTTACAGAATGGGAAAAACTCACTAAAAAAGCTAAGGATTTTGTTGAAAGAGTTGAGAACGAGTTGAAGACCCCAGTAACGTTGATATCCACTGGCCCAGAATTGAAACAAATAATAGACTTGAGGAAAGAGAAGTTGTAGATGATGAGACTTATGGGGACTGAGTGGTGATGAAACTGGGCAGGGCTGATA